>Ga0116157_10000933_pt1 | contig 29767 bp, 19 predicted proteins | sample AD_UKC048_MetaG_FD_89882 | JGI IMG/M metagenome (GOLD analysis project Ga0116157, IMG submission 89882) | Active sludge microbial communities of municipal wastewater-treating anaerobic digesters from USA - AD_UKC048_MetaG | ecosystem: Engineered > Bioreactor > Anaerobic > Digestate | place: USA... | reverse complement strand
TTATTCCCCTCCGAATCATTGGCTACCGCAGGCAGCAACTCCCCTTTTGCAGCAATCGTCGCCGTCAGGCCTTGTGCAGCAAAATAGTCCGCTACCGCTTTGGCCCGGCGTTCTGACAATTGTTGGTTGTATTCCGCAGCACCTGCGTCGTCGGTGTGCCCGATGATGGTCAGGGTGTAACGGTTGGCTTTTTTGGCAGCTTCGGCTATTGTAGCCAATTCCTGGCGTGCTGCTTCGTTGAGCACGGCCTGGTCAAAAGCGAACAAGACCCTTCCAGCAGTATGTTGTGATGGGGTTGGCGCTTCCGTTTTGGGTTCGGGGGTTTTGGCTACTGGGGCAACTGGTTTTACTGGTTCGGCCATGGGTATTGCGGGATCCACTTCAAAAGAAATTTCGATGACCTCGGGCGTTTGATCATTGATACTTACTTTTTTTTCAATGGATGGATAGCCTTCCGCAAAATTGACCCGAATGGTGAACTCCCCGGGGTAGCGGGGAAAGGACATGGAGTATTCCCCGCTCAAAGCATTGCTACGGGCTTTGCCAAAAATCTCGTCCGATTCATTGTGCAGCAAAAACAGATTGGATTCCAAAAAACCCTTGCCTTTTTCACGTACCAGGCCATTGATGATGACTACGGGCTGTGGTTTGATGCGGGCGTCCACATTGTCGCCCAGATTGGCGTAATAAATGTCTCCTTCACGCACAAAATACACGTCGTTGCGCGGGGCATCCAGTACAAAACCGTAGTCTTCATCCGGGGTGTTGAAGGGTTTACCGATGTTGATCAATTCGCCCGTGCTGGAACCGCCTTCCAGGGTTGTTTTAAAGATGTCCAGTTTGCCAAAACCACCCCAGCCATTGGAGGCAAAATAGAGGGTTTTGCTGTCAGCGCCAATAAATACGGAACGTTCATCTTGCCGGGTTGAGACATCCAGGCGCTCGGGTACACTCCATACCCCATCTTCGTCCCGACGACTGATGAAGATGTCCATCGGGCCATCGTATTGTGGCCCACAAGCAATGACCATCACCCGGCCATTGGGTGCAATGGACATCCCATCCGTTGCAAATCCAGTGCTTTGGAAAAAACGGTTGATGCCCGAACCCAAGCCACGTGGGTTTTCCCAGCGATCGCCGTGTAGTTCTGCACGGTAATAAGGCCCACCCGAGGAAGCCCAATCCCTACGCCAGCTTTGGAAATACACGGTTTGACCATCGGCGGAAATATTGGGTTCGTCTTCACCCATGCCGGTATTCACCGGGGCTTGCAAGCATTGAGGCTCGCCCCATTCTCCATTCTTTTTTTCTGCAAACCAAACGTCGCCATCCGCCTCGGGGCGGCCTCTAAAGGTGGTATAGTTGGGTTGTGACCAGGGCTGAAGCCCGCGGCCACTCATAAAATACAGGTAACGCCCGTTGGGGGTAATCGACAAATTGATGTCGCGGTTGGGCGAGTTGAGTGCCTTCAGCTCGCTGGGTTTGACCTTCCAATCGGGGAGCGTGGTGGCTTTTTTGGGGGTTTGCGCCGAGAGGTTGTACAGGCAAAAGCAGAGGATTGCGGAAATGTAGAATGGGGTACGCATGTGTTGAGTTTTAAATGTCAAAAATTAAATAAATGACGAATTTTTCGAATGACGAGTGACGAATTGTCGCCATGCGCTGGCAATTCGTCACTCGTCATTCGAAAAATTCGTCATTCTTTACATTGATCAATTATTCTTTACTCCGGTTGTATCGGCGGGTTTAGGTTTTTTCTTAAATGGGTTGAATTTTTCCAACTCTTTTTTCGCTTTGTCAACTTCTTGCTGGGTTTTGCTTTTGTCCAGCACGCCACCCAATTTTTCCTGGGCTTTTTTACCCAGCGTATCCGCCACTTTACCTCCTATTTCTTTCTGAATTTTTTCACGGGCTTGGGCTTCGAGTTCGGCTTTTTTCTTGTCCAGTTCACGTTGAGCGGCAGCGCGCAGCGAATCTGTTGCTTTACCCACTTCGTTTTTGGCTTTGTTTTCTATTTCAGCCATTTTTTTCCTGGCCTCGTCTTCGAGTTTTTTCTTTTGTTCGTCCAGTTCTTTGTCAACGGCTCCCTTGATTGCATCTGTGGCTACCGTTTTTCCGTCACCTGCCAAGAGGTTAAACTGGGTTTTGGGGTTGTTGACATTGCCCGACAGGTTGACTAGCACGTTGACAAATTCAGATTCTTGCAGTTGCACGCCGACTTTGGAGGCTTGTTGCTTCAATTGTTTCCAACCAGCCGCCGCCGCTTTACCAGCAGGGTTTTGATCCAGGTATTTGCGCGGAATTTTTACTTTAACGCTGTAGTCAATGTCCTGATTGATGGTGTGCCGCCCGGCGATGGTCATCTGGATGTCCTTTACTTTTACGTCAAAAGCGCTCACATCAATTCCCCCTTCCCGGATGGCCAACCAGTTTTTGGTATTGAGAATCAATTCATTTTTAAGTTCGGCGATGTCCAAGGCTTTGCCAATGGCATCGAGGGGTTTAAACCCTTTGATCACGCCGTTAAAAGTTTCCAAAAAACCTTTGGCATCCACAGTAGCGAGGTCGGGCATCATGTTATCCTTGAGGTTGCCTTTGAGCACCAGACTGGTGTTGAACAAGCCATTTACGAATGCACCAATAGGAGCCAAAACGCGGAAAGAGTTGAAGGTATTGAAGGCTTTTTGAAAATCCATCTTGGCCATATCCAGACGCACGTTGTACAGCGGATTTTTGGCATTTTTTGTATCGTACAAGCCCGCAAATCCCAAGGTTCCCCCCAGGGTGTTTGCAGTTACATCGTGTAGCTCAACGGCTTTGTCGGCAACTTCCAAATGGCCCTTGATGTTGTTCAGGGTCATGTTGGTATACTGCACTTCCCCGACATTGGCGTTGATGTTGACATGGATGTTATCGGGCACCAGGATGACGCCATATTCTTCAGCAGGAGCCTCGGCGACAGGTGCAGCAGAGGGTGTACCCGTGAAGTCGGTCATGAACTGGTTGAGGTCCAATTTGCGTGAAGTCAGGTTGATGTTGCCCCCCAGGTTACCACCTTTGAACAAATAATCAAACACGTTGGTAATGCTGCCGTTAACGGCCATATCGCTGTCTTTGATTTGAGTGGACGCCGAAGTGATGGTCATGCGGTTGGGGCTGATTTGGCCCTTCGCGCTGGTATTGAGCAACTCGTATTTGTCGTACACCAGCTTGTTGACCTCGGCATCGATGCCAAAATCAAAGCGGTCGAAAATCTCCGCAGATGCCGTAGTACCTGAACCTGACAGTGCTGCCGCCGAAACCGTACTGCTGCTTTCTTCTGCGGGCATCCATTCGTTGGCATCAAAAAAGCGTGAGCGCGCCGTGATGCTGCCCGTCATGGTTTTTTTGGGCGAAAAATAAGCCAGAATGTTGTTGATGCGACCACTGGCCTGGATGTCACTTTTGCCCAATTTGCCCACAAAACGGCTCAAGTCGACAAATTGCGGACTAAAGGTCATTTGGGCATCCTGAATGTTGACCGCGGGTAGGCCTGCTCCCCGGTAAATCATGTTTTGTACCCGGGCATCGCCGCGCATGTCGACCTGATCGTACTGGGCTTGTTCGATTTGAGACTGGCGGGCACGCATCACCACATCTGCGGTAATTTTTCCACGCAATTCATCCAAACCTTCCATCGGAAAAGCCTGAGAGAGTTCGCCCAAATTGAGAATACCTTTGACTTTGGCGTTCACGTTGGGGTCAGACATGGGGGTTTTTAACACAAAACTGGCATCGATCGGATTGCTGCCGATCTTGAGGTTAAATTTGGAAAAATCGATCAACATCTGATCCAAATCGCTACCCGGACTGGCAATGCTGCCTTTGGCGTTGATGTTCGAAATCCCGAGGGGCAAATCGGGGTATTTCACCCGACCATTGTCTACACCAATGTTGACTTTAAAGCCGGGCAGCTGCTCTTTCAGCGCGTTGTATGTTCCGGTTACTGTGCCATTTAAGTCGAATTTTCCATCCACTTTCACTTGCTCATAACCAGCCAGGTAAGCCCCAGGAATGATGGAAAAGAGGTTGCGGAAGTCATTTTGAGGAGCCTTGAAATTGAGGTCCATAACTACATCGTCGTCGTTGGGCAGTTGCACCCAACCGTCGCCTTGTAAGCTCAGCACATTCAATACCAGGTTATTTTCTTTGAGGGTGTATTTGCTTTGGTTTTGGTCTACCTGAAACACGGCGTCCAAGCTTGTTGCAGCATTGTTCAGGTAACTGATGCCGCCGTACGTAACGGTCAGCGAATCAATTTTGGTTTGGGTATCCAGATCATAAACCATCGCGGTAAGGTCCCCCGAGCCGCTGTGGTTGATGCCTTTGGCAGAAACATAAGCCCCTACACTAGCATCGTCATAAACCAGGGAGCCATTATTGATGCGGTAATCTTCCAGGTCAATTTTAAAATCGGTGGTGGCGGAGCTGGTATCGTCACTGGGTTTGGCCACGTTGTAGTTGGCCGCCCCTTCTTTGGTGACCAATACGTGAATGACGGGTTCATCCACAACGACTGATTTTATCTTGATGGGGTTCATGCCGTTCCACACCGACCAAAAGTCGAGCACGAGCGTCATTTTTTTAACATCCGCCAACTTAACCCCCGCGAAGGTATCGATCCCTTCTACGGTAAAGTTGTCCATACTTAGCCCCAAATTGGGGAAAGTGCTCAACATACTGAGGCTTGCATCCGAAAAGTCTACTTTGGCGTTCAGATTGGCGTTTATAGCCGTTTTGGCTTTGGCCAGGATTTCGTCTTTGAAGAGATAAGGAATGGCAAATGCCGCTCCGATCAACAATACCAATAACACGCCTAGTGCAAGCAGCAGGCGTTTCATCATTTTTTTCATTTGCAGAATCGTTTTCATTTGGATGCAGAAAGCTCAAAAAAGTCATACCAAATATACAAAAAAATTGCGACAAAGGTAAAAAAGGGTTCGGGGGTTCGAAGTTCGGGGGTTCGAGGGTTAGCACACAATTCTAAGAACCTCCGAACCCCCGAACTTCGAACCCCCGAACCCTTTTTACCTCCGCTTCCCAAACAACCAGCCCACACTCAAATTCCATTGGCTGGCGCGTTGAGAGAACTCGTACTCTTTACCAAAAAAGGTGATGTGGTCGCCAAAGCGGTTTAAATTGCCCTGATAACGCAAGTCGATCATCAGGTTCCAGATGTCGAGACCACCCCCCAGGACATAGCCCACCGTAAAATCACTGAAGTTTTGCTTGTACTCGTCAAATTCAAAGAGATCCGAGGTGCTGTTGAGGAAGAAATGCCCTTGTGGGCCGCCCTGCACACGCAATGGTCCCAGGCGTAAGCCAAACATCACCGGGATGTCCAGGTATTGGTAATTTTCCTTCAGAACGTCACCGGTAGTTCCTGGCTGGCTGAGGTCATCGAGGGTGAAATCAACAGAGTTGGACTGAAAATTTAGCTCCGGCTGGATAAAGCCATTGCCCAATTCTGCGCGGATCAAAAATCCAAAATTCACACCATAATTGCCTTCTTCGAGAGCCAGTTTGAGGCGATCTACCCCTCCTGCATCGGTGATGATGCTGGGAAGATCTTCCTGAGTGAGGCTGGACGATACCAATCCTGCTCTTACCCCAAAGCGGATTTGGCCGAAGCCAATTGTCGCAATCGCCAGCATGGCGAAAAACAAAACGTACTTCTTCATGGTTTTAAGTTTTTATCCACGGGTAGTTTAAACATTATTTTGAACCCGTGCTGTACAAAAGATGCAAATCTTACGCCAAACCACCATTACTTATTACTTTTACCTTTCTAAAGAGGATCAGAAAATGACGGAAATAGCAACAGCAGAGTTTAAGGGGAGTTTCCCAAGTATCGGCCAATGCCCCAAAGAGGAGTGGCCAGAATTTGCCTTTATTGGTCGGTCAAATGTGGGTAAATCCTCTTTAATCAACATGTTGTGCGACAAAAAAGAGCTAGCACACACTTCACAAAAACCGGGGAAAACCCAATTATTGAACTACTACCTGATCAACCAGCAGTGGTACATTGTCGATTTACCGGGCTATGGTTACGCCAAGATCTCTCAATCTAAACGCAAAGAATGGCGAAAAATGATTCAGGACTACCTGGTTAAGCGGCCAAGTTTGTGTTGTGCTTTTGTTTTGGTGGATTCCAACATCAAACCGCAGGAGAAAGACATCGAGTTCATCAACTGGTTGGGCGAAATGCACATCCCCTTCGTGCTGGTCTTCACCAAAACCGATCGGTTAAAACCGCAGGACATTGAGGAGAACATCAAGTTGATGCAAGAAAAGTTGTTGGAATACTGGAATGAACTGCCTCAACAGTTTTTCACCTCCGCCAGCAAGCGCGTCGGCAGAACCGAAATCCTCGAATACATTGAAGGACTTGCCAAAGCGGGAATCCTGGAATTCAAGCAGATATAGTTGGATTGCTACGCATGAAACAAAGAGCAAAAACGCCCGTATTCCCTGCGGTCATTCCCGATATTGAAGAATGGCCCATCTATACATTGAGTGAAGACCGGCGCGCTTTCATCCAGGAAATTGATGCCTTTACCCAGGATCGGCTCACCCGTAAATCGACACAAAAGGTGACCGATTTGATCGCCGAAACCGTCTACCAGGAACGCATCCGCATCAAGGAAGAGCGCTGGAAAGTTGACCCGCCCAAAGAACGCCAATTCTGGAGCCGTATCCGCCGAAAATTGGTCAAATACTCGCTGGACAAGCCCGATGCCGAAGCCAAACAAAACAACGCAGAAATCCTACAAACCATCATCCACCGCTACTCGGAGGAAATTGTGGGCACCTTTCGCATCCGTACTTTTCGCTTCGCACGCCGTTTTTTGACCTTGTTTTTTAATACTTTGTTGCAAGCGCGGCAGCGCGGATTTTGGCGCATTGGTGGCCAAAAACGCCGACTTCTCGCGGAAAAATTGATTGTAGAAGGGGAATTGGAAAAAATCCGGGGTTTGTTTACCAAAGGAACCCTGGTGGTGGTACCTACCCATTTCAGCAACCTGGATTCGATTCTGATCGGGTACGTGCTGGACTTGATCCTGGGACTCCCGTCTTTTTCGTACGGAGCCGGTCTCAATTTGTACAATACGGGCTACACCGCCTATTTTATGAACCGCCTGGGGGCCTATCGGGTGGATCGGCGCAAAAAAAACAGCATTTACCTCGAAACGCTCAAGACGATGTCCAACCTGTCTTTGCAGCGAGGAACCAATAGTTTGTTTTTTCCGGGAGGAACACGTTCTCGTTCGGGTAAATTGGAAGAAAAGCTAAAATTGGGTTTGTTGAGCACCACAGTGGAGGCGCAGCGGGCCTTGTACCAACAGGGCAAAGACCAAAAATTGTTCATCGTTCCTCTGGTGCTGGGCTATCATTTTGTGCTGGAGGCACCTTACTTGATTGAAGGCTATTTGCGGACGCTGGGCAAAGAACGTTTTTTGAAGTCCAGAGACGATTTTTACAATCCCCTGCAAATCATTCGTTTCATCTGGAAGGTCCTTTCGGAAGGCAACGACATTGCGCTCTCTTTTGGACAACCCATGGATGTGCTCGGCAATCCGGTGGACATCGATGGCAATAGTTACGACAAATATGGCAACCTGATCGATGTGCGCGACTATTTTGTAACGGACGGAAAAGTTACCGAACACCTGCAACGCGAGTCGGAATACACCAAAGACCTGGCCGAAAAAATCGTAGAGCGCTACCATTCTGATAACATTGTCCTGAGCAGTCACCTGGTCGCGTACGGCGCTTTCCAGATGTTGCGCAAAGAAAACGCTCGTCTCGATTTGTTTGGGTTACTGCGTTTACCCCATGAAGATTACGTGTTTAAAGCCTCCGTGCTCAAAGACGTCATTGAACAAATCCGGCAGGAATTATTCCTGCTGGAATCTGCGGGCAAAATCAAACTTTCCCAGGTCATCAGTGGCGATATTGACGCATTGATTAAGGATGGTTTGGCCCATTTGGGTACTTTTCACCTCAAAAAGCCGTTGAAATACAACAAGACCAAAGAAATCATCAGTGAGGATTTCACGTTGTTGTATTATTACCACAACCGCCTGGATAACTATCATTTGGACGAAGTGATTGAATTGAAGAAAGAAGCTATGGTCACTTTGGAGCCAGTTTAATGAAAAGTTGAAGAGTTGAAAAGTTGAAAGGTAGCTGCACCATTATTGGTGAACCCGTTAAGTTTTTGATGTCAATCCAGCAATATTTGTGCTGTCGACCTCTCTTCAACTTTTCAACCCTTCAACTTTTCAACTTTCACCACTGCACAAAAACCAAAACCTTGAATTTCATCATTTTTGACCTTGAAGCTACATGCTGGGAAGGACGCCCTCCTTCAAAAGTGCAAGAGGTAATTGAGATTGGTGCCGTTTTGATGAACGGTTACGGGGAAGTGGAAGCTGAATTCAGCCGCATGGTTCGCCCGATCCTGAATCCGCGCTTGTCGGCGTATTGTCAGGAGTTGACCAACATCAAACAAACCGAGGTTGATCGGGCTGCATTGTTCCCGATCGTCATCGAAAGTTTTCAGGATTGGGGCCTGATGCTGGACGAAGATTATGTGCTTTGTTCCTGGGGTGGCATGGACAAAAAGCTGCTCCTACAAGATTGCCAGCTCCACGACATCGAAGATGAATGGGTGGATGCCCACATCAACATTAAACACCAATACATGGAACTGAAACGGATGCGCCGCCCCAAAGGCTTGCGGGCGAGTGTGGAAGCGGAAGGGTTTGATTTCACTGGGCCGCAACACCGGGCTTTGGCCGATGCGCAGAATCTGGCGAAGATTTTTTTGAAGTATCTGGATATGTGGCAATTCTGAGCTAAACACAACGATTTTCTTAATTCAGCTTCGCCAAAAAATTGATGATTAATTCTACTCGATGTTAATGGGTATGCCTAATGTGAGATTTATTTTTTCAATTTCAAACATCCATAAATTTCCTCCTGTGTGCATGCTCGCCAAGCACCGATAGCCAAATCGCCCAAACCTAGATTTTCTATACTGACCCGGACCAGGCGCAACACCGGATAACCCACCTTCGCGCACATCCTCCGCACTTGTCGGTTTTTTCCCTCTTGCAAAGACAATTCCAGCCAGGTTTCGGGAATATTCGCCCGGTAGCGAATGGGTGGATTGCGCTCCGCGACCGTCGGTTGAGGATCGAGTAGCTGTGCCCGAGCGGGCAGGGTGTGGTAGTTTTTTTTGTTGAAACGAATCTCGACCCCGCTGCGCAAATGTGCCAGTGCAGCCACATCAGGTATACCTTCCACCTGCACCCAATACGTCCGCCAATGCGCGTGGCGTGGGTCCAACAACTTTACATTGAGCCTGGAATCATTACTGAGCAAGAGCAAACCTTCACTGTCCTGGTCAAGGCGACCCACGGGATACACCTCCGGCGGGAACGGCCCCAGATCCGCGAGGGTGAGCTGGCCGGGCGTTTCGGGGGTGAATTGGCTGAGGTAGCCGAAAGGTTTGTGGAGGAGGATGTAGTGGAACAAGTCTTTTTAGTTGAGGAGGTTGAGAAGTTAAGGAGTTGAGGCTACCGCGAGCGACAAGGCTAACGCAAATTTTGCAACATGGCTAATGACTCGCATTACGCTGAGTTAGTACTGTAAGTAACCTTGTCTTTTGTTGCTTTGGAATGTCGCTCGCGGTAGCCTCAACTTCTCAACCTCCTCAACATTCTCAATTTAAACATTGAAGCGGAAGTGCATAATATCACCGTCCGTCACCACGTATTCCTTGCCTTCAACGCCCATTTTGCCCACTTCTTTCACCGCAGCTTCCGAGCCGTATTGGATGTAATCGTTGTACTTGATCACTTCGGCGCGAATGAAACCCTTTTCAAAGTCGGTGTGGATTACCCCTGCCGCGCCCGGTGCTTTGGTGCCTTTGCGGATCGTCCAGGCACGTACTTCTTTTTCGCCAGCGGTAAAGTAGGTGATCAGGTCGAGCAGCTTGTACGCCGCGTGGATGAGGATGTTGACACCCGGTTCTTCCAGGCCCAGATCGGACAGGAATTCCATCCGTTCTTCGTAGCTTTCCAGTTCAGCAATGTCGGCTTCGATGCCCGCGCTGATCAGGATGACCTCGGCCGGTTCGTCGGCAACCGACTTTTTGAAGGCTTCAGAGTAGGCATTGCCCGTGATGACCGCAGCTTCATCCACGTTACACACGTACAGGATGGGTTTGCCGGTGAGCAACATCATGTCTTTCAAAATGACCTGACCTTCATCGTCCAGGTCACAGGAGCGCGCCGGTTTGGCGTCTTGCAGGTGCGCCAGGATTTTGGTCACATGGTCCACCACGCGTAATTCTTCCTTGCCCCCGCTTTTGGCCGCTTTTTTGGCCTTGTCGAGGCGTTTTTCAGCCGTATCGATGTCTTTGAGGATCAACTCGGTATCAATCACCTCTTTGTCGCGCACCGGATTGACGCTGCCGTCGACGTGCACCACGTTGTCGTCAACAAAGCAACGCACCACGTGAATGATGGCGTCGACTTCCCGGATGTTGCCCAAAAACTGGTTGCCCAGTCCTTCACCCTTGCTGGCGCCTTTGATCAGGCCGGCAATGTCCACGATTTCGATGTTGGTCGGCACCACCGAACGGGGTCCGATCAGTTCCACGAGTTTGTCCATCCGCCGATCGGGCACTGTGATCATGCCGATGTTTGGCTCCTTGGTAGCAAACGGATAATTGGCCGCCAGTGCCTTGGCATTGGTCAATGCATTAAACAGGGTGGATTTTCCTACGTTGGGTAAACCAACAATTCCACATTTTAGTCCCATATTGCGCGAAAGTTGTAGGGTTTTAGGGTCTTGGGGTTTTAGGGTTTTAGGGTTCGGAAAGCGCGAGGCTGGCCGCAAAACCCTAAAACCCTAAGACCCTAAAACCCTAAAACCTTGTAAAAAACGCGGCAAAGATAACATACCCTATGAATTTCTTAGCTCATTTTTTCTTATCCGGCGATGATCCGGCCCTGATGACGGGAAACTTCCTGGCAGACTTCATCAGCAACCGCGAGGTGAACGAATTGCCGGAGGAAATCCGTCGGGGCATCGTCTTGCACCGCCAGATCGATCAATATACCGATGCGCACGAGGCCGTGCGCCAGAGCATCCAACGCTTGTACCCGCGCCACCGCAAGTACGCCCCGGTACTTGTAGATGTGTATTACGATTATTTTTTGATCCACAATTGGGCGCAGTTTACGACGGAGGATTTTGCGGCCTTTCGGGAGCGGGCTTACGCTGCGCTGCGCCTGTATCTTCCGGCTATGCCGCCCAGTTTGCACTCACGTGTATTGGGCATGGTACAAGCAGATTGGCTGAGTAGTTACGGGGTGTACGAGGGGCTGGAATACACCTTTATGCGCATGAAAAGTAGGACTTCCATGCCGGAGCAATTGGAGGGGGCGGTGGAGACCTTGAAGGTTTTTCGGGAGGAGATGGACGCGGAATTTCGGTGGTTTTTTCCGGAGGTGGTCGGGTTTGTGGGAGGGAAATAAGGGCTAATGGTAAAAGTGTAGCACCCCGACTTCGTTGGATTGAATCCTATGGTTTTCTCCCGCAGATCGCGCAGATTTCCGCAGATGCATACCAAAGCGACAATGATGGGAACGCGGATGACGCGGGTTGGGCGGGTTTACGCGGATGAATACCAAAGCGACAATGATGGAAACGCGGATGACGCGGGTTAAGCGGGTTTACGCGGGTTTTGACTTATGCACCAATAAAACCCGCGTAAACCCGCTCAACCCGCGTCACCCGCGCTCCCATTAAAGTGTAGTTTGTACTTGTCGCGCTTTTATTCAGGAATCTGCATGTTTTTTTAGGCATGAAATGAGATTTCCCGTTATTTTAGCAAAAAATTATACGTGTATTGATCAATAGAACTAAATCTATCATCATGTCAAAAGAAGCCCTGAAACGGATTGAAGAGAATAAAAAAAGTAAGGAAGAAACCCTTGATCTTTCAGCCTGTGATTTAAAAGAACTGCCGAAAGAATTGGAGGAGTTGGTTTGGTTAACTTCGCTTTTCTGCTATGACAATCAAATCAGCGATTTAAATCCCATCGCAAACCTTAGCAACTTGACCTCACTTTACTGCAGTGAAAATCAAATCAGCGATTTAAATCCCATCGCAAAACTCAGTAACTTGATGACTCTTTCATGTAGTAAAAATCAAATCAGCGATTTAAATCCAATAATTAAGTTCTTCAATTTGACTGAGCTTGACTACTACAACAATCAAATCAGTGATTTAAATCCAATCGCGAAGCTCAGCAATTTGACTTTTCTTTCCTGCTCCAATAATCAAATCAGCGACTTAAATCCAATCTTGGAATTTATTCAGAGGGGAATCCCATTAGAATGGCAAGATTTTGATGAGTTTATTAGGAAAGGCCCCCGAAGAATCCGAGCCATCCTCGTCAAAAACAACCCCCTCATCTGCCCTCCCGTCGAAATCGCCAAAGACTCTCCCCAAGCCGTCCGCGACTACTTCGAAGAACTAGGCGAAGACGGCCGCAAACTCAACGAAGTCAAAGTCATCTTCCTCGGCGAAGCCTCTGCCGGCAAAACCTCCCTGGTCAAACGCCTGATGGGTGAGGCTTTCGACAGCAAGGAAAGCCAAACCCACGGCATCCGCATCCGCAAAGTGCCATTTGACATGAGCGATGGTGATCAGGTTACCGCCCACCTATGGGATTTTGGCGGACAGGAAGTGATGCACGCTACCCACCAGTTTTTCCTTTCGCAGCGCAGCGTGTATGTACTTTTGCTCAATAGCCGCAACGACGATCAAGCTGAAAAATGGCTCAAACACGCGGCCAGCTTTGGCGGCAATTCTCCGGGGTTGGTGGTCTTGAATAAAATAGATGAAAATCCATCTTTCGAAGTAGAGCGCAAAACCTTGCAGGAAAAATACCCGCAGATCAAGGCCTTCTTCCGGGTGTCCTGCAAAACGGAAAGTGACCGAGGGCTTTTGGATTTTAAAGAAGCCCTGCGCCAGGAAATCGACGGGGCCACCACCCGCCTGACGCCATTCCCCAAAAACTGGCTGGCGGTCAAGGAGCATTTTTCCAACATGGAAGCCGATTACATTGGCGCGGCAGAGTACCAAAAAGTATGTGTCGAGAAAGGGGCAAGTCGGCAAGTCAGTCAGGATGTGCTCTTGCAGTTTTTGCACGACCTGGGCGTGGTGATCAACTTCCGTAACCTGCAGTATTTCGACACCCAAATCCTCAATCCACTCTGGCTGACCAATGGGGTGTACCGCATCATCAACTCCACCAAAGTCGTAGAAAACGAGGGCATCTTGCGCGAAGCCGATTTTGATGCGGTCATCAACGATCCGCGTTACCAAAAAAGTGACACCAGCGAGCGGCAGTACAGCTACCCCAAAGACAAACTGCATTACATCGTACGGGTGATGGAGGAGTTTGAGTTGTGTTTTATGCTTGAAAATCGGAGTTATGTCATCCCACAATTGTTGCCCGTGGCCGCGCCCGACTGGCAAGCGGAAGGGGCCATGTTGCAGTTTGTGATCCACTTCCCCGATTTTATGCCCGATAGCATTTTTCCCCGCCTGATGGTCAAGCTGCACACCTTCATTCAGGATGCCAAACGCTGGCGGACGGGCATGATTTTGCACAAACCCAATGTGTTTAAGGCATTGGCCAGGGTGCGCTGGGACAAAGAAGACCAAAAAATTCGGATCGAGGCATGTGGCGAGGAGCGGCGGCGTTTTTTGAGTTACATCCGGGAAACCGTAAAGGAGATTGTGGAAGGGTTTACCAAATTGGCATACAACGAACTTGTGCCCATTCCCGAAAGCAAAGAATTTTTAGACTACGAAGGTTTGGTAGAAGCAGAAAAAGCAGGCGAAAAGGAGCTGTTTGTGTGGCAGGTCAAAAAGAAGCTAAAAGTGGCGGATTTGCTGGAAGGTGTGGAAGAAGCCATCATGCGCGATGAGATGGAACAACTCCCCGTCAAGGCATTTGTGTCTTATTCCCACAAAGATTTGGAGCTCCTCAAAGAACTGCGCACCGCCCTGTCGCCACTCGTCCGCCTGCAAAAGCTCCAACTTTGGGATGACCGTGACATTGATGCGGGTGAGGAATGGCGCAAGGAGATTTTTCAGCAAATGGCCGAGTCAGATATTGTCATTTGTCTGGTCAGTGCCGATTTTGTGGCTTCTGATTTTTGTTACCAGACGGAATTTGGAGCGACTTTGGCAGCGCATCAAAAAGGCGAAAAAACGATCATTCCGGTGCGGTTGCGGAAAACAGATTGGCAGGATTTGCCCTTGTCAGAAATTCAGGGTGTACCGGGAGAGTGGATCAATTCCCTGGCAAAAAATAAACGCGACGACGCCTGGACAAAAGTATCGGAACGTTTGCGGCCAGCGCTGGCAAAAGCTAAGCAGCGGAAGCAGGAGCACCTTGAAAAAATGAAAAATAAAATGGGGTGAATTCCAGTACTTTACGACTGAACATACTCCCGCTTATACTCAATGGGAGCGCGGGTGACACGGGTTAGGCGGGTTTACGCGGGTATTGGACTCAGTCTGAAATAAAACCCGCGTCAATCCGCCTAACCCGCGTCACCCGCGCTCCCATCTTTGTCGCTTTAGCAAAAACCCTCACTCCCCCACCAGCCCATCCATCCATATCGCAAAAACAATCGTGCCCAGCACCAGGAAGAAAAACAGGAAATTCAATCCAATCCCCACGCCCTTAATGAAGCGCAGTTTTTCTCTTCTGACCATACTGACCACGCTAAAAATCAGCCCCATCAGGATCGAAAACTGGGTGATGCTGGTAAAAATCCACAGATGAGCGAAATCATCAGCCCGAACCTTCCCGGAATACCGAGCCAGGATGTACCCAAACATACACAGGGTAAACATCGCCATCCCGAAGGCCAATTTCGCGAAGGTGCTGCCTTGGGGGGTGTTTTCGAAGTCGTGGTCTAGGATATCGTTCATCGTGAAAGTGTTTTCAAGCTTGTGCATTTTTTTTCACACAGATTTGACGCAGATTTTCACACAGATTTAACGCAGAAAAAATCTGTGGGAAATCTGTGTGAAAATCTGCGTCAAATCTGCGCGAAATAAAACATACCCTACCGTATTATTCGCCATCCATTCTGACAATTTTTGGATGGAAGGTCCCAATCGTTTCCACCAACTCCACCTGTGCGGCCATCACGTGGTGGATGTTTTTGTACGCAAATGGCGCCTCGTCCAGGCCGCCACCCATCAATTCCACGCCGTGGGTACGCAAGTGTTTGTCGAGGTCGGATTTGGTGACCGCTCCCAGAGCCTGGCGGCGCGACATCTGACGGCCAGCGCCGTGTGAAGCCGAGTTCAAAGAATCCGCGTATCCCTTTCCACGCACAATGAAAGCTGGTGCCGTCATCGAGCCTGGAATCACGCCCAACACACCCTTACCCGCTGGCGTAGCGCCCTTGCGGTGTACGATGTACTCTTTGCCGTCGGCCAGGATTTCCTTCCAGGCAAAGTTGTGGTGGTTTTCGATGATGGCCAGCGATTTTTCACCCAGTGACTTCGCCATGCGGTGGTGGATCTGGTGGTGACAAGCCGAGGCGTAATCACCCGCCAGGTTCATCGCAGTCCAGTATTCTTGTCCGGCTTCGGTATCGAGGCTCAGCCAGGCCAGGTGTTGCGCCTGTTTGGGCAGCGTGCAGGTCTCCATGGCGAGTTTGGTGTAGTACTGCGCCAGGGTTGCCCCCAGACCACGCGAACCGGAATGCGACATCAAGCCCAGGTATTTGCCCAGCGGCAGGTTGAACTCGTTGGGCTCATCCATGATCTCCACGATGCCAAATTCCACGAAGTGGTTGCCTGAGCCCGAAGAACCAATTTGTTGCCAGGCCTTGGTTTTCAACGAGCGCAATTTGGGTACTTCTTTAAATTCAGCCCGTTCCAGAATCGCATCGTCCATTGGTTTATCAAAAACACCCAAGCCAAAACGGGTGTTTTCCAACAACAGTTTTTTGAACATGCTGCGTTTGGCCTCCAGTTCATGCGGATCAAGCGGATAAATGGTCATACACATGCGACAACCAATGTCCATGCCCACGCCGTAAGGAATCACCGCGTTTTCGGTAGCCAGTACCCCGCCGATGGGCAGGCCATAACCCTGGTGGGCGTCAGGCATGAGGGCCCCCGCGTGCGTTACGGGCAAACGCATGGCAGTTTCCATCTGCTGCAAGGCGCCAGCCTCTATTTTTTCCGCCCCAAAAATTGGGTAGGGTTTGGCCTGTGGCTCCAGGTCGATGACTTGTGGATCTTGATGTGCTGGTTCCACCAATGCCTCGACGATGCGCCCCAATACCGCGTCTTCGGCATAGTCGCTCGGGTTGGCGATGATGGCTTGCAGGAGTTCGTCAACTTGTGCCTGGGTATGTCGTTTGTAGTGTTTTGGGATCAGGTTGATGCACAGACCGATGGCTGGCCCTTCCGGGTAGCCCATTTTGATCAGCTCTTTGCCCCTGATTTGAATCTTTGCCATAGTTGTTGTACAATAGGTTTAATGACCACATAACATCTATTCAACCGCAGCTTCGCTGTCGGTTGGTCGTTTATTTAGCCACAAATGACACAAATTAACACAAATGAAATTTGTGTATGATTTGTGTTAATTTGTGTCATTTGTGGCTAGAATCCTGACGAAGTATTCGTCAGAAAATATAACTATTGTGGTGAATAATTATGAGGAAATAATGGATTTATGCTCCAATAAGTTCCCTGGAAATTATTTTACTAGCGAGATGCGGCGAGCAAAGCCTGCGTATACGGGTGTGCCGGCGCCTCAAACACCTGGTTGGCCGCCCCTTTTTCCACAATCACCCCGTCTTTCATCACCATCACCTCGTCGCACATGAAGCGGATGACCGCCAGATCGTGGGAGATGAACAGGTAGGTGAGGCCCTGTTTGGCCTGTAAATCTTTGAGCAAATTGAGTACTGTGGCTTGGACCGACACATCGAGGGAAGAAACCGCTTCGTCACAAACCAACAAACTGGGCTGTACCGCCAAAGCCCGGGCGATGCACAAGCGTTGCCGTTGGCCGCCCGAAAATTCGTGGGGGAAACGTTCAAAATGATCGGCAGACAAGCCTACCTGTTCCAGCAAGTCAATCGCGCGGTCTACTCGATCCTGTTCGCTGGTGCCGATGCCGTGCACCTTCATGGGTTCGGTAATGGCCAATCCTAAGGGCAACCTTGGGTTGAGCGAAGAATAGGGATCTTGAAACACGATTTGGATCTCCCGCCGGATGCTGCGCAGGGCTTCCGGCGGGAATTTGCTGATGTTTTGTCCGGCAAAATTGATCTGGCCACCAGAGGGTTCAATCAAACGCAAAATGCTACGCCCGAGGGTAGTTTTGCCGCTGCCCGACTCCCCTACCAGACCCAGGGTTTGGCCTTTTTTGATGCTGAACGAGGCGTCTTGCACGGCTTTGAGCCAGGTACGGGGCTGTCCAAACCAGGATTTGCGCAGTGGAAACCAGGTAGATAAATGTTCTACTTGCAGTAAAGTTGGGGGGTCTGGCGTTGAGTCTTTGGTAATTTCAGCTGCTAAAACCTCCGTCGCTGCTGCTTGTTCGTAATCTTCGATGGTAGGCAGACGTTGCACCTGGCGATCGAGGGGTGGGCGACAATGGAGCAGGGCCTTGGTATAGGCGGCTTGTGGCGACTGAAAAACGGCGTCAACCGCACCGGATTCAATCAACTTGCCCTGGTGCATCACCAACACTTCATCGGCAAAACCAGCCACCAGACTCAAATCATGGGAGATAAAAAGAATGGAGGTATTAAAATCCGTTTGTAATTCTTGCATCAGGAGTAGAATCTCCTTTTGCACTGTGGCATCCAAGGCGGTGGTAGGTTCATCGGCCAGAAGCAGGGCGGGATGGCAGCACATGGCCATCGCAATCATCACCCTCTGTTTCTGTCCACCCGAAATTTCGTGCGGGTAAGCGCGGTAAATCCGTTCCGGGTCCTGAATTTTTACCCGTTCAAGCCATTCCAAGCTGCGCTTGCGGGATTGGGAGGGGTTCAGATCCAGGTGGCGGCGCAAGACTTCATCAATTTGCTGGCCACAACGCTGTAGCGGATTGAGTGAACTCATCGGCTCCTGAAAAATCATACCAATGGCCTTGCCGCGGATGGTTTGTAAAGTAGTGGGGAGAATTTTTAACAGCTCATATTCTATATCGGGCTGAGGAGAAAAATTCATCTTTTGCGCGACAACCTGGGCGTTACTCGGCAACAAGCCCAATAAAGACAGTGCACTCAAAGATTTTCCTGATCCAGATTCACCAACGATGGCCAGTGTTTTGCCTCGGGGAAGCACAAAGGAGAGGTTATCCACGACGGTTTTTTCGCCAAAGTGGATGTTGAGTCCTTGTACTTCCAGCAAATGCTCCATGTTGTATTTGTAGTTGGTTGAGGAGGTTGAGGAGTTGAGAAGGTTGAGGCTGCCGCGAGCGACATTAAGAGGACGTCGGATGTTTTTTGAGATAAAAATGGTTTGTCGCTTTGGTTTGTCGCTCGCGGCAGCCTCAACCTTCTCAACTGCTCAACCTTCTAAACTTTATTTCCCCTCATTTCCAGAGAGCCGCAACTCAATCACATCCGGCTTAATTGCGATGCTCAAGTTATCCGGTTGACTCAACCAGCGGACGAAAGTATCCCCAAACAGTTCTTTGCGCCAGCCTTGGCCAAAAACTTCCTCGGCAAAAGTCGGGTCGTTTTTGATTTTTTTAAACCAATTGCGCGGCAAGGCCAGGGAGTGTGAAATGCCATTCTGCATACATTGGTGCCGGATGACGAGGTAAAGAAACTCAGTCAGGATTTCCTCATTCGCGTTTTCATCTTCTTCACTGGGCACCTGGAGCAGTAACATCCGCTCCTCTTCGCTGATTTCACGGCTGTACAGCTCGTTCATGATGGGCCAGAGGTCTCCGGCAAATTTGTCTGGAATGCGGCGATTTTCGCGCAATCCGGCTCTTCCTGAGCGCATACTGCGCACAATCTGGCTCATGAATTTGCTGGGCAAGACCATTTCTTTGGAGTAGTTTTTGTCTTCTGCGGTATTGCGCCGCCATTCAAACAAACGCAGCAAAAACAGGCGTTCACGTTTGTTGAGTGACTTCATCAAGTCACTGTTGAGTGCTTCGTAATGGGGCTCTTTGGCGTAATAACTCTCCCGCTCCAATACTTTGAATTCCTCCTCAGCCCAGTGCAAACGTTTTTTTTGCAACAAGTCTGCTTCCTGCATTTTCCAAAGGTCGTACAAAGGCTCAATGTCCTGAATGGCGTACTTGAGCTGGTTTTGGTTGAAAGGCCGAGCCTCCCAATCCGCTACGGTAAAACTTTTGTTCATGTTGATTTTCAACTCCGTTTCCACCAGTTTTTTAAAGGCAAGTGGATAGCGGTATCCCAAAAAACCTGCGGCAATCTGGGTGTCGAAAGTATTTTTGGGAATGGTGCCAAATGAGGCATACAATAACCGATAATCGTTCTCCCCAGCATGGGTAACCTTGACGATGTTCGGGTTTTCGATCATTTCCAAAAATGGATCCAAATTTTTTAAAGGGAAGGGGTCTATCAAAAACAACCCATGACGGGTAGCTACCTGGATGAGGCACAAACGGGTTGTAAATCGTTTTTCTCCAACGAATTCCGAATCGAAACACATCCATTCAATATCATCATTGATCTGACGAAAATTATCCAGTCCTTCTTTGGTCGTAATAAATTCAAATGCTTGCATGTGCCCTATTTTTGGGGTCTGTATGCGCAAATATATCGATTCAGATTGGAATATTTTATCAAAAAAGTTGTAACCTAGCGAACCGTAAGCATCGTCTAATGTTTCGCAATCGCATTACATGGAAGAAGACTTGGTTCTGGTTCATCGGGTACTGAGGGGAGAACAACATGCTTTCCGCCATTTGGTGGAGAAATACCAGAACTATGTATTCACCATTGCCATGCGGGTGCTCAATAGCCGGGAAGAAGCGGAAGAAGTGGCTCAGGACGTTTTTTTAAAGGTGTACAAAATGTTGGGAAGTTACCGGCAGGAATCCAAGTTCAGTTCCTGGTTGTACGCCATCACTTACCGCACCGCTATTGACAATGCACGCAAGAAAAAATTACCTTTGCAAAGCATTGAGTCGGGCAGTGTGGCCTTGCAAACGCCAGACTTGCACAGCAAATCTCCGGTGGAGCTGACCCAGGACAATGATTTACGGCATCAGGTGCAAGCCGTCATCAAGCGCTTAAAACCCAGCGACGCCAGCATCATTACCCTGTATTACCTGAATGAACAATCGGTACAGGAGATTGCGGAAATAACGGGCTTGAGTTTAACCAATGTAAAAACCAAATTGCATCGTTTAAGGGAGCAGCTGCGACAGGAATTGTCGGCCAGTGCTCTGGATCATCAATAAGTATGGAAAAGGACATTTCAATCTTGATTTGGAAATACCTCGATGGGGAATGTACTCCCGGGGAAAAAGCAAGGGTAGAACAACTCTTGCTTGAAGATCCGTCATTTGCAGAAGAAATGAGCCTGGCTCAAAATCTCCAAGCAACACTGCAACAGCTGGAGCCGGAAGAACCTTCCATGCGTTTTACCGCTAGGATCACTGAGCAGTTGCCTGCTTTATACCGCCCCATTCACACCCAGGCAGAATTGTTGCCCAAATTCCTGGTGCGCTTGTTTGGTGGTGCAGTGGGCACGGTAGCCATTTTGTCTCTGGGCTTGTTTTTTGCCAGCAATCAATCCATTCAGGGCAAGTTCAATATTATGGGAAAGTACACCCTCGATTTAGGTGTTTTTTCCAACCCACTGGTTTTCACCGCTTTTTTGATATCCTTAGGCCTTTTGAGCTATTTCCTGATGGATTTTACGCTCAAGAAATGGTTTTTGAAAAAGTAAAGATGATGTGCTGATGGGATAATGTGCAAATGAAATTATCCCACATTAAACATCAATCGCTCCCCTTTTTTGTCCTCAAAAAACTGGCCGTGCTGATAGGCCAGGTGGCCACTCACGACGGTAGCCTCCACCTTCCCTTGAAAGGTATGCCCTTGAAAGGGTGTCCAGGCGCATTTGTAAAAGGTATTTCCGGGATTGACGGTCCATTCCTTTGCCAAATCCACCAGAATGACATCAGCCCAGGCGCCTTCATCCAAATATCCTCTGCCTTCGACACGGAAACATTCTGCGGGGGCATGGCACATTTTTTCCACTATTTTTTCCAGACTGATCAAGCCATTTTGGTAAAATTCCAGCATCCCATTCAATGAGTGCTGAACCAAGGGTACACCAGAAGGTGCCTGAAAATACGCATTCTGCTTCTCCGTCCAGGTATGAGGCGCATGATCGGTGGCGATGATGTCGAGGCGATCGTCCAACAAAGCGGTCAATAATGCTTCCCGATGGCGTTTGGCTTTTACCGCTGGATTGCATTTGATTTGAGTGCCTGCCCAAATGTAATCCTCCGCACTGAAGTACAGGTGGTGTACACAGACTTCGGCCGTGATCTGTTTTGCAGACAATGGAATATCGTTGCGGAAAAGCTCCAGTTCTTCGGCAGTAGAAATGTGGAGGATGTGCAAACGCGTATGGTGCTTTTTGGCCAAAGCAATGGCCATACTGGAAGATTTGTAACAAGCTTCCTCATTGCGGATGATGGGGTGCAGATTGATGGGCACATTTTCGCCGTATTTTTCCCGCATCAGCGCCTCATTGTGGCGTACCATTTGTTCGTCTTCACAATGGGTAGCGATCAACATGGGCACTTGTGAGAACAGGGCTTCCAACGTTTTTTCGTCATCGACCAACATGTTGCCCGTGCTGGAGCCCATGAAAATTTTAATGCCACAAACGTCCTGAGCATTGGTCTTGAGCACTTCTTCCAGGTTATCGTTGGAAGCTCCCATAAAAAAAGAATAATTGGCCAGAGACTTGCTCGCCGCAATCTGATATTTTTTGGCCAAAAGCTCCTGAGTCAAAGTGGGGGGCTTCACGTTTGGCATTTCCATAAAGGAAGTAACTCCACCAGCTACCGCAGCGCGGGGTTCCGTATACAGGTCACCTTTGTGGGTCAGACCCGGTTCCCGAAAATGTACTTGATCATCGATGATGCCGGGCATGAGGTGCTTGCCATCGGCAACAATTTCATGGGCACCACTGGCCTCAATGACCCCACCAACTTTGGCTATTCTGCCGTTTTCTACCAGCAAATCACCAGCAATGATGCGTCCCCGATTGACGATTTGGGCATTCTTGAACAGTATTTTGGCCATGCTTGCTGAATTGTTTGGGCGAAATAAACCGATTTTGCGCAATTCTTGGGGATAATTTCAAGAAAAATGAAGTATTTCGCGTAAAAATTAATGGGAGGTTGAGAAGGTGGAGCAGTTTGAGGCTATCGCGATCTTCATTGTCAAAGTCGCTTGCGTTAGCCTCAACCTGCTCAACCTGCTCAACCTTCTCAACTTTTCTCAACCTATGCCATGAAAGAAATACTCTCTCCTGACTTCAAAGTCGGCATCCTGGGCGGCGGGCAATTGGGCAAAATGCTTGGCCTTGCCGCTGCCAATTGGCACCTTCCCCTCTATTTTTTGGATGATTCCCGCAGTTTTCCCGCAGGAGGAGTAGCCGAGGGATTTGTAGAAGGAAATTTTAACAATTATGAAGATGTGCTGGCTTTTGGCGCAGACAAAGACGTGTTGAGCATTGAAATCGAGCACGTCAATACCCGCGCTTTGGAGACTTTGCAAGCAAAAGGGGTAACAGTGCATCCCCATCCTGAAGCATTGGACCTGATCAAGGACAAGGGTTTACAAAAACTCTTTTACCAGGAACATGGTTTACCCAGTGCTCCTTTTGAGCTATTTGAAGACGAACATGCGGTACGCCATGCCGTTCAAACTGGCAGATGGCAATACCCATTTGTACAAAAATCGCGTACGGCTGGTTACGATGGCAAAGGGGTGTCCATCATCCGCAATGAATCGGATCTGCAACATAAACTTTTGCCGGGTTCCTGTTTGTTGGAGGCACGAGTGGACATCCAAAAGGAACTGGCGGTGATTGTTGCGCGCAATGCCAATGGCGAAATTGCCGCGTTTCCGGTGGTGGAAATGGATTTTAACCCCGAGGCCAATCTGGTTGAATTCCTGATTTGCCCGGCGCGTATTGATCCGGTTATTGAAAAAGCAGCCATTGAGCTCTCCAAACGTTGCATCGAAACCTTCGGCATTTGTGGTTTGCTGGCGGTGGAATTGTTCCTTACTTCTGATCAACAAATCCTCATCAACGAAGTAGCACCACGCCCACACAACAGCGGCCACCATACCATTGATAGTTGTTACACCTCACAGTTTGAACAACACTTGCGGGGCATCCTCAACCTGCCGCTGGGCAGCACCGCCATGAAATGCCCTTCGGTGATGGTCAACTTGCTGGGGGCTGTAGGTTTTAGTGGCCCGACTCGTTACGTAGGGTTGGAAGACTGCCTGGCCCTGCCGGGGGTGAAGCTGCATTTTTATGGCAAAAGCAGCACCAAGCCCTACCGCAAAATGGGTCATGCCACGGTTTTGGCCGAAAACATCGACGAGGCAGTCCGGATTGCCAAACTGGTACAGCAAAAACTGAGTATCCAGGCCTGATGAATATTTAGTAATCTTTGACATTCGTACACCATGAAATTTGTCTACCGTAACTTCCTACTACTTTGGCTGTTTATTCCGGGACTGGTACTGGCGCAAAAGAAAAAAAGCAGTCCCGCCCTCCCCTCACCAGCGGAAATCTATTTTCCGAGTGCCCAAATCTGGGAGCGCCGCAGTCCGGAGTCACTGGGTTTGAAAGCCGCCAAAATCAAGGAAGCCATCCAATACGCCATAGAACAGGAATCGCCCAATCCCCGCAGCATGGAGCAGTCACATTACCAAAGTTTTGGTAAAGAACCTTTTGGCGAAGCAGTGGGGCCTTTTAAAGATCGTGGTGCACCCACTGGACTGATCATCTACAAAGGTTATATCGTGGCGGAATGGGGTGAACCAGCCAGGGTAGACATGACCCACAGCGTGACCAAAAGTATGCTCTCCAGTACCGTAGGGCTAGCCTTCGACCGCGGCATGATCAAAAGTGTGCAGGATACCGTTTATCCCTACATGGCACCCATTTGGGTGATGGAACCCGGCAAACGATTTGATCGGGCAGAATCTTTTGGACAACCCCAATTGTTGGAATTGTTCAGCACCCCACATAACCGCAACATCACCTGGGACAACCTGCTGCGCCAAACCAGCGCCTGGCAAGGGACCCTATGGGGCAAACCCGATTGGGCCGATCGTCCAGCTGCTGATGCAAAAACCTGGCTAAATACAGAAAGAGCTACGCCGGGAACAGCGTATGAGTACAACGACACCCGCGTCAACGTTCTCGCGCTAGCCACGCTCAACATTTGGCGGCGCCCCTTGCCCCAGGTGCTCAAAGAATACATTATGGATCCAATTGGTGCCTCTAACACCTGGCGCTGGTTTGGTTACGAAAGTTCCTGGGTGCTTATGGACGGGCAGGTAGTCCAATCGGTCAGCGGAGGCGGGCATTGGGGCGGTGGCCTGTTCATCAATGCTTATGACATGGGGCGATTCGGTTACCTGAGTCTGCATAAAGGAAAATGGAAAAACCAACAACTGCTTTCGGAGGAATGGTTCAACATGGCTACGACCCCCACACCGGTACAAGTAGGTTACGGTTTTATGAATTTTTTTCTCAATACCGAACAAAAAACCCTGCCGAGTGCACCCAAAAATGTATTCTGGCATTTGGGCAATGGAAACAACGTGATTTTTGTGTTGCCCGACCAGGATTTGGTGATTGTAGCCCGCTGGTTGAAGGGCGAAGGAATGGATGGTTTGGTGAAAAGAGTACTGGCAGCCCGCGAATAATTGGTGGATTTAAAAAAAAATGAGCATTGTTTAAAAAATGGAGTATCTTTGTATCGGCAAATCGCCATATCACCATTTACTTTTTGAAATGCATACTGGTACCGTTAAATTTTTCAACGAATCCAAAGGATTTGGGTTCATCGTAGACAACTCCTCAAACGAGGAATTTTTCGTACACGTTACGGGTTTGGTTGACAAAATCCGCGAGGGTGACTCAGTCACTTTCAACGTCGAAAATGGCAGAAAAGGAATGAACGCAGTAGAGGTTAAACTTGCTTAATCGCAATTTAATCTTTGAGTGATAAGAATCCTTAACCCCCGGTAGATTTTTTCTATCGGGGGTTTTTTATTTCTATTGACCCCAGCCAATATTGGATATTGGCCGGGGCTTTTTATGCGGTGGTCAACGAACCAGGGTCACATCGCCCTTCCTGAAGAATCGCTCTCCGTCCACACCAATCACTTCAACGTACCAGGCAAATACTGCAGACTCTTTGGCTTTGCCCCTGAATTTCCCATCCCAGCCGTGCATTTTTTCACGAGGATCAAAATTTTTCTTGCTATACATCAATCCCCCCCAACGGTCATACACCTGAAATATGGATACACTTTCAATATCATCCGCTACTTCAATGTCAAAAAAATCGTTGATGTTGTCTCCATTGGGCGAAAAGGCATTCGGGACGTAAAAACCCGGATTGGGATCTACCGTCACCAGGGTTCTGGCTTCAGCAGCACACCCATTGGTATCGGCAATGGTGGCCGTAAACTCCGTGGTTTTGAACAATTGAATTTTAAAATCACGGCAAGTATCACAGTCCAATGTCTCAGGAACCGTCCAGCGAAATGTTCCGACCGACTCCAACACCAAATTGGTCACGGCCTGTAGGCGAACAGTTTCACCTCGACGAATTTGTTGCGGCGGGGTTACCTGCAAATCAGCAGAGACACCTGGATTAATGGTGACTACCTCGTTCCATTCACAACCCCGCACATCTTGTACCCCTACGTTGTACACTCCCTCTTGTAAAGCGCTAAAATCCGTATTGGTGCCATAAGCCCCTTGTTTACCCAGGCGATAGAGAAATGGACCCTCTCCGCCCCTTACTTCAATGACCTGAAGAGATCCATTTTTTTGTCCGGCACAAGTGACGTGTTTCACCCTAATATCGAGGCTATCCGGAGAGTTGGCAAACAATACCACGATGACCGTATCGGAATTGCGGCAGCCATTTTGTAAGTTCTCTACCTCTAAAATGTAAGTACCTTCTTCATCTACAGTTGGTTGCGCTTCTCTTCGATTAAAAAAGGCGTTTTCGATCTGGTACCATCTAAAGGCAGCATTGGCTTGACCATTTTGACCAATTTGAACACTGGGGTTATTGCAATCGAGTTCCTGATCGGGTCCGGCATTCGCCAATGGCGCCAGGGTGTCTTTGACAATCTGTACCGAATCCTGAGCAATACATCCATTGTCGACATTGCGCACACTCAAGCGGTACAACCCCACTTGGCCCAAAGACAATCGAGGGCCAGCAACAAGATTTTCACTATTCCCGGCATTTGAGCGGAACCATTGGTAAGTCCAGGTCTCGCCTGGCCTTGCTTGGGTCACACTAAGGGTAATCGTGTCCCGTACACAAGTCAAAGGCTCAACTCCATAAATATCCGCAACGGGTGGAGTGGTATCTGGAACCGCAGTATACGCCGCTTCACCAATGCATCCGGTACGGGTATCAATCAGTTGTAAGGTATATTTCCCGCCCCGGTTGATCAGCAATTGGAAGCTTTGGGCATCGGGGATATCTTGCCCTGTGGCATCAAGCCATTGGTACTGATAACGATTGCCGAGCAAGGTTGAATTTCCCAACAGCAGCATGGTGTCCACCTGACAAGTAATCAGACCTTGTCCACTTACCGATACGTCGGGGCGGTAGGCTACATCAAGTAGTTCAACCGAGTCGATCAGCCCCTGACAACCGTGGATGGTATCATTGACCATAAAAGTGTAAAGTCCAGGACTGGAAACGCCCGGAAAACGGGTGTTTCGGTTGGTATTATTGATACCCGGTCCGGTCCAGATGTATTGACCAATGCTCGAACTATCAGAGCCCAGATTGACCGTTCTCCAAATACAATTCAATACGGTGTCCGGGCCCGCAGCTGCTATGGGTAGGGCAATCCTTTCAATCTCAATCGAATCCAGCTTGCGACACCCAATTGTGTTGCCTACACGTAAAAAATAGGTTCCTGGTATTCCAATAATTCGGGTGTTGCCCTGAAAGCCATCCAGCCAGGTATATTCTTCAAATCCAGGAGTAACCGTAATTGAGGTTTCATTCCCAGCACAGAAAAACGGATCGCCCATAAAATTGAATTGGGGCACCGGGGCTTGCCTCAATAAAAAAGTATCTTGGTTGAAACAACCATTCGTAGCCTGAACCTTGACACTATAAATTCCTGGGTCGGTTACGCTGGACATGGCGGAGGTATCGCCATTCGACCATTGGTACACTGGAAAGGCAGTTGCAGTTTGTAAGGCAACCGTATCTCCAGGGCAAATCTGACGTGGAGCAATGATTTCGACTTCCGGAGCAAGTTTTAAAAATACGGTAATCAAGGCATTTCCAACACAGTTGAGATCGTCAACCACGGTTACCCCATATAATCCAGGCTGGGTTATTATTATGCTATTATCGGTTTCTCCGTTTGTCCAGTTGTAAGTAGCAAAGCCCGTTTCTACCTCCAGTATAAGCGTATCTTTCTCACACAAAAATCGATCACCATCAATAATGGGAAATGGCAACCTACTTTGTACCACATTTACCTGGGCGCTGCCTGGGCAGCCATTCGCGCCAAAAACCCTTACAGCATAAGACCCAGCCGAAAACACGGTAATGGACCGTGATGTATCGCTCGATGAATTGGTCCAGAGGTAAGACGAATATCCAGGTGAAGCTGTAAGTATAGTCGATTCATTTCGACAAATGATGAGGTCACCTGTAATGTCAATTGGAGGAGCCGGTTTTTCAAGCACTGTTTTTTGGGCCATCGCCAAACAACCATTGGCATCGGTGGTATTGAGCGTAACCGTACCTCCGTTGCGGATGGTGATTCCCGCGCTCGATTCTCCAGTTGACCAGGCATAATTCCGAAAACTACCATTTAAGGCAATAAGTAAGGTACTCTGACCCTGACAAATTTCATTGGGCCCTGAGATGATTGGTGTATCAACATCCACCGGTTTTACTGGGTAAAAAGCAGAAGTAGCGCAACCATTGCTGTCAACAACCATAATTTCATACCGACCTTCAAGGCTAACCGTGATGGTACGGGTGCTCGCGCCAGTAGACCATTGGTAGCTGTTAAAGCCAGAGCCTGGGTCCAAAACGGCTGAATTTCCTCTACATAGTATTTTTTCCTCCCCTCTTCCTGCCGGAAATTTAGGATTGACCAGCATTAAATCGATGGAATCTCGACTGATACACCCATTGGCAGAGGTAGTCGAAAGTATGTATATTCCAGGTACATTTACCGAAATATCAGGAGTTGTTCTACCATTGGACCAGGAATATTGGGTATACCCTGTGCTTGAAGTCAAATTTGCCCTGCTGCCGTTGCAAATCACCCGATCTCCAGCAATTTCTGGTTTGGGATTTGCCAAAAGCTGCACATTAATCGAGGTGTCGGCTACACAATTATTGAAATCAGTGATCGTTAACTGATACATGCCGCCAGTCGATATTTGTAGTTCAGGAATGGTATCTCCTGTAGACCACCGGTAGAATTGATACCCCAGACCTCCGCTCAACTCAACCGTATCTCCAGCACACAATTCTGTTGGCCCCTGAATGAAAGGGATGGGATTATTTACACGCGCTATATTCACTGAATCTTTGCCAGTACAGCCATTTACATCCCTCACCACCACAGTCAGTGGGCCTTGTTGATTGATGCTTACACTGGCATTGCTACTGCCTGTAGACCAACTATAACTACTATACACATTAGCCAGACTCAAGATTGTACTCTCGCCAGGGCACAGCACCAAATCACCCTGAATATCGGGATTGGGATTCGAAAAAACATTTACGGGGATGGTGTCCGCCCCCTTACAGCCATTTACGGCAGTAACCGTAACTGAATAACTGTTGGGGCTACTCACGGTAATGCTGGATGAAGTGGCCCCTGTAGACCATACATAAGCCATGAAGTTTCCGGGGGTAATGACGGATCTATCTCCACTACATAAACTACTTTTTCCAGTAATGACTGGGCGGGGAAAGGGGATCGTATCGATCGTCGCTGCGGCAACTCCTTGACAGCCAAAAGCGTCGGTCACCGAAACCCGATAGGTATCTGGTGTATTGATGGTAATGCTGCTGCTGGTAGCGCCAGTAGACCAGGAATAGGCCCGAAAGCCGGGGTCAGCAATCAGCGTTGCTGTAGCATTGCCACAGAAGAATTTTTCACCTCCTACCTGAATGGCGGGATTGGATCTTTCGCTTACATTTAAACTACTGGACGCTGTGCAGCCAAATTCGTTGGTGACCGTAAGTCGGACCAAACCCTGTGTACTCACTTCAATATCCTGGGTGGTTTCACCTGTAGACCAGCGATAGGTAAAATTTCCATCCGGGCCGACCAAAATCGTGCTCAAATCCTGACAAAAAAAGGCGGGTCC
>Ga0116157_10000921_pt1 | contig 29904 bp, 22 predicted proteins | sample AD_UKC048_MetaG_FD_89882 | JGI IMG/M metagenome (GOLD analysis project Ga0116157, IMG submission 89882) | Active sludge microbial communities of municipal wastewater-treating anaerobic digesters from USA - AD_UKC048_MetaG | ecosystem: Engineered > Bioreactor > Anaerobic > Digestate | place: USA... | reverse complement strand
TGGACTCGATGAAGGATCATGATCAAGTTACCAGGCTTGTCCTTCCACGTTTCCACGAAGCTCTGGAGTTCTTTCGAGAACTCGATTTGAGCCACAGCCATTATATTCCCCCCTTGTTGATCGATATATATATATCGATAGTAACAGCGGTTAATTGTACCCGGTCGTCCCATAAACTTCAATCGGGTATGGTCCTAGAAACGCCAAAAAACACTTAAAATTTTAGTATTTAATCTCGAAATTTCATATAGCGAAATATGCCAAAGCGAAGAAGCGTGAAACGCGGACGAGAGCCGCGGCGTTCCAGAGGCTGTCCGAGGGCTGATGGCGATGGAAAAGAACGGGGTCTGCTGTTATTATAGGAGCATGATGGCAAAAAGTCTAAGCGCTTCCGCCGGGGTAATGCTCCCGGCCGAGTCGCCATGGTTGCTGGCCTTTTGGGCGGCGTTGCTCGCGTTCGCCCTGGCCCTAGGCGTTTATCGGAAGCAGACGCGCGTCTACGTCGCCGCGGCGTCGTTCTTCGCGGCCATGGCGGCGTCGCAGCTACGCGCCATGGCACCAGGACTGTCGGGCTCGCTCGAGGCCGCGCTCGGGATCCTATCCGTCGCGGCGCTCGGCGCGTCGAGGGTGGCCCTGGCCCACGCGGCCGACAAAGCCTGCGACGGCCTGACTCGCCGTTCATGGCGTTTCGCTTCCTACGCCGCGGCCGGGCTCGTGATCGCGATCGCCGTGGCCGATTCCCTGCTCGGCCCATCGTTGGACGCGACCCTCCAGACCGGCTGCGTCGCGGTCCTGGCCGCCCACGCCACGCTTACCATCCCCTTCGTCGTCGCGGCGGCCAAGGAATCGCCGGCCGCCGTCCGGCTACTCGGCGGGGCCATACCCTGGGCTATCGCCTGGCTGGCCGCCGCCGTCCTGGCCCTGGCGCGCGCATTCGGCCTGGATCTCGGCGTTTCCCTCGACGGCTACGCCCCGATAGCTTTGGCGGCGGCCGACGGCTTGGCCGGCGCCGCCCTGATGCTCGCCGCGATGATGGAGCTGGCCAAGCCGGCGCCGGAGGATACCGCCCTCGACGAGTACGCCGCCAAGATGGACGCGTCCATCAAGCGCTTCATCCCCGTGGAATTCCTCGAGCACTTGGAAATACAGGACTTCTTTGACCTGAAGCTCGGCGACCATGTACGTAAGGACATGACGATATTCTTCTCGGACATCCGCGCCTTCACCGAGCTATCGGAGCAGCTGACGCCGGAAGAGAGCTTCGCCTTCATCAATTCGTACCTGTCCCGCGTGGTGCCCGTCATCAACGCCCACGACGGCTTCATCGATAAGTACATGGGCGACGGCATCATGGCGCTGTTCGCCAAGAACGGCGGCGCCGACCAGGCCGTCGAGAGCGCCGTGGAGATGCAGGCCAAGATGATCGAGTACAACGGCCACCGGGCGAACATGAATTATAGGCCGATCTCGATGGGCATAGGCATCCACACGGGGCCGCTGATGCTCGGCGTCGTCGGCGTCTCCGACCGGATGGAGGGCACAGTCATCTCCGACGCTGTCAACCTATCGTCGCGCCTTCAGAGCATAGCCAAGGCCTTCAATATACCGCTCGTCATCAGCGAACGCACCTTCATGCAGCTCGACGACCCGGGGCGCTACAAGTACCGCTTTATCGGCAAGGTGCGCGTCAAGGGCAAGGACGCCCCCGTATCGGTCTTCGAGATCTTCGACGGGCTACCCGAGGAGCTGTTCGAGCGCAAGATGAAGTCGAACACCTTCTTCGAGCAGGGCATGATGGCCTACTACCAGAAGGACTACTCGCAGGGCGTCTTCTACTTCAAGCGCGCCCTGGAGTCGGTGCCCGACGACGGCGCCTCCCGCTTCTACCTGGAAACCTGCCTGCGCAAGGCCATGTCGCCGAAGCCGGCTGAGAAATGATGGGGGATACGATGAACCAACCTGGGCTCGAATTCGGCGTCGACTGGTATCCGGAACATTGGGACGAGAACCGTTGGAGAACCGACGTCGAGCGCATGGCCGGCTACGGCTTCTCGTGCGTCCGGCTGATGGAATTCGCCTGGACCATCGTCGAGCCGGAGCCCGGGCGCTTCGACTTCTCGCTGTTCGACCGGGCCATAGGCTTATTGGCGGAGGCCGGGCTCAAGGCGATCGTCGGGACGCCGACCGCGACCCCTCCCCATTGGCTGTCGGATCGCCCGGTCTTCCGGGTATCGCCGACCGGTGCGTCCCACGCCTACGGCACCAGGCGCAACCTGTGCTACAACGCGCCCGAGTATCGGGAGGCGTCCCGGAGGGTCGTCGCGGCGATCGCGAAACGCTACGGCGGCGACACGCGGGTGGCCGGTTTCCAGATTGACAACGAGATAGGCCACGAGACGTCGGATCGCTGCGTCTGCGAGCATTGTCGCCACGAGTGGCCGCATTGGCTCGAGCGGCGCTACGGCGACATCGCTAGCCTGAATCGCGCCTGGGGCGCCGTATTCTGGAATACGAGCTACGCGAGCTTCGACCAGGTACCCATGGCGTCCATCCAGCCATCGACGATACAGAACCCGGCCCTGGTGCTCGACTACGACCGCTTCAGCTCCGACTCGGCCGTCAGCTTCGCGAGGGAGCAGACCGACGCCCTGCGCGCCGCTTCGTCCCCCGGTCAATGGGTCACGACGAACCTGTTCCCGCCGCCCCTGTCCAACGCGATCGATATGGAAGCGCTGACGGACGGCATGGACTTCGCCTCGTGGGATAACTACCCGGTCTGGGGCGACCAGGATGAGCCGCTACCGTGGCAGTTCAACGCGACCGCCCAGGCCTACGTCCGAGGACTACGGGACAACGCCCCGTTCACGGTGATGGAGGAGATGTCAGGCTTCCAGGGCCACGTCTGCCTCGGTCACCTGCCTCCGGAACGCCAGGTCGCTCTTTGGGCCGTCCAGGCCGTCGCCCGCGGCGCGAACCGCGTCGTATTCTTCCGCTGGCGCACCGCTCCCTTCGGACAGGAGCAGCTGTGCCACGGCCTCGTCGACGGCGACGACCGGGAGACGGAGCGGCTACGGGTGATCGCCGCGACCATGCGCCGCGCCAAGGCCGAGTTGTCGTCTCTGGCTTCGGTCCCGGTCGAGAGTCCCGTCTGCCTAGCGTATTCCAAGGACGACGCGAGAGTCCTGCGGGAGCAATACCTGTCCAAGGGGCTACTCCTTCGCGTCTCTCCGACGTTCCAGGCTGGCTACGACAAGGAGCTCGCCTCGTGGTACGCGCCGTTCCCGACGCTCGGAGTCGGCGCCGACGCGGCCCCGATAGGATCGCTCGAGCCCGAGCGCTACCGCGTCATATCGCTACCGCTCTACCAGATGGCCGACTCCGCAGTGGTCGACCGGCTCGGCCATTGGGTCGAAAGCGGCGGTAGCCTGGTCCTCGGCTATCGAGCCGGCGCCCGGGACGCCCTCGACCATAACGTCGAGGCGACCCTACCGGGCCTGTTCGCCGAGCTGGCGGGCATCAGGGTGCCACGCTTCGAGTCGCTCAACGAGACGAGCGCCGCCCTGCGCGTCGGCGTCGTGCCAGGCCGCGGCGGCGTCTGGGCCGACATCATCGAGCCGGACGGCGCCGAGACGGTGGCCGTCTGGACCGACCGTTCAAAGTTCTATCGTGGCAGCCCGGCCGTCACCGTCAACCGGGTCGGCAAGGGCCTCGTCTGGTACCTCGGCACCAGCCCGAACCCGATAGCGATGCTGGCCCTGTACCGGCGTATCCTCAAGGCCGCCGGCCTGTGCCCGCGTTTCGCCGGCGCAGACGTAGAGGCTATCGAGCGCCGCGACACCGACGGTAAGACGTGGCGACTGGTCTTGAACCATTCGCCGAGGCGCAGACGAGCCTACGGGGCGACGCTCGAACCCTGGGGCTGGGTCAAGTTGCCCGTCAGCGAATAGACGGAATAAAACGGATTTGCCGAGGCGACGAAGAGGAAAAAGGATACGAGATACGAAAGGGGAAGTCTGAAGAAAGAGCTTTAAGGCTTTTGGTCCTTTCAAAGCTTTTCTCTTTCTCTCCTCTAATACTCGTATCCTCTTCACCGCCTTAGGCGTTTAGATCTATCGTTTACGGCAGATTGGCCATCAGATCCTTGGCCACGCCGTCCCTGGCCACCTGGAGCAGGGCCGAGCGTTTTGCACTCGCCTCGTCGGCGGCGACCGAGACGGCGGTCTTCTCGCCGCTATACAGGATGGCCCCGGTGGCGAAGTCGACACAGCGCACCGTCATCCTCGCGGTAGCCTGCCACATCGAGCCATCCTTCTCGGAGCGCTCTATCCTAGCCGCGCCGTAGATCAGCCTAGAGAGTCCGGCCCCGTACGCGGCCTTGGCCGCCTTGAGGATGGCCGCATCGTCGAAGGACGCGATCATCGCGGCGCTGAGCGGGGCTAAGCCTGCCTTGAACTTTTCCTTGGCCAGAGTCTCGAAGAGACCGCCCTGGGCAATGGTCGTGCCGAGGGGCTGGCCGTCGTCGCCGAGGTCCACGATCACGACGCCGGTCGGCACCGTCTTGGCGGCCGACGATACGACGTAGTCGAAGGTCACGGAGCGTCGGGCCAGCTCGTCCGCTATGGCCGCGACGTAGGCGTCATAGGCCGCGGGCACGCGTTCGAGCAGCTCGCTCGTCGAATCAAGGTTCAGCGAAAAGCGCAGGCTCGCCTTGCCGACGAAGTCGGGCGGCGGCGGGGCGAAGGACACCACGCCATCGGCGTCGGTCATGGCGCGCTCGGTCCTGGTCACGACGCGTCCGGAGCTCTGCCTTCGCTGGTAGGCGACGTACACCTCGGCGCCAGGTATGCCCGGGGCGGAGTCGCCCTCGCCGAAGACGAGCCTGGCCTTGAACGGCTTCGCGTAGTCCTTGCCGAGACCGGCCGCGGTCGGCGCGTCGACGGCGACGAAGCGCAGCTTGGCGAGCACGGCGCGCGCCTTGTTGGCGTTGCGCTCCAGCTTGATGGCGGCGTTATCGATATCGGAGCCGGAGGCAGCGACGACGGCCTCGACGTAGCTCTTGACCGCGTCGAAATAGCGCCCGGCCGTAACCGCGGAGTCTCCGGCCGCCTCGGGCTTGGCGACAGCGTCGACCTTCTCCTTGAAGACGGCCGCGATGCGGGCCTTCTCCTTGTTCAGGTCGGCGGTAACGTATTGGGCGAGCACGTAGACGGTGACCATCGAGCCGTCCCGCACGACGTAGCGGTCCTTGATCGAGAAGCCGGCGACTTTGCCCTGACCGGTCTGCTTGACGACGCTACGGACCTCGGCCGAGTAGGAATCGAGCGTTCCCTTCGCCTCTCCGGTGGTCTCGACACTGATATCGACACCCATGTACCGGGTTATCTGCGAGATCAGGCCCAGGGCCGCGTCTTCCGTGGCGAGGGCTATATCCCCGGCGCCGTCCGAGGAGGACGCGACGAAATACGTATAGCTCGAGTCCGGCGGCGGGGTCGTCAGCGTCCAATCGGGAGCCGGAGCGGCCTTGGGAGACGAGACGCATGAAACGGCTAACAGGGCAACCGTCGCGATCGCCGCCAGGCTTGCATATAATCCTCTCTGCATGGAATCCTCCTGTTTAACTTTTAGTCAGTATAGATGAAATTAGGTCGTTCCGGTAGATAACCCAAACGGTACGTTAACGGCGCCGACTAAAAAAGGCATCCCCAGCCTAAGCCGAGGATGCCTCAGATCGAGCGTCCGGTTTAGAACCCTTCGTAGAAGGCGCTCTGGACGGCGTCGATGGCCCGCTGCTTCTCGGGGGTCTTGGCGGCGGCGGCCTCGGCGTCGTTGAGGTACTTGTCGAGCTGATCCTGCAGCACCTTCTGATCGATGGAGTAGATCTTGATCACGCGGTAGATGCGGCGATCGACCTCGCTCTTGCTCTTGGCGCCGGGCTTGTAGTACTGGAGGTACACCCACCAGTCAGGACCGGCCATCAGGCCAGAGAACCTGGCTTCGGAGACGAGCTTGACCACGTTCTCGAAGTATTCCTCGAGCTGGTCGCGGTCGCCTACCTGGGCGCCGGCGAACTTCTGCTGCACGCGCGTGGACAGGTAGCGGGCGATCTGCACCGGCGCGTCCATGTTGTCCATCGCGGTCAGGACGCCCTGCTTGCTCGCGCCCTCGGCGTCGAGCACGATGACGTACTTGCCCTTGTACTCGGCGAGCTTCTCGACGCCGCTGGCGCCGCTCTCGATATAGGCCATCGTCCAGGCCGGCACGTTGGCGCCGAGCGCCGTACCCTTGTGCTCCAGGATGTCCGGGGTCAGGACCTTCTCGTCGATCTTGGGCTGATCGACGGCCGGCTGGCTGGCGCAGGACGCGACGGTGAACAGGGCCGCGGCTACCAGCAACGCGATACAAATCTTCTTCACGATAACCTCCTTAAAGGTCTTTCACTGATCAGGAGCCTCGGCCCTCGAGGGACCGGCTCCCAGAATCCTATCGTCAAGGGGACGAGCCCCTCGTGACCGCTCTCAAAGGCCGCTATTGAAGGTAAAGGCCTTGCCTCGACTATAGAGCAGGTAGAGGTCGAGCATACCGGCCTTGTCGGCGGCGTCATACATGGCGTCCTCTATCTTATCGCGCGATTTGAAACTATACAGGGCCAGCTTGGTCTCGGCGGGCGAATACGAAATCTGCTCCACCTCGCGGACGACACGCGACAGCGCCCTGCGCAAGGTGCTTATCTGCCGCGAATCGGGGGTATTCTGGATGACGACCTCGTACCGGATGCCCCTGGACATCGAGTTCTTGACCAGAACCTTGGTCTGCTCCGTCATTTTTGGCATCGCCGACCAGACGGATGCGGCCACCGCGTTGGCGACCGCGGCGTCGGACGACACGGTGCTCATGACCTGCGGGCTCTGGAAGGCGACCGAGCCGAGCAGCTGGGCCGTCGAGGTATCGTAGATCTTCATCGAGCCCTGGGCCGTGGCGTAGAATTTGCCACCCGATGACGACGGAGTCGACGAGAACGAGACCTCGACGTAGACGTCGGCGTTGTACTTCTGGGCCAAGTACTGGATCAGGTCTATGGAGCCGCCGGTCTCGGACTGGTAGGCGGCCTGCTGATCCTTCTTGTTCTTCTCGATCTGGTCAAAATCGACCACAGACAGCCCGAGCTTCTCGAGCAGGTACCGGTTGGCTTGATTGACGGCGACCTTGGCGTTGCGTTCGTTGATGCCGGCAGCCTCGTCGTAGTAGACCATGTACTGGAGACGGGCCAGGTAGTTGTTCAGGAAGGCTTCCTCCTCGGGGGTCATCACCCCGGGGGCCGGAGGCGGCACGTCGACGGCGTCGCCCGAGGCGGAACCCGTGGTCGCGGCGGCCGAGGAACCGGCGGCGCCGCCAGTCGATCCGCCTTGAGAGCCGCCCTGCACGAGCTCGACGGCCCTATCCTTATAAGCCTGCGACGTACTCCCGTCGGACGAGCCTTGCTGGGCCGACGCGGGCGGGGGCTCTCGAGCCGGCTCCGGAGCGCTGACGCATGACATGGCTATGGCGGCGCAGACGATGACGATACACGATGTTCTCATACGGCCCTTCCACAAATACGGTAAGGTTACTATAGCGCGCTCGCCGCGCTAAAACAGCACGGTACCAATGGTAGTCAATTACTAGAAATATTCAAGGCTCGGGGAAGAAAAGGGTTACAGATTCGCCAGGACCGACGGCGTCTCGACGGCGATGGATAGCCTGCCAGTCGGAGTAGCCTCGGCGCGAGAGTCGAGCATGGATAGGCCCTCGGCCGCAGAGTCGCGGCGGACGGACGATACCATGGCAGGGTCGAAGGCCGAGACCGACACGGCGGCCAGGGTCGCCGACGTATTCACAGCAGGCCACAGGCGCCATCCAGAAGCGCCGTCGAGACGAGCGTCCACGAGTACCGAGGCGCCGTCGGAGCCGAAGACCTTGACGCCGTCCGCGGACTGGGCGACCGATATATGGTAGCGCGCCACGCCGGGCCTGACACGGAACGGCGCTTCCGAGGACCTGGTCGCCACGGACAAGCCGGTATCCGCGCCACGTAGCGTTATGCTCCCTGCTGACGAAACGGCCAGCTCCCCACCGCCCTCGAGCGTCACGGCGGATATGAACGCGCCCGCCTCGAGGTCGACGCGCAGCGCTGAGCCTTTTGAGGCCGGGGGCGAGCCGAAAATCGACAGGCTCGAGCCGGCGCCCAGCGTTAGCCGGCGGGCCTCCAGCTTCGCGGCCCCTTCGACGGCGAAGCCCGCCTCGAGCTCGGAGCCCTCGAAACCGGTCGCCGCGATGTACGCGTCGCCGCGGGCGGCCCGCTCCGACAGGCGGAACGCCGGGTAGGCGCCGCGCAGCACGCGTAGCTCATCGTATACGGCTATGAACCCGCCCGGCCCGGCCACGGAGCAGGCGCCGGGAACGGATGAGAACAGCTCGCTTCGAAGCAGGCTTTCGCCAACGGGCGTATCGTCGATGTAGAAGCGGATAGCGGCGCCGCCCTCGGCAGGCGATACGTCTATCGCGAGCCGACTCAGGCTCGAGCCTAGCTTCGAGTCGGCCCGTACCAACGCCTGACCGATCGCGACGTATGGATAACCGGTATCGACGCCGATGACCAAGCCCTGGCCCGAGTCCAGGACTGCGGATAGCAGGGTGCCGGTACCCTCGGCCAGGCCATCATCGGCCTTGCCGAGCGTGAACGCGGCGGAGAACGCCGCGAGGCTTCCGTTAGGCGCGTCCACGGGCAGTATCGCCGACTCGGACGACAGGCCGAGCCCGTCGCCGAGCAGGTACCCATATCCGAGCGGATGGGTCTCGAGATACGGTGAACCGATAGTTGCCGGCTCGACCGCCCGTGGCCTCGTGCCAGAATCGGACAGGTCGCCGTCGAAGGCGAATAGCGACCACGCCTCGCGATCGGCGAGTGGATCGGGCGCGGCCGAGGAGAGCGCGAGCCTGATCTCGGCTTTGGCGAGTGCGGGAGGCGTCGACCCGGCGATGGGCCTGAAGGGGAAGAGCTCGACCTTCGCCTCGTAGACGCCGTTGACCATAGGCGCACGCCAAGCCAGCCTGTCGGCCCGTTCGGATAGGTAGCCGACCGCTAGTACTTTCCCGTCGACCACCCATCGAATCCAGGGGTCCTGGCCGGACGGGAGCGATCCGGTCAGGCGTAGCAGCGACACCTTGCCGCGCTCGACGCCGCCTGGATACACCTCGAGCCCGACCGGCCCGAGCGATCCGGAATAGACGAGGGCGTAGGTAGAATAGGTCGACAGCGCCTGGCCGCGCGAGTCGAGTACCCGGGCGCGTAGCTCGTAGTACCCCTCGGGCAGGCCCGACGGAATGGAAAACGGGTCGAGTTCGCCGAACAGGTCGTCGACCCGTACCGCGTTGCCCGAAGCGACCGGAGACGGGGAGAACGCGATGGAGGCCGCCTCGTCGCCGTCGGCGTCGTAGAGCGAGATGGAGATCGACGACGCCTCGGGAGCGCCGGGTAGTCTGGAGACGGAGATATCGATAGGCACGAGGGACGATAGCGATGCGCCGTCAGTAAGGGCTTCGCCATCGGTAGACAGGCGTATCTCGAACATCGAATCGAGCTCTTCGTCGGTGAACAAGGCCGAGCCCGCGTCGCACGCCATCACCGCGACGCAGATAGACAGAGGCACTAGGAATCGGAGGAACGCCCTATTCGCGCGCATGCAATTATCCAAGCTTGAGTATAGCACCAAAGGCAGTTCTAAACAAGAAATGTTAGAAATCGACGACGCCTTTGCCAGCGCGTTCGACGATAGGAGTGGAGAGGCGCGACGACCATCGGTTCAGGTCCCGCAGGCGGGCGGACGCCTCCTCTGGCGTCGCCGCGCGGGGATAGTAAGCGCCTCGCGCGATGGTCAGCGGCTCGATCTCGACGCGCAGGATCCTGCCGCCCTCGAGCACGAGGCGCAGTGCGGCGGTCTCGTAGGTCGCTTCGGCCGCCATGTCGAAAACGAAGTTGCCGAGCGAGTAGGCTATCAGGCCATGCTTGTAACGCTCGATCGGCTGGAGCACATGGGGGTGATGGCCGAGCACCGCCGTGGCGCCGGCGTCGATGACAGCTCGGCCGAGCCCGCGCTGGAACGCGTTCGGCGCGCGCTGGTGCTCGTCGCCCCAGTGGAGCGATACGAACACGTAGTCGGGGCGTATCACGTCCTTGACGCGCGCTACGTCCTCGAGGATGTGCTCCTCGAGGGCATGGGCCACTCCGTGGCCCACAGAGTGGCCCGCTCCGTGGGCGGTCGCCTCGACGCCGAGTCCTTCCGGGCCGTGGAGCCGCGCCTCGGCCCTGGTCGCCGCGACGGCCGCACGCAGGCTTTCGGCGCCCCGAACGCTCCACCAGCCCTCCGCGTAGGCCAGGAAGGCGAAACGGACGCCGTCCCGCTCTAGCACGGCCGCGCGCCTGGCCTCCTCGAGGTCGCGGCCGGCGCCACAGCGGGCGATGCCGAGCAGGTCGACATACGCGAGCGTCTCGTCGACCGCTCGCGGCCCGTAGTCGTTCATATGGTTGTTGGCCAGGGACAGCACGTCGAAGCCGGCCCAGGCGACTCCGAACAGCGTGGCGGGATCGGCGCGGAAGGTCACGTTCGGTGGCTTGCCGGGATACGGCTCGCCCAGGTACGAGACCGGCGTCTCCAGATTGGCGAAGGCCACGTCGGCTCCCGAGACGAGATCGCGGACGCCCTCGAACAGGTAGCGGAAACCGTACTCGGCCGCTCGCTTACCCGGCGTCCTGGCGAGCAGGATGTCGCCGCAGGCCAGGACGGTCATCCTGCGGGCGCTCGGCGGCGGAGCGGCGGCGCCGGGATCGTTCGGGCTCGCGACGCCCGATAGCGGCGGAGCGGCGGCCGATACGGCGGGACCCGGGCCGGCCGCCGCCTCGGGCGCTCGGCCGCACGAGGCGAGCAACGCTCCGGCCAACGCCGCGGCCAGGACCGCCGGGCCTATCACCGAGGCCTTGCCTCGGATACGATGCGCGCGATGGGCATACGCCGCCCCATACCGAAGGCCCGCGGAGACACCTTGACGACCGGGGCCGCCTGTCTGCGCTTATACTCGGCGCGCGCCGTCATCGATACGACCCTTCGGACGAGCCCTTCGTCGAAGCCGAGCGCGACGATGGCGTCCACGGCCAGGTCATCCTCGATATAGAGCCTGAGCACCGCATCGAGCAGCTCGTAAGGCGGTAGCGAGTCCTGGTCGAGCTGGTTGGGCCGGAGCTCGGCGGACGGGGGCTTGTCGATGATGGCGCGGGGCAGGAGCCCCTCGCGCGCATAGACGCTCTCGCACAGCTCGAAAACCTCGGTCTTGAGCAGATCCCCTATCGGAGCCAGGGCGCCGCACATATCGCCGTACAGCGTGCAATAGCCGACGGCCAGCTCGCTCTTGTTACCGGTCGTCAGGAGCATCGAATCGAATTTGTTGGACCAAGCCATCAGGATGTCGCCCCGGACGCGCGCCTGCAGGTTCTCCTCGGTCAGGCCGAACGGCAGGCCAGCGAAGTGCGGCTCCATCGTCGCCAGGAAACTCGAGAACGGCCCCTCTATAGGTATCGTCTCCAGGCGGCAGCCCAGGTTGGCCGCGAGCTCGACGCTGTCGTCTATGGAGCCGGCCGACGAGAAGCGCGACGGCATGGCGATGCAGGTCAGATTCTCCGGCCCGATAGCCTTGGCGGCCAGCACCGCGACAATGGCCGAGTCAATGCCGCCGGACAGGCCGAGGTGGGCCTTCTTGAAGCCGCACTTGCGCATGTAGCCGCGGATACCCTCGACGAGGACGCGCTCGGCCTCCTCCCACCGGTCCGGGAAGGCGGCGATCGTGGCCTCGTCGGCACATTCGTCGGTATCGACGGCGAGTATGCCCTCACCGAAGACCCCGAGCGCGACGAGGCGGCCTGTGCGGTCGACGAGGAAGGACCGGCCGTCGAAGACGAGCGAGTCGTCGGCACCGGCCATGTTGCAGTAGGCGACCGGAACCGAGCCTGTCCTGGCCAGGTCGGAGCAGAGTCCGACGCGCAGGGCCGACTTATCCAGCTGGAACGGAGAGGCGGACGGCACGACGATCAGGTCGGCGCCGGCGTCGAGCAGCTCTCGCGGCGGATCCACAGGGTAGCGCATACCGGGGACCGGGGCGGTCTCCCGCCATAGGTCCTCGCAGATGGCGAAACCGACCGCGACGCCGCGATGGCGCCAGAGCCGACGCTCGGAGGCCGGCTCGAAATAGCGCGCCTCGTCGAATACGTCATAGGTGGGCAGCAGGGTCTTGGCCTGCTCGAAGACCACCTCGCCGTCGAGGACGACCGACAGCGCGTTGCGCAGCGGCCTGCCGAGGCCCGAGCGGTTGCGGCCTATATGGCCGACAGCCACCGCGACGCCCCGCGGCAACGCCTTCTGGAGCCGGCGAAAGGCCGCCTCGTCGCGTTCGGCGAAGCTCGGCTGATCGAGCAAATCCATCGGCGGGTAGCCGCAAAGGCTCATCTCGGGGAATACGACGAGGTCCGGCGGCGTCGGGGACGAGGCGGCGACCCGCGCGGCCGCGGCGATGCGCTCGACGTTGCCGTCGAAGTCGCCGATGACCGCGTCGATCTGGCATAGCGCAAGCTTCATGGGAACTCCGTTCAAGGCGGCTCGGACGAAGACGCTACCTTGCGTCCGCTCGCCGCCCATAGTACACTGCGCCCGTGAAAAAGACAACGTTGGCGGTCCCGGCGGGGACGGAGCGCGTCAAGGCGTTCGCCGCCGAGGCCAAGGTATCCGGGCGAGCCGTCGCGTCCCTGCGGCTCGTCGAGCCTGGCGAACCGGCCTCCGGCGACGAGCCGGGAGACGGCGCGGACGTGATCGACTGGAACCCGCTGTCGTTCGCTTCGGCCAGGGCGGCCGTGCTCGAGGCGGAGACGGCCTTCGGGGGCAGGCTCGACGAGCTGGTGATCTTCGCCGACCCGCCGGCCGACGCCGCCGGCATAGTCGACCAGACACCGGCGTCCATAGAGCGAGCCGCCATGGAGTGGGCCGCCGGCTACGCCGAGCTCATCCGCGAGGCCGCCAAGCGCCTCGATGAGCGCGGCGGGGGGACGATAGCCCTCATCGTCGCGCAGGCCGAGCGCGGCCCGATAGGCTCGATGGCGGCCGGGGCCCTGCTCGGGCTGGCCGAGGGTCTCGTACGTTCCGCGCCGGGCAAGGTGCGCTTCGTCGGCGCCAAGGACGAGTCCGACCAGGCGGACCTCCTGGCCAGACAGGTGGTCAAGACGCTCGACGAGGAGCCTCGCGAGACGCGCCGCCTACTCCGCCTCGGCGGCCGAGGGAGCCTGTTCAGCCGCTGACCCGAACGCGCAGCCGTCGGGGCCGTATCGAGGAGGAAGCCATGTCGAGGATCGCGGTACGGCGCTTCGGGATACTGACGAGCGGGGGCGATTGCCCCGGCCTGAACGCCGCGATCCGCGGCGTCGCCAAGGCGGCCTCCGGCGTCTACGGCATGGAAATAGTCGGGATATCGAACGGTTACCGAGGCCTGATCGAAGGCGACGCCCGAGACCTGGCGCCGGACGACTTCTCGGGCATCCTGACGCGAGGCGGCACCATACTCGGTTCGTCCCGCGAGAAGCCGTTCAAGCCTTCCGACGACGCTGGCGAGCTCAAGGACTCAGAGGTTGGCCACGACAAGCCCGAGCTGATTCTCGAGAACTACGCCCGCCTCAGCCTGGACGCGCTGGTCGTGCTCGGAGGCAACGGTACGAACACCACGGCCCACCTGCTAGCCAAGCAGGGCCTCAACGTGGTCGGCCTGCCCAAGACCATAGACAACGACATCTGGGGTACCGATGTGACCTTCGGCTTCCATTCGGCCGTCGACATAGCCACGGAGGCCATCGACCGCCTCCACTCGACGGCCCACTCGCACAATAGGGTGATGGTGATCGAACTGATGGGCCACAAGGCCGGTTGGCTGGCCCTGTACGCCGGCGTGGCCGGAGGCGGCGATGTGATCCTGATACCGGAGCTACCCTACGACCCGGCCTCCGTGGCGCGCGACATCGAGGCCAGGCGCGCCGAAGGCAAGCAGTTCTCCATCGTCGTCGTCGCGGAGGGAGCCATGTCCAGGGAGGAGGCGGCTATGCCGAAGAAGGAGCGTAAGCGCCTACGCGAGGGCATGCCCTACCCGAGCATCGGCTATCGGGTGGCCGCGGAGATCCAGGCGGCCACCGGCATGGAGACCCGCGTGACGGTACTCGGGTATCTGCAGCGCGGCGGCACGCCGAGCCCCTACGACCGCGTGTTGGCGACCAGTTTCGGAACCGCGGCCGCCGAACTGCTCGCGCGCGGCCGCTTTGGCCGCATGGTCGCGATGCGCGACTCCGGAGTCACCTCGGTGCCGCTGTCGGAGGTGGCCGACAAGACCAAGACGATCCCGGCCGACCACTACATGATAGGCACCGCGCGCCTCGTCGGAACCTGCTTCGGCGACGCGCGCTAGGGCGGGCCGGCCGAAGCTATCACGCCCGCCCGGCCGCTCAGCGCTTCCTGAGCTTCTTCTTGGCGCTGTCGAGCCTGGCCCGCTCCGCCTCGGCGGCCGCCAGCAGCGACGACTCGCGCTTAGCCCGCCGGCCGACTATCGCGATGAAGGCCAGTCCGCCCACGATCATCATGAAGCAGAGCAACTGCCCCATCGAGAAGTTGAGCGGCGTGGTGAACAGGTGAATGGACGCGTCGGGGTCGCCCAGCTTGACGATGTAGCCGAGGTCGGCGTCGGGCTCCCTGAAGTACTCGATGACGAAGCGGACGAGGCCGTAGCCGACCAGGTAGGCGCCGACGGCGAAGCCCTTGAACGGCTTGCGCGGACGCACGATGAACCACAGCACGAGCCAGAGGACGACGCCCTCGAACAGCGCTTCGTAGAGCTGCGACGGGTGCCTAGGCAGGTTGACCATCGCGCCATCGAGCGCCAGGCCCGCCTTCTCGGCCACCTCACGGACCCAGGGCAGGCTCGTCGGGAAGCGCTTGGCCCGCGGGAAGACCATCGCCCACGGCGCGGAGCTGACCTTGCCCCATAGCTCGCCGTTGATGAAGTTGCCCAGACGGCCGAAGGTATAGCCGAGCGGCACCGAGACAGCGACCATATCGGCCCACTCGAGGAAATCCAGCCGCAAGCGCTTCGAGTAGATCAGAATGCCGACGATCAGGCCGACCATGCCGCCGTGGAACGACATGCCCATGAAGCCGGTAAACTTGCCGCCCTCGCCGAAGGGCCAGAAGATCAGCCAAGGCTTGCTCCAGTACAGGCCGCTCGTATCGTAGAGCAGGGTGCCGAACAGCCTGGCCCCGAGGATCAGCCCGACGATGCCGGCCAGAAAGAAACCGGAGATATCGTCGTCGGAATAGCCGAGGCGCCTCGTCCTGACCTGACGCTTGAACAGCAGGTAGGTGACGCCGAAGGCGACGAGGTACATGAGCCCGTACCAGCGCAGCGGGAACTGCGGCAGGAACGGCAGTATCTCGGGTCGGATCCACGACGGAAACTGAACTGCGGCGAGCATCGGTACCTCCACGGTCTGCTTGGCTTGCTGGTACTATACCCGGGCGGGCGGCCCGGGCGCAACGGCCGCGACGCCGCTAGCGCGGCGACGCTACTGCGGCGACGACGCTACTGCGGCGACGACGCTACTTGAGCGGCCGCTCGACGACGCGGCCGAGCTGGGGGTCAAAGGAAAAGGCCACCTTCTGCTTGGCCTGCTTGACCTCGTGAAAGCGGTTATGGCTCTCGATGACCACCCCCGCGAACACCGTGCCCCGGACGACGATCTCGCTCGGGAAGTGCTCCTCGAATTTTTCCCTGAGCTCGAAGACCCGGAGCGATCGCTGTTCGAGCAACTTGACGAGCCGGAGCTTATCCTGGCGGACCTTATCGAGGCTCCCGCCGTCGGCCTCGAGCTCGCGCATCCGCTTATCGGTCTGGAGAATCAGCGCCTTGACTCTCTCGATCTCCCGCTCCTCCGCCTCGATCGCGTCCTTGACGAGATAGTCCTGGCCAAAGGACACCTGGGTGCGCGCACCGTTGGCCGAGCCGAGGTTCTGCACCTCGACTCCCTTCCTGGCCCGGCAGATCCCGCCGATCAAGTGGCCGCGCTCGCCGAGCAACTTGAGGAGGCCGTTGGTCTTGACGTTACAGAGGAGGGCGGAATTCTTAAGCGTAATGTCCTCGACGGCCAGGAGCATGGCCTGCTCGGCGAACGACGCCTCGAGGCCCTTGCGCGCTCGTATCGTTCCGCGCTTGGCGCCCTTGACGCCCTCGCCTATTTTAACCGAGCCATCGGCGGAGACGAGGGCCGCCTCTACGGCGCCGGTCACCGTGACATCGCCCCCGGCCACCACGGCATAGCCGGTCAGCACCGTACCGGCTATGGCCACCGGGCCGGGGAACTTGATGTTGCCGGTGGCCGGCCCGACGTCGCCCTTGACACGCTGCGCCGCCTCGATGGACAGGGCGTTCTTCTCGAAGCGCAGCTCGCCGCTCTTAGCGGCCTTGAGCAGTCGATCGCCGTTCTCCCTTCGCTCCTCGACTATCGAATCGTCGAAGCTCGGGGGATCGACAACGCTCGGGTCCTTGGGGGCGGGGATGGTCCCACCGAGCACGTCGCGGCCGTCCTGGCCCTCGACGCCGATGGCCAGGAGCTCGAGCAGAGGCTGCCCCTCGACGACGACGGTAGAGCGATCCTGGTTCTTATAGTCGACGGATCCGTCGGTCCGCATGGTCAAGGCGGCGCCGCTGGCTATCCTAATTAGCCAGTTGAGGCGGTAGCCTCCGGCCGGCACCGGCGGGGCTCCCCGCGCTATGATCCGCGACGAAACGATTCGGCCCTCGCGGGCTTCGTTGAGCGCGGCGGCCAGTTCCTTCAGGTCGGCGCCCTCGGTCACGCCGGCCTGCGCGAGCGCTTCCTGGGCCAGCTCCAGGGTCAGCTCCCGGCCGAGCCCATAGCCCTTCTCGACGTCGACGGCCGCGGACATCGCGTCCTCGGCTATGGTCACGGCGACCTTGGCGTCGCGGTACGGCAGTACCCTGACGAGAATGGCCGAAGGCTTCGGGGGCTCCTTCGGAGCTGCGGCTGCCTCCGATCCGGGCTCGGAGTCTCCGGGACCGGAGGAGGGCTTCGCTTCGGCCACGGACGCAGTCTCGGCCTCTCCGTCGCCGATAAGGACCAGCCCGTCCTCCTCACCCTCTATCGACTCCTTGGAGAACCGGACGTAGTCGAAGGCCTTGACCAGCGGATCGTTACCGGGAGGAGCCGGAATAGCGTCTCCGTATACGTCGACGCCGGCCTGCCCGGGAGAGGGCTGGCTGAACCTGGCTATCTCCTGTCCCTTCTTGACCAGAGCGACGCGGCCGGCGGCCGAGAGCGGGAATTCGTCGAGCCTTTGGGCGTACTTGGATAGGAGAGGCGCCGCCTCGACGGCCTCGAGATACTCTTTGGCCTGGGGCACCGGCAGGAACGCGACACTATAGATCAACGTCCTGTCTTTGCCCTTGGTCGGCTCCTTGCCGACGGCCAGGACGTAGTCCTCGAGTTCCGTCTCCTTGCCTCTATAGAACGCGACCACATCGGTCTTGAGCTTATCGATCTTGACGCCCTTGAGGCGACGCCCGGCCAGAGCCTCGCTGACCATCGTCAGCGATAGCGGTTTGCCTCGGCCCCGACCCTTGAGCACCGTCAGCGTGGCTCTGAGCCTGTCGGGCGAAACGTCGACCCTCGCCGAGGCGTCGCGGTCACAGGACAAGCTGAAGCCGACGAGGGGCTGGCCGCTCCTCGTCGACCTGAGCAGCGCCGAGGCCGTCTCCTCGGCGCCTATCAGGGTTTCGGCGCCCAGGCCGAGGGCGCGGGCAGCCTCGAGTATCGCGGCGGCGTCGGGAGGCGGCAGGCGCTTGTCGCCGGGGGTATAGTCGAGCAGGGCGGTGGCTCCGTCGTCCGACAGCCGCACCGAGTAGTCCCCGGAGCCAAAGGGGATAAGGTCGGCCCAGCGCTCGCCGACCCGGACGAAACCGCCAACTTCGGCTTTCACTTCGTTCCTAACTCGGGAAAGGCCCTTGCCGAGGTAGAAGGCCGAGTCCTCGACCCGTGGCGCCGGGATCGGCTTGCCGTAGACGCTCTTGCCCGGCTTGCCCGGGCGGGGCGGCGCGAGGGCGGCCACCGTCGCTCCTTTAGGCGCCCAGAAGCTCATGATGACCCTCGTGTCGACAGCTATCGGCTCGCGCAGCTCGATCTTCTCGTAGTCGACGACCTTCTCCTCCTTCGGCGGCAGGAAAGGTAGCGCCGACGTTTTTTTGACGATCCGCTCCCTGGCTACGCGCTCGACCCTGACGCGGTACAGCTCCGGGGGCGGCGCGGCGGAGAGGGCCTCCGCCGCGAAAGGCAGGTACTCATCGGGCGTGCTCGGCTCCGCCCACTCGGCGGCCTCGGGCAATCCGGCCTCGGGCGCGTGTCCGGAGGCTACGGTCTCGGTCACGGGCGCCTTGGCAACCGCGAAGGTTTTAGCGATCTCGTCGAGCCTGCGGCCCTGGACGCCGGCGATCCTAGCCTCAGTCAGCTTCCTGGCCAGCCCATCGACGCCGTACTCCGGGCCGTCGGCCGAGGGCTCGAAACGGAACGAAGCCCGCAGCCCGAGCTCGTCCACGAGCAAGGTCGTCTCCCCTCGAAAGGTCGCTCCGGCCATCGCTTCGGCTCCTAGGCCTTGAAGCCCTGAGCTAGGGCCTTCGCCATCTTGGCCTTGTAGAACTGATTCTCCTTACGTAACTGGCCGAGCTCGTATTGCTGCATACGTATCGTCTCGATCAGCTCGCCCTGGGTCAGCGCGCCGGACGACAGGAGCTCCTCGACATAGTCGAGCTTGGCGTCGAAGTCCGCCTCGGCCTCCGTATCGGCGGCGCCGTAGCTGTCGTCGAGGTACTCGGGGTCGAGGAAAGCGTCGTCGTCGTCCTCGGACGAGAGCAACTTGTCTGCCAGGCGGTAGATAGCCTGCGACAGGATGGACTGCGGCTTATAGCGGATGATCGGTATGCGGCTACCGAGCGCCACGTCCTGCATGTCGTCGCGGTAGACGATGCCGAGGTGCTCGAGATCCATGCCGAGGTATTCGCGGCAGGATCGGCGGATCTTCTGGGCCTTCTCGGCGTCCTTCGGATCCTCGAGCATGTTGAGCACGAGCCTGGGCGACAGCTTCCTCATACGCATGTCGAAGGCGGCGCGGCTCGCGGGATCGAGCTCGGAGACGCGCCCGAGTATCTCGGGGATATAGGCCCTCTGGAGCGAGGCGCCGTCCTTCTTGAGCGACTCGAGCAGGGCGCGGGCCTTGGACTTGGGCTTGAAGCTGTCCCACATGAGCCTGAACACCGCGTTCTTCAGGAACAGGTACGCGTTGAGGGTGGCCGTCAACGTCGGGGTCGTCACGACGATGCCGCGGCCGGACAGCAGGAAGAAGTCGAGGATATTGGCCCCGGTGCCGGCGCCGAGATCGAGTATCAGGTAGTCGGCGTCCTCGACGGACAGGAGCCGCTTGGCCAGCTGCGTCTTCTGCCGGTACGCGATATTGGCCAGCCCGGGGATCTCCGCGTCGCCGGGGATGAAGCGCAGGTTCGGGTAGTCGGTATCGTAGATGATATCCTCGAAGCGTATCTTGGCGCCCGACAGGTAGGTGCCCAGGCCATGCGTATAGGCCTTGAAGCCGAGTATCAGGTGCAGGTTCGACGCGCCGAGGTCGAGATCGGCCAGTACGACCCTGCGGCCGGCCTGGGCCAGGGCGATAGCCAGGTTGGCGGAGACGAGGGACTTGCCGACGCCGCCCTTGCCGCTCGCTACGGGTATGATACGCATCAGTCCGGCTCCACGCGCTCTGGCTCGGCGTTCGGCGGCATGGGCGGTGGAACCGATTCGCTTCGGCCTCGGTCCACGGCCGGGACCAGGAGCGGCAAGGCGGACAGCGCGTCCCACGCGGCAATCCCGACGAGGAGGTAGGCGGCGACCGACTCGGACTGACCCGCGGCGCCGAGTCTGAGCATCCCGGGTAACGCCACGAGGCCGCCGAACAGGCTCAGGGCCTTACCTACGACCAGGAGCGGCTTGAAGCCGGCGTATCGCTCCGTATCGAGCCCTAGGAACAGGAAGGCAGCCGCGAACAGCGCGTTCGGAGCCGCGGCTATCCTGAGCGCGGGGCCTGCCGCTGGGGCGGCCGAGCAGAATACCCGGACGGCGTGGACGAGCGCGAAATACCTGGCGAGTTCCAAGCCCGAGAACGCAAGGAAGAGTGGTGACCGCTTCATAATAGAATGGAAGTGTACTCGGCTGCTCGCCGAGTAGTCAAGGAAGCTCGCGTCCCGGCCCGGGCGTGAAAAACCCGGAAGCCGTACTATACTTTCCGGTATGAGCGAAGAATTGGTGCGCGTCAGGATTCGGAGCGTCGAGATGCCATCGGAGGACGCCTCCCCCGTCGTAGTGCTCGAGGAAGCCTCTGGCGGCGGCGAGTTCTCGGTCGCGGTCGGCGCGGCCGAGGCGGGCGCGATACTGCTTGAGCTCGAGGGCATCGCCACGCCGCGACCGCTTACCCACGAGCTGATGGTCCAGATCCTCAGGGAGCAAGGCCTGACGATACGTCGGATCGAGATCTACGGACTGTACGGAGCCGACGAGGACGGCTTCCTAGCCAGGCTCGAGTACTCGAAGGGATTCCGTAGCTGGATCCGCGACGTGCGGCCTTCGGACGCGCTCGCCCTGGCGGTCGCCTCGGGAGCGCCGGTCTTCGCCCACCGCTCCTTGCTCTACGGCGCGTCTGACGACTGGCTGGAGGAAGCTCGCCGGGCTTAGCCTTCATCGCCGGGGACCAATAAGGTTCGTAACACCAGGGGCCGCTCACGCTTGTCGCCGAGCCCATCCTGCCGTAGAATAGATGGCCATGGGCATCCTACAGGCAATCCTATCGTTCTTCCGCGGCCTCCTCGGTCTCGAGATAGGCGCGAAAGGCGAGCTGAAGCGCATCTACTCGGTCATCTCGCCGATCAAGCCGCCGTATTACCGCTTCAAGAACAATCTCGTCATGACCGGCTTCGCGCAGGATCTGTACCTGTTCTGCCAGGCGATCAAACCGCTCATGGATCTGGCCGACCGGACCCTGGCCCATCCGGACCTGCGCGTCTCCAGACGCTATTTCGACTACCTCGTCGACCTCGAGCTGCCGCCCCAGGAGCTTGAGAAGAAGGAGAGCTTCGCCTACGACGGCATGAAGGCCCGCATCGAGAACGCCGTCAGGGACGACGAGGAACAGGAAGCCGTGGCCAAGGACTTCCAGCATTTCCTCAAAAGCCTCGAAGCGCTGTCGGACGGTCCTCTCAACACCGACCTGCACGAGGTCGAGCGCTTCATCGAGGTCTGCAGGCACGACTGGGAGCGCACCCTCGGCTTCTTCGATCCCGGCGCCAGTCTTGACGACTCCCGCTACCGACCCGATTTCCAGCCCTGCGCCGGAGAGCAGGTCCTGCCCGAACTCATCGACGCCTACTACCTGCTCATCGGCTTCTCCTTCTCGGAGAACCTGCTCCGGAAGACGATGAAGGTCTTCGAGCGGCACGCGCCGGCGACCGCCGCCAGCCAGGCCGGCAAGATAACCAAGCTATTCTCGACCTTGAACAAGATACTCTCGTACCGCCTATCCAGCGATAACCTGCTCGCCCTGATCAGGCTGACCAAGCGCGACGCCATCTACGAGCCCGATACCAAGCGGCAGAGGACGGACCATATCGAGGAATACCGCAAGCGCGTCGTCACGCAGTACGAGCGCGACCGGGAAAGGCTGCTCCGCGAGCGCCACGAGAACGCCGTATCCCTGGATATTCGCGAGCTGTTCGGCGGCACCGAGGTGCTCGTCCTCGACGGCTATAACGAGGAGGTCGACTCCTACCTGCGGCGAGAGAGCCCGAACGGCTTTACCCACGTCAAACCGATGGGCATCCTCAAGACCTTCGTCAAGGGCGTCTTCGAGACGCAGATCAAGGAGACGGTCAAGAAAGTCCTCGTCGAGGGCTATTTCGATAATAAGAATTTCCAGAACAGCCTGGCCAACATCCTGTTCCAGTGCGACAGGACCGGCCCGCGGGTCGAGGCCTTCGAGGAGGGCCTCAAGAGCAACGCCCGAGTCAGCGTCGCGGCGGTCAAGCGCTACGTCGAAGAGATGCGCCATGGCAAGGACATCATGCCCTTCCTGACCAAGCTGGTCGACGAGATCAACTATAAGGCCCGGGAGATCTGCGAGGACGAGACGGGCCTGTTCCAGATGCTGGCCGAAACCCTCGGCGAGCTGCTGGCCGACTATAAAAAGCCGAGCCCCGACCTCGTCACCAACATCAGGAGCCTCGGGGGCGTACGCAACAAGGAGCTCCTGGCCACCCTATCCGAGGGCAAGCGCAAGGCCGAGACCTTCGTGCGGGTCATGCGCAACTTCGCCTTCGTCAAGACACGGGATGGCCTGCCGCCGGCGCCTGGAGCGCTCAGCGCGATACGTTCCGACGCTCCGGGCCGGGTCGAAGAAGCCGTCGAGGTGGAACCGCTTCCCTAGCGGCCGCTCGGCGCGGCGGCGTCCATGATGCCGGAGAACCACGCGAAGGCCGCGGCCGCCCGGTTCGCGAAGGATCGCTCGAGACTGCCCCGGACCCCCGGTACCACGGCGGCCTTGGCGCTCGAGGCGACGTAGAATAGCAGCCCCTCGTCGACCTGGATGACCAAAACCCGTACGACCACGTCGCCCGGCCCCGCCACGGGGACGAGTCCTAGCCGCATCCCGGTCAGGTTCGACGACGACTGCGCCACATAGCCATCGCCGGCAGACAGCTCGACGCGGTAACGGTTCTCGCCGAAGGTCGTATCACGCTGGAGCGCATAGAGCGTCTCGCCGCCGGCCGGCAGTGCCTGGAGCCGGGTGTCGGTGAGCGCCCGATCCGAGTTCGGGCCGGCCAGCAGGGTGGAGCGCTCGTAGAGCGTGCGCGTCCGGCCTCGGCTGGCCGAGTAGTACTGGATACCCTCGAGGCTCCCGATCGACCTGAGGGCGTTATAGACCAACAAGACCTCGTCCGCCGTCGCCGGGCCGCGCCTCCGCCACAGGAATACCGCCTCGACGACCACGTCGGGGGCTTCGGAACGGATAGCGCCGCGGATAAGGTCGGCGGCGGGATGCAGCGGTAGCAGCGACAGCGCCGGGTCGGCGCCGGACGACGAGGCGCGAGGCTCCTCGCCCCGGAGCAGGGCGGAAGCCGTATCCGGCAGGGCCACGGAGGCGAGGGGCGCGGCGAACGCGGTGGACGCCCCGAGCGCGACGATCACGGAAGCGAGCGCCCGGAAGGCACGGCGCGGCGACCGAGACGATAGGGGATTCATGCACTTACTATAGCGCGAATCCAGCCAGACCGTATACGCGACCAGCGCGCTTTATTTTTAGGCTCGATTACGCTATAACGGAGCGTACGCGACGCTCACCCCCACCTCGTCGCGCGGCTGTCGGGCCGCGTCGATGCCTCGAAAGGCTACTTAATGAATGTTGTCGTTGTACTGATAGAACTGGTCGGATCGCTCGGATTATTCCTCTACGGCATGCGCATACTGTCCGACGGCATCCAGCGAGCCGCCGGCGACCGGCTCAAGCGCGCCCTCAACCTGATGACCGGCACCACCTTCAAGGCCCTCTTGACCGGAGCCGGGCTGACCGCATTGATCCAATCGTCGTCGGTGACGACGGTCATGGTCGTCTCCTTCGTCAACGCCGGGCTTCTGACCGTCGCCCAGGCCGCCGGCGTCATCTTCGGCGCGAACATCGGAACGACGATCACGGCCTGGATCGTGTCGCTGATCGGCTTCGACTTCCATATCTCGGCGCTCGCCCTGCCGATGGTCGGCGCCGGCTTCATCATGATGACCCTGCCGAAACGCAAGTCCAGACTACGCGACTACGGCGAGGCGGCGCTCGGTTTCGGGCTCCTGTTCATGGGGCTGGACTTCTTGGCGCACGCGATCCCGAGGCCCTCGGCCGACGTGATCCGCTTCCTCGAGGGATTGTCCGGCATGGGCGTGCTGTCGATCCTGATAGCCGTGGCGACCGGCACGGTACTGACCATTCTGATACACTCATCGAGCGCCTCGACGGCCATCGTGATCACGCTCGCCGTGGAGGGTGTCATCGGCTTCGAGATGGCCGCGGGGCTGGTCCTCGGATGCAACATCGGCACCACGATCGACGCGTTCCTCGCCTCGATCGGGGCCAAGGCGAACGCGAGACGCGCGGCCTGGTTGCACATCCTGTTCAACGTGCTCGGATCGCTCTGGGCCGTGATCCTATTCAAGCCATTCCTAGCCCTCGTCAACCTGATGGCCGGGGGCTCCACCGTGGCCCAGCACATTGCGATGATGCATACGGTCTTCAACGTGATCAACGCGGCGGTCTTCGCGCCCTTCGCCAAGCAACTGTCCGAACTGGTAACCAGGTTCGTCAAGGCCAAGCCCGGCGAGGACGACCTGCCGCAGAAACTCGAGTACGTGGCCGCCCCGCTCGTCGATAGCCCGGAGCTCAACCTGATCCGGGCGCAGAAGGAGATCTCGGACATGGCCGGCCTATGCGGCTCGATGTTCGTCCGTTGGCGCGAGCTGCTGCGCGACGGGACCGAGGATGTCTCCGACGAGGTGGAGCGCTTCCGCGGCCTGGAGGACTACGCCGACCAGATGCGCGACGAGCTGTCGAGATTCCTACTCGAGTGCGCCGGACACGAGGTGAGCGCCGACAGACAGCGCGACATTGGCGAGATGATGCGCATCGTCGTCGACCTGGAGGACATCACCGATGACTGTTTCAGCCTCGTGCTGTTGCTGGACAAGGCCCGCTCGCGCGGGCTCGTCGTCGACGCGGAGGAGATAGCGAGCCTGGGGCCCTATACTCTGCTCGTCGAGAACTTCCTGCGCTTCGTCAAGGACAACATCAACGGCGCTATCAGCGCGGAGCAGCTCGCCATAGCCCAGGACCTGGAGAACAGTATCGACGACTTCCGTACGACGCTCAAGAAGAAGGCGCGCAAGCGGCTCAAATCCGGCGAGAACGTGAAGGCCGAGCTCCTATTCATGGACATGGTCAGGCACATAGAGAAGATAGGCGACCATGCGTTCGGCGTGGCCCACGCCCTGAGGACCAGGAGCTAGGCGAGCGACGATCGCATCGAGAGCGACGATCGCATCGAGAGCGACGATCGCGCTTGCGGGCTGCCGGTTCGGTCGTATACTGTCCGCATGAAAACGCATAGAGCTACGACGAAATGGCTCATCCTCGCGGTGATGGGCGCGCTCGCCATCGCGTGGCTGATTATCGGCCTGTGGCCCAGGTCCGGCATGGCCGCGCCACCACTCTGGCGGGCCCACGCCGACGGCGCTCCGCTCGTGCTGGCGCATCAGGGCGGAGCGATGGAGCGGCCGTCGTCGAGCGACCTGGCCTTCGAGCGCGCCTCCGAGATTGGCGTCGACGCGTTCGAGCTCGATGTGGTGCTCACGGCCGACGGCGTCCTGGCGGTTATCCACGATACAACCCTCGACCGTACGACCGACGGCGTCGGGCCGGTCGGTGACAGAACCTACGCCGAGATACGCTTCCTCGACGCCGGCTACGGCCTCCTGGGTGAGGACGGCGAGGTCGTGCGCGACCCTGCCAGGAACCCCTACATAGGCATCGGGGCCTACGTGCCGTCGCTCGAGGAGCTGTTCCGCGAGTACCCCTCCATGCCAATGCTGATAGAAATAAAGGACTCGAGCGACCGGGGCTTGGCCTCTGCGAGGGAGCTCAGGCGGCTGATAGACGCCTACGGGCGCGCGACCACCACGATGGTCGCCTGCAACGACGAGGAACCCCTCCTGGAGTTCGACTCGCTACCCGGTGAACGGGTCGCTCGGGCCGCGTCCAAGCCCGAGGCGTACCGCTTCTACGCCCGGCACGCGCTCGGGCTGAACGCGCTCAACAACCGGGCTCCGCACGAGGCGATGAGCCTGTCGCTGACGAGCGGGCTCGGCCCATTCACGATCGACCTGACGGCCGAGCGCCTGCGCCGGGACTGCGTAGCCAGGGGACTCTCGACGATGTACTGGACGGTGAACGACGTGGCGACGATGGAACGCCTACTATCGATGGCCACGTCGACGGGCGGGATCGACGGCATCATCACCGACCGGCCGAGCGAGCTCCTGGCCGCCCTCAGCCGGCGCGGCATCAGGTAGCGTCGCTATCATGTACCGGCGCCGCCGACGATAGCCTCGGCCAGGCCGTAGACGTCCTCGACGCCGTCGACGAGCGCGGCGCCCATGCCCAGCTCGAGCGGTACGGCGAGGTCGACGTCGTAGCGGTCGCCGACCGAAATGCAGGCGCCAGGCTCGGCGCCGGCAAGTCGGGCGGCTAGCAGGTAGGGCTCGGCCGCCGGCTTGGAGCGCATGGTATCGTCGAGGCCGACGACAGCCGAGAATAGGCCGTGGACGCCGAGGGCCTCGAGCGTCGCCTCTCCTACCGACCTGGGGTTGTTGGTGACGGCGACGAGCGCCGAGCCGTAGCGGTCGCGGAGCCCGGAGAGGGCGGCGACGAGCGCAGGGTCGACTGACAGGAAGCGTTCGGGGCGTATCAGGCGCCGCCGCCACTCGACGCCAGTCCCTATGTCGACCCCGAGGGCGGCCATCGCGTTGCCGAGGCTGGTGGAGGCGCGGCCTTCGGCGTCGGCCAGAGCGGCCCGCGTACGCTCGACCAGGGCCGCGACCTCGTCGTATGGCTCGCCCCAGATGCGGGCCAGCTCACGCACCAGCACCTCGATCTGAAAGCGGCCGTACTCGCGATCCGTATATAGCGTGCCGTCGATATCGAAGAGGAACGCGTCGATACGCTCGGGAACGCGATAGAGCCTCAAAGTCAGATCGGGAGCGTCGGCTGGTGAGCGGCCTGCGCGGCCATCGCCTTCTTGATCTTCTTGGCGATGATCTCGCGATTGTCGAGCATCGGCGATAGGCTCCGGTTGTGGTGCAGTAGCGATATGATCTGCGCGAACAGCGTGGTCACGTCGGCCTCGATGTACCACTCCTTCTTGAGGAGCTGGCCGTGGTGCACGGCGTTCGTTCCGATTATCCGGTAGAACAGACCCTCGCGGTAGGCCTTGTCGAAGTCGTCGATCGCGTTTGCCGAGAACAGCGGTAGCGATACGGCGCAGATCACCTTCGTGGCGCCCTGGTCCTTGAGGTAGCGCATAGCCTTGAGCAGCGTGCCACCGGTGCCGAGCATATCGTCGGCCATGAACACGATCTTGCCGTGGATGTCGCCGAGCAGCTTCATCTCGGTGATGTTGGAGTCGGTCGCGTCCTTGGTGACCTTGGAGTAGTCGCGTTCCTTGTACAGCATGGCGAGCGGCTTCTGCAGCGTGCTCGCGTAAAATTTGTTGCGGTCGACCGCGCCGGTGTCCGGGGAGAGCACGACCAGGTTCTCGTCGCTGACATCGACGATGCCGGCCAGCTTTTCGATGACCTGATAGGAAGCGTGCAGGTTTTCGAGGCGCAGCTTGTTGAAGCAGTTCTCTATCTCGCGGGAGTGGATGTCGAGGGTGATGATGCGCTGGACGCCGTAGTTCTCGAAGATCTGCCCGAGCCGCGCGGCGGTCAAGCCCTCGCGGCCCTTCTTCTTGTGCTGCCTGGAGTACGGATAGGCGGGCATGACCAGGGTGATGCGCTCGGCGCCGGCCTGGATAGCCGCGTCTATCGTGACGAGGGTGTTCATCACGTGGTCGTTGACCGACAGCTCGCGCTCGTCCCGGCCATCATTGAACCTGCAGGGCTGGCGGTTCTCGACGTCCTGGAAGATATACAGGTCCTTGCCGCGTATGGAATCAAGGATCTCGGTCTTGATCTCGCCGTTGGCGAACCACGTATAGCGCGCGTTGACCTTGAACCTCGGCGCCCGGTACTCGTTGACGTTGCCCGGGATGCATAGCATCGACGAGTAGACATCGTTCGCGAAGTTGATCTTCCGCGTCACGAGTTCCTTAGAAATGTGGTATCGGTCGGCCATCACCTGGACCTTGCGCTCGAAACGGTGCCGATAGATGGTGGACAGCCGCTTAAGGACCTGCTCGGCGAAGCGCTCGCCGCCTGGACAGGCCAAGAGCCCGAGTTTGGTTGGGTCGGAATAATTCATGCGCGCGCCTTTGCCGGAGGAGTTATTCCAAGATACCCGTGGGCCCACGTTTGGTCAAGGCGAGAGCGGTGCACGGCCTATAGAAACGGGGGCCCGAGGCCTCACCGGCCCCGGGCCCCCGATCGCCTTAGGCGATCGATAGCGGACGATTACCAGCGGCCGCGACCGGGCTGGCCAGCTCCGCGACCGTAGCCCTGGCCTCCCATCATGCCGCCGCCGAAGCCGCCCATCCCGCCGAACTGTGACAGGTCGTAGCTCCTCGAGCCTATCGTCAGCTTCGTGGCCTGGAAGAAGAAGCTACTGGTCGCGTAGGGGACGGCCGTCTCGTAGCCCTCGAGCTTGACCGTCGCGCCTTCCTTGAGGCCGTCGACGAAGCCGTAGAGCAGCTGCGGGAGGCGTACAAAATAGGTCGTTCCCTTGACCACGATGGCGGGATGGCCCTGGACGAGCTCGAGCTTGCCCTCGACGGTCTTGATCTCCTGTGGCGGCTGGGCCTGCATCGCGGGGACTTGCGCCCTGCCGAAGCCCTGGGCGGAGACGGCGCCGATGGCGACGAGCGCCATCATGCCTACAATCACGATCTTCTTCATATCGAACTCCTTGCTGGTTCTCGATGTCGTTGGCCTAGGGCCACGGCCGACCTCGTCGACGCTTATTATTTAGCAAGGATCGTGCCAAATATGGCACCCAACTTGTGCATTCTCTTTAATTCATTATTCTACATATATTTATCTATAAACGATCGTACTGCCGACAACGCCAACACCTATGGCTTTAGAGAGCGACGTGAAATTATTTCACGATTCGTACTTACGCGACGGGAAATACGAGCTCGAAGCGAGTGCCATGGCCGAGCTCGCTATCGACGAGCAGGCTACCGCCCATCGCTTCCACGAAGCGTTTACTGATGGCTAGCCCGAAGCCCTTGCCCTGCTCGCCGGAGGTACCAAGGGTCAGCTTGGTGCGGCCGGGCACGAAGAGCTTGGCGACCTGGTCCGGGGTCATGCCGACGCCGGAATCCTCGATGACCACCGAGAGGCTCGCCTTATGGCCGAAGGCGGCGGTCGCGGAGTCGGCCGCCTGTCTAGACGGCCCGATAGTCGCCTTAATAGCTCCGCCCTGCCTCGAATACTTGATCGCGTTCGATAATAGGTTCCGAAGCGCGGTCGCGAGCGCCCGCCGGTCGGCCACGACCAAGCCATCGGATAGGCCGGCCTCTATGGACACGCCCTTGAGCTCGGCAGTCGGGCCTAGATCCGCAATCGCCTCGCCGAGCACCTCCCCGAGGCTGACCGGGACCGGCTGAAGCTTGATGCGCCCGGAAGCGCACATGGCCCACTCGAGCAGCGAGTCCAGGAGGCCGGAAATGCGGTCCAGGCCCTCGGCCAACGTGACGATGCTGTCGCGCTTAACGTTGAGATCACCGTCGAAGTCGACGAGATGGCTCCGCACGTAACGAGTGGCGCTCCAGACCGGAGCGCGCAGGTCGTGGGCTATGACGCTGATCAGCGCGTCTTTCGTCTCGATGGTCTCGAGCAGCTCCTCGTTACGCTTCCGTATCTCCCGCTCCCGTAACCCCAGCTGACGCTCGGCGTGGGCGGACGACAGGAGGAAGTACCCGAACATATTCATG
>Ga0116157_10000919_pt1 | contig 29972 bp, 23 predicted proteins | sample AD_UKC048_MetaG_FD_89882 | JGI IMG/M metagenome (GOLD analysis project Ga0116157, IMG submission 89882) | Active sludge microbial communities of municipal wastewater-treating anaerobic digesters from USA - AD_UKC048_MetaG | ecosystem: Engineered > Bioreactor > Anaerobic > Digestate | place: USA... | reverse complement strand
TGCTGCTGGGGATGGTTTTCCTGGCGGGGTGTATGGAGAATGTTGATAAAGCGCCGGGAGACGGGAAGATGAATGCCTTTGTCGATGAGCTGATGTCGAAGATGACGCTGCAGGAGAAGATCGGGCAGCTGAACCTGCCGGGAAGCGGGGATATTGTGACTGGGCAGACATCGAATTCCGATATTGGTCTCAAGATAAAAGAAGGAAAAGTCGGCGGATTGCTGAATATCAAGTCGGTGGCCAAGATCCGCGATGTGCAGAAAGTGGCGGTGGAAGAGAGCCGGCTGGGCATTCCGCTCATTTTCGGGATGGATGTGATCCATGGCTATGAGACGACCTTCCCTATCCCGTTAGCGCTGGCGGCGGGTTTCGATATGGCACTTATCGAGCAGAGTGCGCGGGTGGCTGCCGTTGAGGCCAGTGCCGACGGTATCTGCTGGACTTACTCGCCGATGGTTGACATCACGCGCGATCCCCGCTGGGGGCGCATCGCCGAAGGAGCGGGCGAAGACCCTTACCTGGGTTCGCTGGCGGCAAAAGCCTACGTTAAAGGTTACCAGGGAGATGACCTGGCGAAAAACAATACGCTCATGTCGTGCGTGAAGCATTATGCGCTTTACGGAGGCTCCGAAGCCGGAAGGGATTACAACACGGTCGATATGAGCCGGATCAGGATGTACAACGAGTTTTTCCCGCCTTATAAAGCCGCTGTGGAGGCGGGCGCAGGCAGCGTGATGACATCTTTCAACGAAGTTGACGGCATCCCGGCATCGGGCAACCGCTGGCTCATGACTGAAGTATTGCGCGACCAATGGGGCTTCGACGGATTTGTTGTGACCGACTACACAGCAATTAATGAGATGGAAGCACACGGAATGGGAGATTTGCAGGATGTTTCGGCGCTTGCACTGAAAGCCGGTGTCGATTTCGACATGGTCGGCGAAGGGTTCCTGACGACATTGGAGAAATCGCTGGAGGAAGGGAAAGTGACAAAGGCGGAGATCGACCTGGCGTGCCGACGCATGCTGGAAGCCAAATACAAGCTGGGATTATTCGAAGATCCCTACCGGTACTGCGATTTCGAACGGGCTAAGAATGAGATCTCCACCCCGGAACACAAACGGATTGCCCGGGAAGCCGCAACCCAAACGTTCGTTCTGCTTAAAAATGACGGCCAGGCCCTGCCCCTGGAGAAAAAGGGAAAGATCGCACTGATCGGTCCGCTGGCCGACAACCGCTTCAATATGGCGGGGATGTGGGCCGTAGCCTGCGACCATGAGCAATCGGTGACGGTGCTGGAGGGTTTCCGGAATGTGCTGGGCGACAAGGCCGAGGTCCTTTATGCCAAAGGGAGCAATATCGTCGACGATCCGGAGTATGACAAGCGGTTCAACTGGGGCCAGTCGGGCGTTGATCCCCGCACCCCGGAACAGATGCGGCAGGAGGCCGTTGCCCTGGCTGCCCGCTGCGATGTGGTGGTGGCCGTTATGGGCGAGGGTGCGGAAATGAGCGGAGAGAGCTCGTGCCGGACAGAGATCGGCCTGCCGGGAAGCCAGCAGGAACTGCTGAAAGCATTGCTGAAAACGGGAAAGCCGGTCGTGATGGTCCTGTTCACCGGCCGTCCGCTGGGGCTCAACTGGGAACAGGAGAACATCCCGGCCATCCTGAATGTCTGGTTTGGAGGTACGGAAAGTGGCAACGCCATTGCCGACGTGGTTTTCGGCGATGTGAACCCTTCGGGGAAGCTGCCGGTGACCTTTCCGCAGAATGTCGGCCAGGTGCCGCTTTATTACAATCACAAGAATACCGGCCGCCCGCTGGGCGAGAGCGTGTGGTACCAGAAATACCGCTCGAATTACATGGACGTGACCAACGATCCGCTGTATCCGTTCGGCTACGGGCTCAGCTACACCACATTTACCTACGGTGATCTGAAGATTGACCGGACAGAGCTTTCTGCCAAGAAGACGGTAACGGCCAGCATCGACGTGACCAATACCGGCAACATAGACGGCGCCGAAGTAGTACAGCTTTATATCCGCGATAAGGTCGGCAGCATCACCCGGCCGGTGAAGGAGCTGAAAGGATTTCAGAAGATATTCCTGAAAGCGGGTGAAACAAAGACCGTGACCTTTACAATTACGCCGGAAGACCTGAAGTTCTATAATTCGGACCTGGTCTACGACTGGGAGCCGGGCGAGTTCGAGATCATGGCCGGCGGGAACTCAAGGGAGGTGGCTTCGCAATTGGTGAGCTGGATGAAGTAGAGGATTTAACGATTGGGCGATTTGACGATTTGGGGATTTGGGGATTTTATGGCATAAAAATAGCAAACAGTTGCATTTTGTAGTATATTTGTACCAAATTGTTTCATTATGCCAACAGCAGTCAGAATATCGGATGATTTGATAAACTCTGCCAGAAAAATCAGTAAGGTTGAGAACCGTTCACTGACAGGGCAAATCGAATACTGGGCAAAAATCGGGCGTATTGCGGAAGCCAATCCCGATTTGAGTTATAAGTTGATCAAAGATATTCTCACCGGAATGAACGAAGTAGAATCGGGAGAATTTTCTGATTATCAGATGAATGAACCCTGATGAAAATTATCCAGTCAGGCGCATTCAGGCGTAAAGTTAAACGATTCAATACTCGTCAGAAACTACAACTTGATGAGGCAATCAGGAATATTATTAAGAATCCATCATTGGGCACAAGGAAAAAGGGAGATCTGGGATCAGTATATATCCATAAGTTCTACATCGACAAAACCCTTTATCTGCTTGCCTATTCCTTTTCGGCGGACCAACTTGAGTTGATCATGCTCGGACCTCATGAGAATTATTATTCGTACCTGAAAACTTATTTGAAATAGGTAATTATCCAAATCACGCCAGTTCTTTCCCCATCGCGGCGATATAGATCCGGTACCACTGTTCCAGGGTCATGTCGAGCCGGAGTGCGGCAACGGCTTCCCTGATCCGCCCGATACGTCCGGTTCCGACAACGGGCATCATCTGCACCGGGTGTTTCAGCAGCCAGGCATAGATCACCTTATCGACCGATGATGTATTCAGCTCATCCGCTATCTCCCTGATCACCCGCATGATCCGCGGGCCTTTCCCGTCGTGAGGGTTCAGGAGACGACCGCCGGCCACGGGCGACCACGCCATCGGCTTAATCTTTTCTTTCAAAAAGAAATCGATGTTACCATTCTCAAAATGCTCGAGGCAATAGGGCGAGATCTCCACCTGGTTGGTGACGAGATTTTCATCCGTAAAAGAATTCAAAAGTTCAAACTGACCCGGTAAGAAATTGGAAACGCCGAAATGCAGCACCTTCCCCTGCTTTTTCAGGTCGGAGAAGGCTTTTGCTACCGGATCAGGATCGAAGAAGGGCGCCGGACGGTGCAGCAAAAGCAGATCGATCCGGTCGGTGCCGAAGTTTTTCAGCGAATTGCTGACCGATGTGACGATATGCTCATAGCTGTAATCGTAGTGTTTGACTTTCCGTTCCGGGAATTTATCCGAAACCAGCTTGATCCCGCATTTGGTGACAATTTCGATTTTTTCGCGGAGCCCCTTTTCCATTGCCAGCACCTCCCCCATCTTCGCTTCACAGGTATAATTCCCGTAAATGTCGGCATGGTCGAACGTGGTGATACCAAGGTCAAGGAGTTCGTGAAACAGGTCCAGTAATTCAATTTTGGTCATTTTCCAGTCGTTCATCCGCATCTGGCCGTGGATGATGCGCGACAGGCTGAAATTGTCTGCCAGTAAAATTCTGTTATCCATAATGAAGGTTTATCTGATCAATGTCACCGAACCGGCCATGGTTTGTGTGTTGCCATTGGCTGACCCGGTCCTGAACCTGGCAAAATATGTAAAGACTTCCGAAGGAGAGGGAACGCCATTCAGGGTGCCATCCCACCCTTCCGAGATGTCTTTCGAACGGAAGATCAATTGACCCCATCGGCTGTATATGCTGATCTCGAAGTCGAAAACGGCATCCGGAGAGGTACTGAACAGCAAGAACCGGTCGTTGCGGCCGTCGCCGTTCGGGGTGAATGCTGTCGGGGCATAGATCTCCGGCATCACTTCACAGGGCCATAGCAAAACGGAATCGGTTGCGGTACAGCCGTTTCCATCGGTCACCATCACCCAGTAAACACCCGGTTCTTCCACCGTGACCGATTCTGTACTGCTGCCATCATTCCATAAATAAGCCGCAAATCCGCTTCCGGGCGTTAAGATTACAGGTGATCCGCTGCAGATGGAGTCTTCGGCCGAACAGGTGATCTCGAATGCCGGGAATACGGTAATCACAATCATATCGCTGTTCACCGTAGCCGGAGACGCACAAATGTCATTTGAAGTCACTTCACAGGTCACTTCGTCATTGTTTCCGGGTGTACCCAGGAAAAATTCCGGTGAATTCGTCCCTTCCTGCATACCGTTGCGCAACCAGCGGTAGGTTGGAGTGACGCCGCCATCTGTGACACTGGCGGTAAATAATACCGGTGTGCCTTCACAAACGGCATTATTGTCGGCTGAAATTGTGACATCGGGCGAGGTAACCGGCATAATGCTCACAGTCAATACGTAAGGATCTCCGGTGCAACCGGCGGAATTGGTTTCGGTAACAGACAGGTCGTAGGTGCCGGAAGTGGCAAACCAGTCGATGTTGATCACGCCCGGGCTGACTTGCTGGACATTACCACCGCCCGAGATGCTCCAGGCAAAGCTTGACCCTGAAGGCGGGGATAAAACAGCATAGTTGATCAGGGAACCGGCGCAAACCTGCTGCTGTGTGCCTGAGATATTCTCCGATGTAACCTGCGGCGCTGCCGGAACGGCGCTTACCGTAACATTCCCTGTCCCGGATGTTGTCGGGCACCCGCCGGGGATATCGGTGACCATCACGCTGTAGTCGCCGGCACTGGCCATGGTGACATTTGGGATCACCGGATCGGGGAGGCTGGAGATGAACCCGCCGGGACCGGTCCAGCTATAGGTAGCATTGGCGATGCTGGCGTAGAGCCTCAGCGTGTCGCCTTCGCACACCGGCGAGTTGCTGGTGACCACCACCGTTACCTGGTCGCTGAATTCTACAGTTACTTCGTCGAAGCTGGGCGTGCAGGCGCTGCCGCTGGTGATCGTCCAGCGGAAGGTATAGATACCCATCGGTGCAACGCTTACAAAGCTTCCGGGACTATATTCATCTGAAAATGAAGCTGATCCGGGCCCACTAACGAACGACCACCGCCCTGTGCCTACCGAAGGGGTATTGGCAGCCAGCGCAGTGGAGAGGAGGTTGCAAACCGACTGATCGGGGCCGGCGAAAGCGGGTGTCGGCGCCGGTTCAACGGTAACCGTCACCGATTTGCAGGGTGAATTGCCGCATTCGGCTGATATCCAGCGGGCAAAGTAGGTTGTCGTAACCGATGGCGCCGCGATGTTAATTACCGGTGTAGTCCCGATCAATGGGCCGCCGCAGCTTTCGCTGTACCACTCGATCCCTGTCCCGGAACCGCCGGTGGCTGTCAGCACAATGTCGCCCGCATAGTCGGAGCAGATCGTGGTCTGGCTGGCCGTGACGGTTGTTGGCTCGGCAGCCGACTGGTTTACGACAATCTCAATATCGTCCTGGGTATCGGGACATCCGCCGGGGATATTGGTTACCAGCACCGTGTAGGTCCCCGCATCGGCCAGCACAGCATTCGGGATCACCGGGTCGGGCTGGTCGGAGGTAAATCCATTCGGGCCGGTCCATAGGTAGGTGGCGTTATCGATGCTCGAAGTGAGCAGAATGTCATTACCCGTACAAACGGGTGAATTGGCGCCGGCCACGACCTGGATGGCGTCGCCAAAGTCGAGCTGCACCTCGTCTTCGCTGGGATCGCAGATAGTGCCATCGGAGATGGTCCAGCGGAGTATATAAGTACCTTGTGCATCAACCGAAACCGGGCTGTTCCAGGCAGCCGGATCGGTAATGGTGACTGTCCCCGGGCCTGAAACCGTGCTCCAGAGGCCGGTACCTTCGGTGGGCTGGTTGCCGTCCATGACCGTGTTCAGTACTCCGCAAAGCGACTGATTATCGCCTGCTTCCGAAGGTGTAGGGCCCGGAACGACGGCGACCGTAGCGGCGACGCAATCGGAGTTGCCGCAAAAGTCACTGGTCCAGAAAGCGTAATAAGTTGTTGTGACAGCAGGTGCTGGCACAATAAGCACCGCACCATTGCCAATGGGCATTCCTCCGCAGGCTTCTTCGAACCAGAAGATCTCCGATCCGCTGCCGCCGGAAGCTGAAAGTTCGATCGTTCCGCCTGCTCCTTCGCAGATCTCCGGCGGATCAGCAGAGGCTGACGAAGGCGCGACAGGGCTTTCCAGCATATCGACGAAGGTATCGTCGGTCGTGGCTGGGCATCCGCCGGGAATACCAGTTACGGTAACCGAATAGGTTCCCTCTTCCGCCAGGGTGGCATTGGGGATGAACGGGTTTTGAAGCGTCGAAGTCCATCCGTTGGGGCCGGTCCACGACCAGGTGGCATTGTCGATGCTGGAGGTGAGGAAGATAGTGTCGGCGGTGCAGACCGGCGAATTGCTGGAAGCCGTCACGGTGATCGCGTCGCCAAAGCTGACCTCCACGGCATTAGTGCTGGCTGGGCAGTCGGGGCCGGTGGTGATGGTCCATGTAAACTCGTAAATGCCGTAAACGTCCACTGTCACCTGGGTGTTGTAAAGTGTAGGGTCGGTGAAGGTGGAGGAGCCGGGGCCGAGGGTTTGCGTCCAGAGGCCCGTGCCGGACGTTGGCTGATTACCGTTAAGCGTTGTGGTGTAGGTGCCGCACCAGGCCTGGTCTGTGCCGGCATCCGAGGGTGTGGGCGGGTCGGTGACGTTCACTGTGACCGAGACACAGGCTGAATTGCCGCACACTACGCTGGTCCACCAGGCGTAATAGGTTGTTGTGACGGTCGGTGACGGGAGGGTAAGCGGATTGGTCGTGCCGATAAGGGTACCGCCGCAGGAACCTTCGAACCACTGCAGCGATTCACCGCTGCCGCCGTTGGCGGTGAGGACGATATTGCCTGGGTCGTCGGCGCAGAGGTTATTGCGGTCGACGGTTACGTTGTCGGGAGGCACGGCGGGCGGGATCATATCGATGACCACCGGGTTGCTGCCGTATTCTTCTTCGCAGTTGTTGGCATCTTCGACTTCGATAAAATAATTACCGGGGGCGAGGCCTGTAAATAAGGGTGACGGCTGCCAGGTGGCACCTCCGTCGATGGAATACTCCAGCGGGGCAGTTCCGCCCGAGGTGGTGATGGTGATGGTCCCGTTGTTGTCATTGCAGGTGGCGTCTTCATGGTCGACCAGGATGATGGTGGGGCCGGCGAGGTCAAGTATCTCGACCGGGTTTCCGCTCCAGGCCGCCTGGCAACCCGTGAAGTTCTGGTAGCGGACAAAGATCGTGTAGGTGCCCGGGGAAAGGTTGTTGAATTCGTTGGAGGTTTGCCAGTTGACCCCGTCGATCGAATACTCCATCGTACCGCCCACGCCGGTAGCGGTGATGGTGATGGTGCCGTTGTTCAGTCCGCAGGTGGCGTCGGTTTTGGCGACAGCCGAGATGGCCGGCACATCGGGAAATCCGATGGATGTTGAGCCGAAGCTGGTTTCGTTGTAGGCACGGCCGCGGGCGACGTTGTAGTTATTTCCATTAAGGTTATCGGTTCCATACCGGTAGGCATAGACCTGGTAGTAGACCGTATCGCCGCAGTTGAGGGTGTACGGATCGGTGTAGGTAAGGGTTTGCGATGAAGGGATGAGTGCGATGACCGAGCCGGTGCCGACGGCTTCACCGACTGAATAGGTGTATCCGTCATTTGGCGCAGTCACAGCGTTTGTTGTGCTTCTGACGATCATATAGCCCTGGGTGCCGTCGGTGGGATAAGCGTCGGTGGCAGCATTCCAGGCCAGGTTGATATTTGGGTTCGTGTAGGTTGCAGTCAGCGTCGGAGCTGTCCATGCCGGTTGGCGGAGGCTGCGCCAGTAGTCGGAGTTGGCTGTGGAACTGGCGGTGCATTGGTTGGGAAGACCCTTAGTGAGCGGATTATTAGTCTTGTTAGTATATGTTGTGCCATCTTGTGGGAGTAAAGTTCCATATTCGCTGATATTTGAACCCGGGCAAACTGTAACAACATCACCGGTTGCAATATTTTGCTTATGATTGAGTTTAGGAGATGGAATACCAGGCCAGATCGATCCAAAATTATCTTTATGGCCCAATGCGTGGATATGAGCAGTAGCCGCATCCCTGATCTGAAGAATATCACCGCCTGCCGCGACATTCAATGTATTGCCGTTGTAAAGCGGGGGTGTATTAAATTGACCACCGGTAAAACATGGGGTTATCGTATCATTAGCCCATACTTCAAGATAACCATCGCTGACATCCATATCTTTTGGGTGTAGTGCACCATTGGTCCCCCGGAGCCTGTGCCAAACGATCACAACAGTTCCAGGCCTTAAATTGGACCATATTGTGTTTGAAAATGTTATCAAAGGTTGCCAGTTAGACTGGCTCGAATTGTTGTCCCGGAAAGTGTAATTATTGATATTCAGGTTGTCGCCAATAACCAGTAATTCAGACCATTCATCCCGGGGATCCGATGCATTAAAATAGCTACTCACCACGACGCTTTGTCCCAAGGCAGAATTAGCCGTGAGAAGGACGGCTAAGACGATGGTTGTCAGAAGGGTAGATTTGCCTGACAAAGCGGTTAAGATTTATAATAAATGAGGGGGCGAAGATACTATATTTTAGGGAAGGAAAGGTTAAGTAAACGTTGTTAAAATGGGGTTTGTTGATAAATTGATTTGGGTCCCTTGCTACGCTACCAATGACAAGTTAGCAATTTCTACTGAACCGTTCTCCGGAGGAGAACCCTATTTGTAGCAAAAAGGACGGGAAAGAAAAAAGCCCCTCCCTTTGGAAATATTAGATTATAGAGAAAAACCTTCACAGGGAGGGGTTGGGGAGGGAAACCGGAAATGCTTCGGAGTAATGAAAAGCTAATGTCATTCCATATTGTGGAGTGTGTAATAGTATATAAACCCGGGATGACGTTAGAGCCGGTGGGTCCCTCCTCAGCCTGCGTCATCCCGCATCGCTTTCGCGTAGCTTCAGCGGAGCAAAGACGAAGGAGGAATCTGTTTGCAAACGGTGACCAGTTATCCAAAGCAGAGCCTCTTTGCTGTCATCTCGGTATCACACACATCGATTTGATCATATAGATTGTATCGTAGGGATAAGGTGCAGTATTCAGGCCCTGTGATATCCCGTTGACAAACAAAAGGGCACCATCTTCACTGTTTCCGGCTACGAAAACATCATCTTCGTTCACATAAACAGCCACAGGTATAAATCTATTTCCGGTAATTTCGCTTTGCAAAACGCCATTCTTCCATACCAAAGCATCGGTTAAGCCGTTCAGGTAATAATAATATCCGGTCACCCAAAGATCGCTTCCTGCCATGTAGAGCGCAGTAGCAAATGATGACTTGTCATACAATAATTCCGCCGTATTATTCTTCCATAAAATTGCCCTGTATTCATCACCGATCACACCTGTGCCTGCCGAATAAACCACCCCGCAACATATACCACTCCATTCGAAACATGAACAGCATTTGCGCCCGAAATCTCATCGGAAAGGATCTCCTCGGTGCCATTAATCCAGATGACGGCCTTGCTTTCAAACAGGATATCACCAATAAATCCTGCTATATAGACTGTTCCATTATCGATGAAAATTGAATTGGCCATGCCAAGACCGGATAATAGCTTTCCATTACCGTTTTTCCAATAGTGCGCAAAATCAAATGTCGGCCCAAGCATTTCCCATTCGTATGTATAACCGGCAAAATAAATATCATACTCATTTTCAGGGTTCGGGGGGTCATGTTCATCACATCCGGTAAGCAGAACAATCCCAGTGAAAAGAAGGATAAGATTCTTCATATTATAATCAATATTTTCGAGTAACCCATGCTGTCACTACTCTCCGACTCATATAAGAATTTGAAAGTCATATCATTGCGCCTGGCAAGGTAAAGAGTCCGTATCCAGCCGCGCATCGAATGGTCACTTTCAACAGACACGGAAAATCCTTCTCCCTCCAGATAGTCCCGGAAATGGTTCAGAAGCATTTCAAAACATTGCATGCCATCCTGGGTGGAACTGCTTCCATACTGGCAATAAAATGAGAATTGGTGGCCGCTTCATAAACATAACAGAACTCATCCCTGTCAATCTTTACATGATACATCATCCGGTACTTGGCCTCTCCGTAATGATCGGAACTGATAAAATCCAGGCTGCCGTCCAGGTTTTTTATAAAGTTTTTGTAAAGCTCGCCCAGGTAATAGCCATAGGTCTTTTTCATATAATCCCTGCTCTCTGCGCGGATAATATAGTCCGAAACCAAATCTTCTCCCTGCCACGGGACTATAAAATGGCCGGATCGTGTTTCTATCCCACTGACAGAACTCTCCGGAAAATGGGCGCCTTCTGTTGCTGATTGGGTTAATCGGGAAAATAAGTTTTCAAGTTCCCGCTGCGTTTCAGTTACAGGTGATGACGGCGAGCTTTCCTGGCCGGAAAGGGTGAGAAAAAACGCCAGGAAAAATAGAGTCAGAAAAGTTTTTCTTTTTGGCATGGGGCGAAATTTATTGCTAATTTATGGATTTTGTGAGAACTTGTGATATTCTGAACTTGTGAACTTTTGAGATTATGACCTTTGGTATCTTGTGTCATCTGCCAAGTCAAACTGCACATCCGTTAATTCAATGCTTATTTTATTGAATTATGGGAATATTTTTCGGAAAATATCTTGTTTATCTATTCATCATGAATATTTTAAAAATCATTTTGCCTTTGATCTTCTGCTTCTGGTATCACGGTATTTATTCCCAGTTGACCCATCCCCGTGCCTGGGCCGAATGGGAAGAGACCGACGGCGTTATCATCCATCAGCCGAATTTCTACCTGCAGGAACAACCTACCCCGGTTGAACTGCTGATCGCCGAAGAGTGGGACAGCCTGTATGCCGATCTGATCCGTGGCCTCTTTGACGAAGGGGTGAATATCTATTATATCCTCGATACCAACGACCGGCCGGAATACCATTCGGATATCATCGATACGATGTATCTGAAATATGATATCGATATCCATCATCCCGGTTTTCATACGGTGATCGGGTGTAAAGACAATTATACCAAACTTACGAAATGGACGCGCGACCATGGCCCGATGAATGTCTTTAAAAATGAAACCGATTCGCTTTATTTCTACCTTTTCAGCGATGACGCCAAAGGGGCCGGCGCCGTTATGCGCGATTACCTCGGCATTCCCGATACGGTCTTTTACCAGGGCGGGGCAGGAAATATCGGTTCCGACGGAGGTAATTATATCGTCGACGGACACGCTGTGGGCATTGTGAATATGGGGAATGGCGCCGTTTTGCCGGCGCTGAAAAGCTTTTTCGGCCTGGATACGGTCTATGCCCTGGCCAATTACCTCGAACATGCCGATTATTACCTTAAAATGGTTGATGAAGAAACGCTGATCATCTCATCGCATCATCCGGATGACTATATCTATGGCAGCGAGCCCTACACCTACAGCCAGGATTCGGCCATTCTTTCCGGACTGGTGGCCTTTTTCCAGGAGCAGGTGGTCTCGCAGTACGGGCGCCCGATGAAGGTGTTCTCTGTTCCGAATCCGCCTTCCGTTTGCGACGACAGCCTGCAGCTCTGGTGGTACACGCATTACGCATCCTACACCAACTCGCTGATCGTCAACCGTTCGGTGTTTGTGCCGCAATTCGATACCCCCGGGCACGACAGCACGGCGCTGGCCATTTATCGCCAGGCTATGCCCGGCTACAGGATCGTTCCGGTTTTCTCAAGCCGGGGTGCTACGGCCGGTGGCGGCGTCCACTGCCTGACCAACTCGGTGGCCGCCTCCGATCCGGTCCTTATCCGCCATTACTGCCTGAATGATACGGTCGACGTAGCGGCCGGTTATGACATCACTGCCACGATCATGGCTGCTGCCGGGATCAGCGAAGCCTTCGTCAACTGGTCATCAGATCCGCTTGGCCCTTTCCAAAGCGTTCTGATGGAAAAGGATTCCGGCGATGCGTATTCAGGTCTTATTCCATACCAAACCGGCATGACGGAGGTTTATTATTACATCACAGCCGTATCGGAGAAAGGGAGGAGCGGCATCAAACCGATGGTCGCCCCGGATCACACTTTTCATTTCACCATCAGGGGCGGAGCACCGGGATGGATCAGCCAGGCGGAGCAGGCAGGCGGCATTGTCAGGATCTACCCCAATCCTGCCAGAAACCTTGTCAGGATCGACTTATCGGAAGCCCGGCTGGATTTCTCGTCAGCGATGGATTTAAGAATATATGATCTTTTGGGAAATAGGATAATGGCAGGGATAACCGGAGGGGAGAAAGAATTTTCCGTTTCCCTGGAACATTTAGCTGCCGGACAATATTTTGTTGTGGTTCAGGATTTGAAAGGACGATTCGTTTCAGAAAAACTTTTGATTTTTTGATTTTTTGATTTTTTGATATTGTGAACTTTTGAGATTGTGAACTTTTGAGATTGTGAACTTTTGAGATTGTGAACTTTTGAGATTGTGAACTTTTGAGATTGTGAACTTTTGAGATTATGAACTTTTGAGATTGTGAACTTTTGAAATTGTGAACTTTTGAGATTGTGAACTTTTGAGATTGTGAACTTTTGAAATTGTGAACTTTTGATATTTTGAACTTACGAACTTTTGAGGTTGTGATTAATTGATGGTCAGATTATTATTTTCTGTTTTTAAGAGTTAAGACTGTTTTGTGGAATATGGCCACGAGCTGGCTGCATTCGTCAACAAGTTTATCAATGTCCTCCTGATTTCCTTTATAGAGTCCCGATTTGCGGATAATTCTAAGATTATTATATGACTCCCGGATTTCTTTGAGAACCAAACTGACTTTGTGAATGAAATCTTTTCTCGATTCAGCACCGATGGCTTCACTATAGTTCAAAGCCGCACTTGAAGACGAGCGGGAAAGTTGTTTGATAAGGTTTTCCGCAAGATCATTCCGATCAAGTCCTGGCCTTATTTTAACTACATCAGCCGCAAAATCCACCAGTCGGTTTTCAATCTCTTGTCTCATGATTTTTATTTTTTAATCCGGTTTTCTACCAAAAAATACCCGGACCATTAAAAATAAAATCATACGCAAAAGATTTTCAATAATTTACAAAGCTATATTTCAACTCATCTTCACACAACCAGACACCACAAAATCACAATCTCAAAAGTTCACAATCTCAAAAGTTCACAAGCTCACAAAATCATAACATCATTTTCTCCTCTTCCGAAATCCCAACCTCTTCCGCCCGGCATATTCCTTCCACCTGTTCTGCGCTTCGTCCGCCAACAATAGCAGCCGTTACCGCAGGATTATGCAGCGTCCAGGCGATCGCCACCTCACCTGCCGAATACCCTTGGCTTTCCCCGATCACTCTCAATTTATCGGCCAGTGCAAGGTTCTTCGACAGCATCGGCTCATTGAAAAAGGGGCTCTTTTTTCGCCAGTCGTCGGCAGGCATAGCCTGGATACGTTCCCGGGTCATGGTCCCGGTAAGTAGTCCCGAACCCATTGGGGAATAAACGATCACGCCGATATTCTGTTCGAGGCACCAGGGCAGGATCTCCTTCTCATAATCCCGGCTGATGAGCGAATAAGGCGGCTGAAGCGATGAAACGGGTGCAATGGCCAGGCATCTCTTCATCTGTTCAATATTAAAGTTTGAAACACCTATCCATCTGACTTTTCCCTCCTCTTTTAATGTGGCCATCATCTCCCAGGCCTCTTCTATATCTTCTTCCACGGGCCAGTGCACCTGGTAAAGGTCAATAACATCCACATCCAGCCGCCGCAGGCTGTTCTCACATTCTTTCCGGATCGATTTCGCCTTCAGGCTTTGCCCTGTCCTCCTGTTCTCATCCCAGACCAGTCCGCACTTGGTGAAGATATAAGGCTTCTGCTGCATTCCTTTGATGGCTTTGCCGACCAACTCTTCCGAATGCCCCAGGCCATAAACCGCAGCCGTATCGATCCAGTTCATCCCGACCTCGACCGCTTTTTTAATAGCGCCGACCGCCTCAGCATCATCCTGCGGCCCCCATCCAAATGCCCAGTTCCCTCCGCCAATAGCCCACGCCCCAAACCCGATCCGGGTAATCTTCATATCCGTATTTCCAAATTGCTTTGTCTCCATATCATCAAAAATTAAACGGTTTATTATTGATTCACAATATCAAAAGATCATAAGTTCACAAAATCACAATATCACAATATCACAATATCACAATATCACAATATCATAATATCACAATATCACAAAATCATAATATCAATCATTTCTTAACAAACTTCCTGTTATAAAAAAGCAATCCCGCGATGGTCATAACCCCTATCATTGCAAACGTCAGCCAGAGCATGGAAGGGTTGTCGTTCTTTTCCACAAAAAACACATAAAGCCATGCTCCGAGAATTCCCCCGATCCCGCTGCCGATCACACCGTAAAGAAATGAATAACCCTGGTAAACGGCTTTTTTATCGGGCGGGGCGATCAACCCGACATAAGAGATGAATTTCGGATGGGCGATCATCTCCCCCAGGGTAAAGACAAACATGGAAAGCAGGAAAATCCACGGGCTCGGTGCAATAGCCAGCATTCCCATCCCTATCGATCCCAGCGCAATGCCGAAAATCATGGTCGGAAGCGTTTTGGTGTTCTTTACGATGCTTGAAACAAGGATCTGCAACAGGATGATAGCGCCGGCATTCATCGCTGTAACGTGCTCTGCTTCGAACTTCCATCCGGGATTGCTGACGAACAATCCCAGGAAAGAGTTGATGATCCGGTTCACCGGCGCCATGTCGATCTTTTCCGTCAGGTACCACAGGACCGAATCGTACACCTGGAAATACATCACCCAGAAACCACTATAAATGAATAACATAAGAAAGAACCGGTAATCTTTCAGGATGGCCAGCATATCGATAAAGACCTTGCTGATGGGTTTCGAATTCGGCTCCCTGGCCGGTTCACGGAATACAAAGAGATTGAGCAGGATAAGCCAGCCGGTGCCGATTGCCGCCATGAAGAAAATATAGGACCAGGAGATCGCTTTCAGCCACGGTACCAGGATCAGCGGGAAAAGGAAAGCGCCCAGGTTGATCGACCAGTAGAAAATGCCAAATCCAAGGGCAGAGTTCGATTCATCGGTGACTTTGGCGATTGTCCCGGCGATCATCGGTTTGAAGAAACCGGCGCCCAGGGCCACCAGGAGCAGGCTCCCGAAAACGGTGGCGTAAGTGTTGCTGAGGCCTGTCAGCAGGTAACCCAGGCTCATGGAGGCAAAGGCGAAGAACAGCACCCTGCGGTAGCCGAAACGGTCGCCGATAGCGCCCGAGATGATCGGCAGAAAGTAAAGCATCGGCACGATCGTGCTTTTGATGACCCCGACGCTCTCTTTCGAAAAGCCAAGCCCTCCTTCGTTCCTGCTCAGCACCAGGTAAACGCTCAGCACCGACATCATCCCGTAGTAGGAGCCCCGCTCGAAAAATTCCATCGTAACAACAGTCCAGAAACTCTTCGGGAACGACCGCCGGTTAATACCTTTCTTTTCAGCCATAAGATTTCTGCTTTGAATTGCGAAAATAGCAAAAGAATATCAGCCGGGTTTTTATATTTGCTTCATGAAAAACCTGAAAATCCTTTCCATCTTCCTGGGCTCCCTTCAAATCTTTATTGCAGCGGGAGCCATTCCGGCAGGCGCCCTGTTCCTGGCCGACACATCCGGTGCCCGAATGGGTGTCACACCTGAGATTCTCGGCAATTCCCCGCTTGACTCCTTTTTGTTGCCGGGATTGTTCCTGGTCCTGGTCAATGGACTGGCCACAGGTGCGGCCGCGGTCTTAACCTTTAAGAGGCACCGCTATTCCGGCATCGCCGGCCTGATGCTGGGCATTATCCTCTGCTTCTGGATCATCATACAGGTAAAATGGATCACGGTTAGCAGCTTTATGCAACCGATGTTTTTCGGGATCGGGGTGGTGGAAACCCTCCTGGGATGGAGAATAATGAAATTGACTGAGCAGGAGAATCTCCTTCCCCACTGATAATCACGCTTATCCGATCCGGGATCTATTCTTATCCAGACCCATTATAAATTTCCTGATAATATTTGTCCTGCTATCATTTGCACGGAATTGGTTTCTAACTTTAGATCAACCAAACTTGCTACTTATGCAACCAGGAAAAGTATTGACCGTGTTTGCCATCGTTTCGCTGGCAGGATTTGCTCTTGCCATGATTTCGTTTCGCCCGGCACTGCCCGACGATAAAAAAGGCGCTTTTGAATACAAAGATTTCGAGAAATCGGCCAAATGCCGGACCTGCCATGTGCAATTCTATGAGCAGTGGCGCCAGTCGATGATGTCGCAGGCATATACCCATCACTGGGATGAGATCGAATACTTCGACCTCGCAGTAGCCCATGCAGCAAAGGTACCGGAGCTGAAAGATGTGGTCGACGGGTGCAACGGGTGCCATGCCCCGCTGGCGTTTGCGGCGGGTGTTCTCCCCCCTGCCCGGCCATCGGAAAACACCATGGCCAACGAATCGGTGTCGTGCGACGTTTGCCACCTGATCACAGGCTCCTCCACCGATCCGCCTTACAATTTCAGTTACATCCTGCAGCCGGGTCCGACAAAATACAGCGGCCGCGAGAATGCGATCGAGTCGCCGGCGCATAAGATCGAGGTGAGCCCGTTCCACCGGACGACAGAGTTCTGCGGCACCTGCCACAATGAGAAAAATCCGTTTGGTGTCTGGGTGAAAAGTACCCAGCTGGAGTGGAAAGAGGGGCCGTATGCGGCTGAAGGGGTGCGCTGTCAGGATTGCCATATGCCCAAATCGCCGTTTGTATATGCTTCGATGGGGCAGAAACACGAGGATGCCCGCTTGCATCTTTTCCACGGAGCCCACGATCCCGGCAAGGTTAAAGGGACGATCGAACTGAGGATCAATCCCGATATCCGGGAAGCCGAACCGGGCGAGGTGGTCGTTTTCACCGTGGCTTTGTTCAACCAGAAGACCGGCCACAAATTCCCGACCGGGTCGGTGGAAGACCGGATTGCCTGGCTGAATGTCGAGGCAACCGATGCGAAGGGCAAGGTTTACCACCTTCCGGTGGATAAAAAAGGGTTCCCCGGAGAGGAATACACGATAGCCGGCGATTACCTGGCCTACCAGGATATGGGGCTTCCGCTGGGAATTGAAAACTTCAAGGGTGTACAAAGGGATGGCGTCCCGGCAGGGAACCGCATCTTTCGGATGCCCTATTTTGACAAAGAGGGAAATATGACCATCATGCAATGGAATACAGCGTCGCTTGGCGTTGATTACCGCCTGGGGCCACGGGAAACGAAAACCGAGACTTTCAAATTCCAGCTACCTTTCGATGCAGCTTCCGGTGAAATGACCGTCACAGCCACCCTGAACTACCAGTTGCTTGTAAAACCGGTGGCCGATTTTCTTAAGGTTCCGGCAGAGGAATCCGCTGTCATTGCGGTGAATTCACACAAAACAAGCATCACTGTTTTGCCTTAGTATCATTCAAAATAATTTACTTGATGTCATTTTCTGTTATGAAAACGGGAAGGCAAAAAAAACATTAAATCAACGCAATATGAAAACCAAAATCATTCTATCGATCATCATTCTTGCAAATGTGCTGGCTTATAATCCCTGCAATGCAATTCCTGCTTTCGCCCGCAAATACCAGATGAGCTGCACGGTGTGCCATTCGCCGGCCATGCCCCGGATCAAAGGCTTTGGTGAAGAGTTTGCCGGCAACGGGTTCCGGTTGAAAGATACCGATGCTCCGCGTTATTTTGTGAGTACCGGCGACGACAAGCTTTCGCTCCTGAGAGAATTGCCGCTGGCCATCCGCCTGGAGGGCCATGTGATGTACAACGATCAGAGCGAAGCGGGAAAAGAATTCGGATTTCCCTACGGACTTAAGATCCTTTCGGGAGGCGAGATCTCCAAACATCTCTCCTATTATTTCTATTTCTACATGTCGGAACAGGGTGAAGTAGCCGGTGTGGAAGACGCATTCCTGGCATATAACGATTTCCTGGGAACAGGCATCAACATTACCGCCGGCCAGTTCCAGGTATGTGATCCGCTGTATAAAAGGGAATTGCGGCTGATGCTGGAAGATTATGTGATCTACACGCTGAAACCAGGCACATCAGCAGTATCGCTGAAGTACGACCGGGGGATCATCATCGATTACGGCATCGAATCGACCGGTACCGGGTTTGTGGCCGAGATTGTGAATGGAAACGGGATACACGGGGCGGGAAAGAATTTCCTATTCGATAAGGACAAATACAAGAACTATTTTCTGAAAGGCTCGCAGTCGATCGGGAAATTTGCCGACATAGGGATTTTCGGCTACTATGGGAAAGAAGAACTGGAACCCGACGGGCTGACCAGCACGGTGCTGTTCTGGGGTCCGAACCTGACGCTTGATTTCGGTGAGAAATTCATCCTGAACATGCAATATGCCCGTCGGTCGGATTCAAAGGTCGTCATAGAAGGCGAAGTGACGGAGATAAAAAGCGATGTCTTCACCCACGGCGGGTTTGCCGAAGCGATCTTTGCCCCGAAAGGCGACATGAGCAACTGGTACCTGGCCCTGCTCGGCAACTGGGTCGATTCGGAACTCGACGCGCTGGATTACAGCAGCGTTTCGTTCAGCGCCGGGTATATGCTCCGGCGCAATGTCAGGCTGGTCGGGGAATACACCCGGCAGTTTGCAAATGAACCCTACGGGAAGGCCAGCATCGGGTTTGTGGCCGCGTTCTGAGGCTTTCCTGATATTAATATGAGGTTTGTTACAGGAAAACGTTACCTCCTACTTTTCGAAGCCGAATTTCCAGATCAGTGCGCCGGCAACAGCGCCGATGATGGGTGCGACAAAGAACAGCCACAACTGGGCCAGCGCCTGTCCTCCGGCGAATACCGCCGGTCCGAGGCTACGCGCCGGGTTGACCGAGGTTCCGGTCACGGGGATCGCCACCAGGTGGATCAGCATCAGGGTAACACCGATGGCCAGCCCGGCCATGGCTCCATTACCGAATTTCGAGGTGGTCGCCAGGATTACGAAAATGAACAGGCAGGTCATGACCGCTTCGATCACAAAAGCGCTGAGGGTATTGTATTCCGCCAGGTATCCCGTGCCCCATCCATTGGCGCCAAGGCCCCATTCCGGCATGGCAAATCCCGGCCTGCCCATAACGATCAGGTATAATACCGCTGCGCCAGCGATACCGCCCAGGCACTGCGAGATTATGTATCCTGCCGCATCCTTTACACTCATTTTTCCTGCCGTTAAAACTCCAATAGTTACGGCCGGGTTGATATGACAGCCTGAAACGCCACCAATGGCATAAGCCATGGCTACAACGGCAAAACCGAAGGCAATACTGATGCCGAGTAATCCGACGCCACTCGGGCCGGTCGCTGAAGTTCCGGCAATCACTGCCGCACCGCAGCCGAACAGAACCAGGCTGAAGGTTCCGATAAATTCTGCAAGATACTTTTTCATAATAAATATATTAGATTACAACTTGGTGAATTGGTCATAAAGTTAACTAATAATTACCATGAAGCCATTAATATTATTTAGAATGATATTCAATACTCTCATCGATTTTAACATCTCATTAACAGGAGGTTCTGTTCCTATTACTATTTTTGCTGTAAGAAAGTGAAGCGTGAAACCACAAGTAACCCATAACAAACCATTGACTAACAACCAGCACTAAACTCAACATTCAACATTCAACCTTCAACATTCAACATTCAACATTCAACCTTCAACATTCAACATTCAACATTCAACATTCAACATTCAACATTCAACATTATGACCTATCCCTTTATCAACATCTGGGCGGTGCTTATTTCGGCAGTCGCCTTCTGGGCCCTGGGCGCCCTGTGGTACAGCCCTGTCCTCTTCGGCAAACGCTGGCAGAAAGAGATCGGCGCCACCGATGATGAACTTAAAAAAGCCAATATGGCCCTCATTTTCGGGGGGAGTTTCCTGTTGATGTTGTTCATGGTCTGGGCGCTCAATTTCGTGATCAACTCCCATAAAGCGGAAGATGTCAGCCTCACCATGGGTCTGACCTATGGCCTCTTTACCGGGTTTTTCTTTTCCATGATGACCATGGGGATCAATTATCTCTACCAGCGCCGCTCTGTAGTCCTCTGGCTGATCGACGGGATCTACGTCGTCCTGGGACTCGGAATTGCCGGGATGATCCTGGGCGCGTGGAGATGATCTGACATCCTTAGAACGTTATCCTTTCTTTCCGATCATTTTTCTGTGTATTTTTAAAGCATGAAAAATGATGAGGAAAGGATATTCCCTGGAAAAATAAGCAGGGAACGGATTAAAGACAGCGGAATGGCCCTCGTGCTGATCCTGCTCATCATCGGATTAATTACCGATAGCTCCACGTATTTTATACTCTCCGCCGCATTCCTCCTGGTAAACATGATATTCCCCCCGTTTTTCTATCCGTTTGCCTTTATCTGGCTCGGATTTTCGGAAATCCTGGGACGGGTCATGTCGAAAATAATCCTTCTGCTGGTTTATCTTGCCGTTGTATTACCCGTTGCCTTTATCAGGAGATTATTGGGAAAAGACACCCTGCTTCTCAGGAAATTCAAAGACGGGAAAGGATCGGTCATGGTTGACCGGAGGCATGATTTCCAGGCGGAAGATCTCGAAAAACCATTTTGAAAATCTTTATAAACAGTTTCTGATGGAATATATTAAAGACCTCTGGGATTATCTGAAAGTGCGAAAGAAATACTGGCTCGTCCCGCTGATCCTCATCCTGCTGTTGCTGGGCTTCCTGATAGTCTTTACCGGTGGATCGGCCGTTGCACCGTTTATCTATACTCTTTTTTAAAGAATGGTAAGGCCAAGGCGTATGTTATTTTTTTTGAGAAATATTATGTTCTGATGATGCGGGAAGCAATCCTGGGAATATCGGCGTATTACCACGACAGCGCCGCAGCCATCATCGTCGACGGCGAGATCGTGGCTGCCGCCCAGGAGGAGCGGTTTACCCGGAAGAAGCACGATTCTTCTTTTCCGGCCAATGCCGTTAATTTCGTCCTGGATGAAGCGGGAATCGATCCCGGAACACTCCGGGCCGTTGTTTTCTATGAAAAACCGCTGATCAAATTCGAGCGGCTCCTGGAAACCTACCACGCTTTTGCGCCCCGGGGATTGAATAGTTTCCTGGTGGCCATTCCAGCCTGGGTAAAGGAAAAACTTTTCATGAAAAAGATGCTCAGGGCCGAACTGGAGAAAATACACAAAGCGAAATACCGGCTTTTATTCCCGGAGCACCACCTTTCGCATGCCGCCAGCGCTTTCTTCCCCTCCCCTTTTAATGAAGCGGCGATCCTGACGATCGACGGGGTCGGGGAATGGGCCACCACCACAATCGGCTATGGGAATGGAAACCGGATTGAAATCATGAAAGAACTCCACTTTCCCCACTCCATCGGATTGCTATACTCAGCCTTTACTTACTATACGGGGTTCAGGGTAAACAGCGGCGAGTACAAGCTGATGGGCCTGGCACCCTATGGCATAAATGGCTCCGGGCAGGTCGGCGATTTCATCGAAAAGATAAAAAGTGAGCTGGTAGATATCCGCGACGACGGTTCGATCCTTCTGAATATGAGTTATTTCCGTTATGCTACAGGGTTGAAGATGACGGATGATAAAAAATGGGAACGGTTGTTCGGATTCCCGCCACGAAAAGAATCCGATCCGCTGACCTTGGATTATATGAACATGGCGTTGGCCATTCAGCAGGTGACCGAAGAAATTGTGCTAAAACTGGCCCGTACGGCAAAGGAACTCACAGGCAGCCGCAACCTGGCCATGGCCGGCGGTGTGGCGCTGAACAGTGTGGCCAACGGAAAGCTGCTCGCTGAAAAGATCTTCGATGATATCTGGATCCAGCCCGCCGCGGGAGATGCCGGTGGCGCTGTGGGTGCCGCCCTGGCAGCCTGGCATATATGGAAAGGCGCAGAACGGCTTGCTTCTGAAGATTATGACAAAATGAAAGGGGCATTTTTAGGCCCGGCATTCCACAACGACGAGATTCTGAAAACCCTTCGGAAATACCAGGCCGAATATCAATATTATCAAGACTTTGATAGCCTGATAAAAACGACGGCGGAATATATCGCAGGGGGCAAAGTGGCCGGTTGGTTCCAGGGACGGATGGAATACGGGCCGCGTGCGCTGGGAAACCGCAGTATCCTTGGGGATGCCCGAAATCCGGAAATGCAGAAGAAAATGAACCTCAAGATCAAGTTCCGCGAGGGTTTCAGGCCTTTTGCACCGGCTGTGACCGAAGAAGCTATTGCTGAATATTTCGAGCTCGACCGCCCCTCTCCTTACATGCTGCTGGTGGTTCCGGTCAACGGATCCAGATGCATCCCTCAACCCGAAGATTACGACGATTTCGGCCTGTATGAAAAACTCTACCGGGTCCGGTCCGATATTCCCGCCGTCACCCATGTGGATTTCTCGGCACGACTTCAAAGTGTAAGCCGGGAGACCAACCCCCGGTTCTGGCAATTGATCAGTGAATTTAAGAGGCAAACCGGTTGCAGCGTGCTGATAAATACCAGCTTCAATGTCAGGGGCGAACCGATTGTCTGCTCCCCGGATGAGGCTTACCGCTGCTTCATGCGGACTGAGATGGATTACCTGGTGATGGGTGATTACCTGCTCGATAAAACCAGGCAGCCGGCTGAAGTAAAGAATTTGCTTCAAAATGAGGTCTTTGGGATGGATTAAGAACCTGTATATTTCATATTATCTGATAGTTGTATTATGAAAATATTGAAATCCAAAAAGGTGAGATACTGGACCTTCATGGTCAGCGTGATCCTGGTCATATTACTGACATTCAATGTAGTGCTCACTTTTATAATTCACGGTAAACTGGCAAAATCGGCTTCAAAAAAGGGCAGCTGGCCGGTCGGGGCCTATATCTATGACAAAAAGATCGGGTTTGATTTCGCGCCCAATATCTCAGGGCCCCGGAACCGGGGAACCTATTACGTAAAAAGCCATCAGCTCGGATACCGGATCGGCAGGGAGGAAGACCCTGGAACTTATCGGCCCGGCGGACTTCTGTCGCTGGGTTGCTCGTTCACTTATGGCGACGAAGTGGAATCGGAGCAGACATTTACCCACCTGGCAGCGGCTGAACTGGGCATCCCGGCTTACAACTACGGCATCTGCTCTTTCTCTTACATCCACGCTTTGCTCAAGGCGGAAGAGCTAAAGGAAACAGGCGTGCTCGACAAACTTCAGCCGCAATACGTCGTGCTGGGATGCTGGAGCGGGTTGCCTGACCGCTCCCGGTCGCCCTTTCCTCCTTTAGCTTCCGACAATATCCCTTTGCCCGCAGCTTACCTCGACAAAGAAGGAAATGACCTGGTAATCAGGTATCCCATGGATCTGGAGAATGTTTTTGATTTAGTCGGGATGTACCGGAAGGAAGGGAAAGGATGGAGTTTAAAAAAATTTTCCGGGATTTTCTTTTCCGCACCCCGGATTGCTTATCTCTATGTAAAAAACAACATGCTGGCCGGGAAGATGAACTCCGGTGGAAAGACAAGTGAAGTAACCGATTTTGAAGTGTACGATTACTACTTCACCGGTATTGAAAGGATATTCTCCGGATCCGATACACGGATCATCATGCTTTTCATGCCAAACACGGATGCGGAAGAACTGCCGGATAAAGCGCTGATCGACGCCATTGCCGCCCATCCGCGCGTCATACCGGTAAACGGACTGCACGCCATTCAGCGATACGACATTTCGGTCCGCGATTACATGCGAAAACATCCGCAACCGCCGGCACACAAGGCCTATGCAATGGAGATCGCTGCGGCGGTGAGGGTACTGTCCGGAACAGGCCAGCAATGATTAGCAGGAGGTTACCTCAACACGATCACCGAACCCACTTTCACGATTTCAATTTCACCTGAGATTTCACTGTTTCAGTAAATCCGTTGAGTTTATTAGAAAATATATTCTCCGGGTTTCCAACAGAAAATATAAATATATTTCATATCTTTATGAGGTCTTATAGTCGGTCAGATGTTGCACCGAAGTTTCATCCAATTCTATACTATCATCCTGGCAACCATTTCATCTCCCTCCCAGGATTTAAAAGATTTTTATGAATAGCAATTCTGAAAAATTAACCAAATCCCAATTAAATGAAAACCATTATTATTGCTGTCCTCTCACTAATTGTTCAGAATGTATTTTCACAAATTACATTTGAGAAAACTTTCGGCGATATTGATGATGATTTTGGTTCAGCCATAGCTGTTTGTTTCGACGGAACTTATATCTTCACAGGCACTGTCGAAAATATTTATACCGGAGATCCGGATATATTTCTGGCAAAACTTGACCCTTTTGGTGACACCCTTTGGACCAGAAAATATATTAATGAATACCACTACGACTATCCACACGATATAATCCAAAGCTATGATTCAGGATATGTGATTACAGGGGTAACATATTTGGAGGATAATAAAGTGCCCTTTATTTTAAAATACGATGCTGGCGGGGAGATAAGCTGGTTCAAAAAATATGAAGACGAAATTCCCGATGGCTACGGCTATGCCATTGTCCAGAAACCTGATTCGGGATTTATGATCTGTGGCGAGAGAGACTTTTATAAACTGAGATGGTATTACCGCCCCTATATGCTCCAAACAAATGGCGACGGAAACTGTACCTGGCACCAGGTTTTTGAATATTTCGGAGAATTTGCACAATATAGTGCCTACAGTATGTGTATGTCACCGGAAAACGGATATGTACTCTGCGGAACCCATAGAAATAATCTGGAAAGTAATATAGACCAGGCCTGGATGTTTAAGGTCAGTGACCACAATACCGTCTCCTGGAATATTAAATATGGTTATTCAGATTCTACCACCTCTGCGGCAGATGTGAAATTGATTCCTGGAGGAGGGTATGTATTTTGCGGATCAATTTATTACGGAAGCATAATATTTCCAAATTGGGATATCAATTTCTACCTTGTCAGAACAGATCTGAACGGTACCGAAATTTGGCGGAAAAATATCGGTCATGGTGACCATGAAGAGCGGGGTCGCAGCCTTGATGTTTGTGATGATGGCGGTTATATAATAGGCGGTGAATCAGACATGGGTCAGGACCATGACGATATATTACTCGTTAAAACAAATGATGCCGGTGATACTTTATGGACCAAATCATATGGCGGAGTTCTAAATGAAGAGCTGGCAGACATTTGTGTGGCACCGGACGGCGGATTTTTGATTTGCGGAAGTACGTATAGCCAGGGAATCGGAGGATCCGACATCTATATTATTAAAACAGATCCGAACGGTGTGTTGACAGGCATCAACGAAAAATCTGCAAAACGTACAGGCCCGGTCATTGTTCCTAATCCGGGAAATGGGGCAGGTAGGCTGCAAAGTTGTTATGAATATGAAAGTTATGAAATATTTGACATCAACGGCCGATTGGTTCGGGAATCCAAATGTATCACCGGTGACAAAGAAACAATCGACCTGGGTCATTTGTCACGCGGCGTCTATTTAATTCGCTTTAAATCATCGACCACATCAACATCGGTTAAATATATCAAATCCTATTGATAAAATATTCTTCTCATGAAACCAGGTTTTATAGTTTTAGTCTTATGCTCCTTTCTTATTTTCAAAACCGCTCATAGCCAGGAACCAAGATGGGAATGGGCCTCTTTTGTTACCTCTCAGGAGAAACATACTACCCTTGAAAATATTTCTGCCGGATACCACAATGATATATATGTGGCTTGCGCTTACGACACACTGCTGGTGGCCGGTGATTCTTCGATGCTTCATCCGAACATGATCAGCGGCAATAACTATGCAGTGATCAAATATAGCTCCGAAGGTGATTTTATTGATGCAGTCGACATCTATACCATCCCGGGCTCAAGAGTTTATGAAATCTTTACTGCCGTTGGCCGGAAAGAAGATCCGACTTTTGCCGGATCTTTTTCAAAACGTGTGTTTTTTCTGGATACCATGATAAACCATTGTTATACTCCGTATATCGATTCGCCCGACGGGCTCGTCTTCCAACTCGATCAAAACATGAATATTAAATGGATAAAGACCATTGGGGGAACATTGACAGACCAGGTGGAAGGCCTGGTTGTTTCAGAAGAGGGAAATATTTTCATCCTTTCGGATCATTACGCCAACAACGATTTCCCTTGCTATATTGATTTCTTTCAACAGGATACTCTGTTAGCAGACCGAAACTTTATTTCTGTTTCCGGTTTGAATTCTGATGGAATCCTGCAATGGAGAAAAGAATTTTACGGTAGTTTTTCTCCTGCATACCTGATGATGGGTAAAGATTCCTGCCTTTACTTCTGGGGTGAAGCCAGTTCGGATTATATCATCATTGAAAATGATACTATTGTCAAACCCGGCAATACAACTGTAGAGCCTGTCTTTTTTTCAAGCCTTGGTACTAACGGGATAATACAGCACATGGAGTTTGTAGAGTTTCCGGTCAGACCGTTGGAACTTGATGTAAGCATGTCGGGCGATATCTGTTTTTCGGGCAACGTTTATGATTCGATTATTATTAATGGCGACAGCATCAATGTTCCTCAAGGCACTCATTATGCCTTTGTCGGGAAATTCAATCCGCATTATCAACCGGTTTGGTATCAGGTTATTCAGCAGACTGCGGGCAACCAACTGGGCGTATTTGATATTGAAGCATGTGGCGAAGACCTGGCTTTTAGCTCCTATACCAACCAGGACGTGCAAATTGTCGACACGGTTTTCATCATCAATTATGGAATTGAATCCTTTACAGGATTTTTTGATAAAGATGGAAACCTCTCGGAAGTGACCATGAATGAAACATCGGGCGAGTTCTATACCTATGAGTTGGCCCTGGACCCATGCAATAATGTCCTCCTGTCCGGCCAGATGTCAGGAAAAATATACCTGTACGATGATACAGTATCTTCATACTCACAATCAGTCTTTGATGGCACTCTGGTGAAGATCCGGCGAAATTACCCAATGCAGTTCAATATTGGCCCTGATACCCTTGCCTGTAAAGACTATTTACTGGCGGCACCCGCGGGATACCAGGAGTATTCACTGAATGATAGTCTGATAAGCCAGAACTGGTGCCTGATTACAACCTCAGGTCGCTACATTTTCGGTTGTTCCGCTGAAGGATGCTGGAGTTTTGATACTGCGTATATTGAAATCCAGCCCGAAATCAGCCTTAATCTTGGCACCGATACAACCATCTTCCTGAACGATTCGCTGAATCTCACCATCCAGCCATTATTTGATTCAATCATTTGGTTCAACGGTTCTTATTCAGATAATATCACAATTGTTGCCAGTGACTACCAACCCGGAGTCATTGCGGTCTGGGCCAAAGTTTTCCTGGGCCCTTGTTCTGCTATAGATACGATTTATCTCACTATAAAAAACGATTTTGGCACTAATGAACCGGATAACCGGAATTTCTCTGTATTTCCTAATCCCTTCAACCAATACCTGACTGTGGAATTATCAAAAGAGATAAAATCGATCAGCCTTTTAAACCCGTCCGGCATTTTAAGACATTCGATTAGATTCAATTCCCGCACGAATAAATTTACAATGGACCTGGAGGGTCTTGATGCCGGGATATATTTGTTAAAAGTTATTGATTACGGCAATTCCGTAAAGATCAATAAGGTTATTAAGGTTCCGTAATGTCAGGTCAAAAATTATCGGCACAACTAAAAAAACCGAACACGTTAATCATATTTCCATATTATCGACACAATCGCCTTTCTTTAAAACATTAATTGCAATGCCATGAAAATCAAGGTAAATGCCTCAAAAATCCTTCTGGTCTCCGTACTCTTCCTTTATTCTGAAGGCGCCCTCTCCCAGCCCGAAGGCTGGCAGTGGCAAAACCCTTATCTCCAGGGCAACGACCTTAATTCTATCGTTATGAACGGCTCGATCGGATGGGCCGTCGGGGCGATGGGAACCGTCATGAAAACCACCAACGAGGGATTCGACTGGGAACTGATCGACCTGGGTACCTCCGAAAACTTTAACAGTATTTACATGGATGGCATCTCAGGCAGGGGATGGATCGTCGGTAACAGCGGCCTGATCTTTTTTACGGATGATGGCGGCAATACATGGGTGAAACAACGAAGCGGCACGCAGGAGATCCTTTACTCGGTCACCGCAATCGAAGGCGCCTGTCCATGGATCTGCGGAAATGATATTATCTTAAAAAGCCACGACCATGGCGAGAACTGGGAATGGGTCCCGTGCATCTTCCATTCCCACTACTTTTCGATTGACCTGAAAGACTGTGATAACGCCTGGATTTGCGGGCAACAGGGCCTGGTCATCAGTACATCCGACGAGGGCGCTACATGGCAGTCGCATCCGACCGCGGTCAACCAGAACCTCTATTCCATCGATATTGTGGCCAATGGCGATTACCGTTCCTGTGGTTACGGCGGGAATATTATCCGGTCGTCCGATGCCGGCAGTACATGGGTCAAGGAATTTGAGCAAACGTTCCTCTACCTGTACAATGTCGACACAAAGGGGATCGGAGGCCCTGCATATGCCGTCGGCGGCGACGGGACCATCCTCGAAACCCTCAATGGAGGCACTACCTGGAATAAACGGGAGTCGGGCGTTTTTACTTACCTGAATGATGTATGCTTCCAGGCTATTATGCACGGTGTGTATGCAACGGGCTGGTATGGCATCATTTTAAGAAAAGAAGACGAGCCTGGCGCCGAATTTGAGATCATGAACGAACGCCCGGTCCATTTTATGATGGGCCTTGATTTCATTGATAAAAACACCGGCTGGGCTGTGGGGGGAAAAGAAGTCGACGATGATACGGAAGAAGGGGTCATCATGCACACCTCCGACGGCGGCGCAACCTGGGAGGTGCAGAAAACGCTCGCTGAACCGATGATGGCCGTGGATTTCATCAACGCTCAGGAGGGCTGGGCAATAGGCGACTACGGTAAGATCCTCCACACCCTGAATGGCGGACAGACATGGACTTCACAAACCAGCCCCATAACCGGCCTCATGACTTCCGTATTTTTTATCAATGAAGAGGAAGGATGGATCGTGAGCCGCGACAACTGGGGCGAAATCGTCCATACCACCAACGGGGGCAGCACATGGACATTGCAACCGGAATATTCCCTCAACCCATTGAACGATGTCTTCTTCATTAATCCCGATACAGGATGGGCCGTGGGTATGGATACAACGGTCATGCGGACCCTGGATGGCGGACAGACCTGGCTGAACTGCGACGTGGATGTTTACGGAAACCCATATATGCGTTCCGTTCAGTTCACCGATGAGATGAAAGGTGTGGCAGTCGGTACCGGCGGGGCAATCCTGATGTCGAACGACGGCGGGGCCCACTGGCAGGAGATCCAAACGGGGTTCAGCGACCTGCTGCAGTCGGTCTGCTTCGTGGATCCGCTCAATGGATGGGCCTCGGGCACCGACGGGAATGTGCTCAGAACCATCGACGGGGGCTATACATGGTTTAAGCAGTACACCGGGATGCATCGGTATATCACGGCCGTCTGCTTTGTCGATCCGCTGTGC
>Ga0116157_10000910_pt1 | contig 30105 bp, 35 predicted proteins | sample AD_UKC048_MetaG_FD_89882 | JGI IMG/M metagenome (GOLD analysis project Ga0116157, IMG submission 89882) | Active sludge microbial communities of municipal wastewater-treating anaerobic digesters from USA - AD_UKC048_MetaG | ecosystem: Engineered > Bioreactor > Anaerobic > Digestate | place: USA... | reverse complement strand
TAACGAAGAGTGAGATGCCCATAGCTACTCCAGCCAAAATATTATCGCTTCTTCTATTTTTAATGTAGAAATAGAAGAAGGCCAGTGATAATAGTATTGAATATATCTCAGAATAAGCAGTTCTCGAATAATAAGTAATTGCTGGGAATAATGCATAAAAAACAATAAGCTCTTTGGGTAATTTAATTTGCTTCAAAATAAGATAGAAAAATATTAGGGAAACAATAAATGCTAGATGCGCTATCACATAAACTGCATTTTCACCTAAAAGGTTAATGGGTAATAAAAAAAAAGAGGTGCCAATATTGTATTTATAGATACAATAATCACCTATATCGATCTGGGAAATGTTTTGGGGATCGCATTCTTGTCTTAATTTCCCCTGCCAGATAAGTTTTGCCCCCTCTACATAATCATGCTCATCGATAGAAAGATATCCAGCAGGGTATGTGAGAAAAAACAGGGAAGAAAGGAATGTGATCAGGGTAATAATTAGCCAATTCTCTTTAATTATCTTTAATAAAAATTTCTTCATCTAGAAAATATCAGGAAATACAATTTTAGCTATCATTTTTAAAGCTGGCTCATGATAGAGATATATTTGATAGGAATACTTACCTAGAATTTCAAATATATTAAATTTTAAGCCTTTGATCCAATTTGCCAGCTTGAATAGAATTAATAATAATCCAAGTCCTAATAAGAAATCATTAAAAGCTAAACCAATAGTAGTGGTGGATAAAATCAATCCCCCCATGAACAACAAGAGCCCAAAAAGGGTAATGTATCTATATTTTAAAATCCCCTGATTACTAGCTAAATATATGCCAAAAGCGAACTCTGGCAAGCGTGCCGGGAAATTGATAAAGTACAACAGTTCTGCACCTTGGATCCCGACAGGTGAACTATTGGTGGCATAAGCTACTATTGCTCGATATATGAAAGATATTAACAGTGTAATTATTAAGAAATTCTTTGGTCCCAGCTTTTTTGAAATATTAAATAATAATGGAAAAAGTAGATAGAATTGTAGAATTATTCCCACAAACCACCAGGTCCCTACAAAATTTAAGGCCAATCTGTCGCTGAACCATCTTGTAAAGACAAGGTAGCTTTCAATATATTGATTGGGAGTATAAATCTCAAACGGTTGAGGCATTTGTGAGATTATCCCACTTTGGAGCCAAAGATATTGCAATGCATAATTGATAATAAAAGTAACTGGTATAGCAATAAAGTAGGGTATCAAGAGCTTAATGATCTGCTTTAAGTATTTCCTTAAGGTTAATTTCTCCTTGGAATATTTAATAGCGAGTCCAAGGCCTGATAGGATAAAAAATACTCCAACAGCTCCAAATCCCAGATAATAAAGAAAAGGAATGATATTTATAGCGTCTTGCGAGATTAATCCTGCAATCCTTTCGAAATAGGATAGGGGACCTTCACCTCGTTCTATCAGGTATATAAGCGAGGCCAGATTATACTGCTCATGATAAAGGACTATCATTAGTATTGCTAAACCTTTAATGATGGTCGATTGCTTTTTGTTCACCCTCTAATTAATCTATGTTAATAATGATACAATAAATTCTAGCAAAATAATTTTCACTGAATAATTATGGAAGAAAAGGATTTAATAATTTGGGAAGATCGCCTGCTTACAAATATTACTATTATTGATCAACAGCATAAACATTTTGTCAGTATTTTAAATCTGCTCTATCATAAATTTGAACATCTAGCATCTAAAGAGGAAATCGATCCCTTAATGTCAGATCTGGTTTCTTACGCCTCAACTCATTTTGCTACTGAGGAAGGATATATGCAAAAATACAATTTCCCTGAATTTCAAGAGCATAAAGCTATACATGATCAGCTTACAGCAGATCTAACCAAGCTCATTGAAAAATATAATCTGGAAGGGAAGAAAATCCTGCCTGAGATCTTTGATTTCCTGGAAAATTGGCTGGTCCAGCATTTAGATATTTATGATCATAAATATGCCGAGTATTTCGCCCAAATCGGAGTATCAGAATGAAATAGCTCCCAAGTTTAAAATCTTGAGCACAATCTTAATTGTGAGTTACCTAGTTGGTGCTATTGGTCTGGCTTGGGAGCAAAGCCGACCTCTATTTTTACAATTAACACCTCTTTTCTTATTATTTAATGCCCTGATGGTCTTTAATACCGAATTCATAGCCAGAAATATCACTTACTGGCTTTGGCTAATACCTGCAGGACTTATTTCCTTCTATTTAGAAGCGTATGGTGTTAGTTCCGGCAATATATTCGGAGCCTATACTTATGGAGACATATTAGGGATTAAATTAGCTCAAGTCCCTCTAATCATTGGACTAAACTGGGTCATGGTAATCTGGGGAGCTTATTCGTTTGCTTCGTTTTTGACTAAAGATAAAATTGCTAAAGCTTTTATTACAGGAGCAGCGTGTGTTGTTTTCGATTATATCCTGGAACCAGTAGCTATAGCTTTAGGTTTTTGGAACTGGCAGGAAGTTAAAGTGCCTGCCCAAAACTATTTAGCCTGGTTTATGATCTCCTTTGTTCTTAGCTTCCTGGCTCATTATTTAAAATTAAAAAACAATACAAATATTGTTCCTTTGCAACTAATGCTACAATTTCTTTTATTCTTATCTCTTAATATATTTATTTAAATTTTTAAATTAATTTTATGATCTTTCGTAACCCCAATCAGAGAATTGCTGTCTTAGTAGATGTACAAAATCTCTATCATTCCTCAATGGCCATGTACAAAACTAAAGTCAATTACAAGCATTTACTAAACTTATGTGTACAGGGTAGGATTTTAGTCAGAGCAATAGCCTACACGATTAGGACTGATGAGACCAAGGAGCAAAACTTTTTTGAAGCTCTAAACAATGCCGGTTTTGAAGTAAAAGAAAAAGATCTGCAGGTATTTGTGGGAGGAGCTAAAAAAGGAGACTGGGATGTTGGTATTGCCATGGATGCTGTTAGACTTGGTGATAAAGTTGATTCTATAGTACTTCTATCAGGCGATGGCGATTTCAAGCCAGTTGTAAATTATCTGCAACAATCTCTGGGTTGTCTGGTTGAGGTAATGTCGTTTAAAGGAGCTACTAATAAGGAATTAATGGAAATTGCTGATGATTTCATAGATCTAGGGGAACATCCTGAAGTTCTATTTGGAAAAGGTGCACAACCTGAATCTAATCGTAATTAAAACAAGCTTACCTGGGTTTTATCTCCTGTCCTTCTCCTTTTAGGGGTAATTACGAATTTGTGGATGGCATTTTGGACATGCTCTTCACCAAAGTCTAATATCAGCTTATGATAAAGTTGCCATAACACCTCGGCATCATCTAGACCGCGATGTCTTTTACCTACTGTTAACTTTAATCTGGCTATAATGCTATCAAGGGAATAGGTGAGATAATTTGGATAGAAATGCTTGGCAAGTTTAATTGTATCTACGTATGAAACCAAGAGTTCCTGATTATGCCTTGTCAGTTCTTCACTGATAAAGTCAAAGTCGAACTTGGCATTATGGGCAATAAACAGATCAGCTTTGAAGTAATCTAAAAGATCATTAAGCAATTCATCAAAAAGAGGGGCAGTTGCTAAATCTTTCAATTTAATTCCAGTCAATTGTCTTACCTCTTTACTGATCTTATATCCTGGATTAACTAGTCTTGAAAAGGTTGATTTATTATTATCCTTATCTACTTTAACTATCCCAATCTCGATGATCCTGTCGTTGATAGGATCGAGACCTGTAGTCTCTACATCAACAAATAGCAGATTTTTGTATCGCTTAATAAATTTATCCATGATTAACTGCAAGTCTAATATCCTATCTGGTATGTAAGCAAGTGTCAATAACTAGTCCTGTAAATTAAGGTACGTATCTAGTATAATCCTTATGGAAAGTATGAAATCATGAATCTAATAAAAAATAAACCACAAATTATTGCTATGCAAGAGGGCGGTAAAATCCTCAGGAGCATATTAAAAAAATTAAAAGCTATGATCAAACCTGGTCTCATGACCATGGATCTGGAATTAGAATTTCTGAGACTATGTGAAGAGCATAAAGTAATTCCCTCGTGCAAAAATTATCAGACTCATGGCTTGCCTCCATTCCCTACAGGCTTATGTATCAGTATCAATGATCAAGCTGTTCATTGTTACCCTGATAAGGGACAGTACTTAAAAGAGGGTGATTCCATTGCTGTGGATACTGTTATCTCGTATAAAGGAATGCATGTTGATAGTGCTTTCACTTGTGTAGCAGGCTCCGCAGACAGTGAAACAGAGAGATTTATCGAAGTAACACAAATGGCTTCCAGCGCCGGTATAAAGCAGGCAATTGCCGGTAATCATGTAGGTGATATTTCCTATGCTATTCAAACCATAATGCAATTAGCAGGCTTTAATGTGTTAAGGGATTTTGTTGGTCATGGTATTGGTCTTTCCATGCATGAGTCACCGGATATTCCTTGCTATGGTAAAAAAGGACAGGGACTCAAATTGCAATCAGGAATGACTTTAGCTATTGAAACACTGGCCTGCCAGGGAGAACCTGATATTGATTATCCTGGACCTGATGCTTGGCAGACTAAAATGGCAGATGGGAAGAAATTTGCCATCTTTGAACATACTGTTCTTGTGACTGAGAAAGAACCTATCATACTGACCAAGTAATTCTTTAATCTTCAATATTGTTATATAATTACAAGATTTTATTTTAACTTTCTAATCAATCATGGCATTTACTACAGAAATCAGAAAAGGCATGATAATCAGCTATAATAATGAGCCCTATATTGTCATTGCCAAAGAATTTTATTCTCCAGGAAAAGGAGGGGCCTTCACAAGGACCAAGATTAAAAATATCAAGACTGGTAAAATCCTTAATCAGGTTTTTAAATCTGGAGAGAAACTGGATGAATTAGAGGTGGAGACAAAATCCATGCAATACCTTTACGCTGATGAAAAGGATGCCTACTTTATGGATCCTATTAGTTTCGAACAATTAACAGTACCTCTAGAGATGGTTGATGGGGGTACTAATTACCTTCATACAGAAGCTAAGTATATAATTATCATCTATGAAGGAGCTGCTATATCAGTACAGTTACCAGCCAAAATTGCTTTGAATGTAGTTGAAACCAGTGAAGCCGTAAAAGGAAACACCTCCGGCAATGCCACTAAAGAAGCTATTCTGGAAACCGGTGCCAAGGTTTTTGTCCCTCTTTTTATCAGGCAAGATGATAAAGTAGTCATCAATACTGAGACAGGACTTTACGTTTCAAAAGAGAACTAATCCTCATGCCTAGAGCAATTGAATTAAAAAACGATCCTTCCAAATGGCAGGGTATATTTATTAAAGAACTTATACTCAAAAGCATCAGGAATTTCTTTAATAAAAGAGGATTTCATGAATTGGAAAGTCCCATTCTGGCACCGACCTTACCTCAGGAAAGATACTTGAATGTGCTGTCAACAAAAATTGGGGACCAGGAAATTTATCTTATTCCTTCAACAGAGCGCTACAATAAGTTAGTGCTTTGTGCTGGTTTAGGCAATCACTTTGTTATCTCTAAAGTATTTAGAGGCATGGAGGAATTAAGTCTCAACCATGCACCTGAGTTTACAATGCTGGAATGGTATGAACTTGATCATGACTATACTCATTTAATGGAGAGTACGGAAATATTATTGTTAAATATTAAAAATTATCTCGATAGAAAGTTAAAAAGGACTGTAAGCTCCAAATTGACTTATCAGGGACAAAATATTGATCTATCCGCCCCTTTCCCCAGGCTCTCAATAAGACAAGCTTTGAAACAATATTGCTCAATTGATCTGGAAGAGATCCAAACTTTACACGATTTCCAAAACATCGCCTTAAAAAAACATTACAACAATGCTAAAGAATTCGATTGGCAAAGCTTATTTGAATTAATCTTTGCCAATGAGATCGAGCCCAATCTACCAGCAGACAAGCCCTGCTTTGTCTATGACTATCCTGTTCAGCTCTGCCCTTTAACCAAGGTTAATCCTAATGATCCTCTAGTAGCAATGAAGGTCGAACTTTACTTGGCTGGTAAGGAAATTGCCAACGGGTATACTGAACAAACTGACTGGCAGGAACAGGAAAGAAGGTTTATTGAAGAGCAAAAAGCAAGAAAGGAGTTAGGATTGCCCCAAATAAATATGGAGAAAGAAATGATTGAATTAATGAAACTGGGTATGCCCACCGTAGCTGGAATAGGCATGGGAATTGATCGATTAGCTATGATATATGCTGATAAAGCAAATCTTAGTGATGTAAATCTGACCTCACTTTAATAATGGGAAATCTATCCTCATATTATGATCTGATAGCATCCATCACTAAAAATGATGAGGTGACCAGGCAGGAGATCGCACTTATTCAAAAGCACTTAAAATCAGGGCATATCTTAGACATTGCCTGCGGTAGCGGTAGGCATTTAATTCCTTTGCTTCATCTTGGCTATGACCTTTCAGGTTTGGATAGTAATAATATTCATCTTAAATTACTGTCAGAGAAATTAAATAGAAAAGTTCAGCTTTATAATGCAGAATTCAATAGAGCAGTCATCTCAGAAAAGTTCGATGCTCTGCTTCTATTTTGGAATTCATTAAATGAGATTTGTCATGATAATAATGAGCTTAATGAATTCTTTGTAAAATCAAGAACAATATTAAATGAGAAGGGCATAATCATTATAAATTTTGATGATATTAAAGAAATTGACCCAATTAATTTAGACTTTGAATATAAAGGGGAATATGAGGGGCAGAGCTTCAAATATCAATTCAAGGTTCAGGAGTTTGATAGAAGAAATAATATTTCTAAATCAATTGAGCGTTTAACAATATATTCGGGAGATCTTGTTGAAACAATCACTGCTGAATTGATCCAGAAATGGTGGGGATCTGAAGAAGTATCTTCAATAGCTAATGATCACGGCTTTAGAATAGAGCTGGATAAGATCAAAGCCAATAATGAAATATATATGATTTTAAAGAAAGCATGAATCCCTATTCCGAACTACTTGAAAGCATAAAAGGTGAGGCTGATTTTCTAGATCTAACAAATACTAACTTCACCTCACTAACTCCTTTGATTGATTACTCAGACTTAAAACTGGAACTTGAAACATATCTCAATAATAGGGATTATGCACCAGAGTCCAAAGGATTATTAAAAGCCCGTCAAGCTATAGCTGAATATTATAAAGCAAAGAATGTAGAGCTTGATCCTGAGAATATATTAATTACAGCTTCAACATCTGAGAGCTATTCATTAATATTTTCCAGCCTTCTTCAAAGTAAAGACAAGATATTATTACCCAACCCTTCATATCCCTTATTCTCATACCTTGCCTCTTATGCAAGAACTGAACCACTCTACTACGATTTAATAGAAGAGGAGGGTAAATGGATGATTGATTTATTGAGTTTGAAGAAAAACATTTCAAAGGCTAAGGCTCTGATTTTGATCTCCCCTAATAATCCAACTGGTATGATGATAAGTAAAGAGCAAATAAAAAGTATTCTGGATTTAATTAGAGATAAAGATATTTTATTGATCCTAGATGAAGTATTTAGTGACTATGTATATGAAGGTAATGATCATGGTGAGTTGCTTAAGAATATTGTCGAGGGAAATAAAGTCATAATCCTAAATGGCATCTCCAAAGCACTTGCTAGTCCAGATCTAAAGTTAGCATGGATAGCCTTACATAATTGCGAATTAAGTTTGATAGATAAGCTGGAAACTGCTAATGATACTTATCTTAATTGTTCCTATCTGAGCCAATCCTTATTACCCTCCCTATTTAACAAAGGCAAAGTAAAGAGAGAGCAATGGCTTGAGATTCTAAACACAAATAGGAATCAATTAAAGAATATATCTAGTACCTTAGTTAATATAATTATTCCTCAAGGTGGTATACATTGCGTAGTAAACTTTCCTGCTTTAGCTTGGGAAAATGAAAAGATCGCCTTAAAATTATTAGAAGAATATCATTTGGCAGTTCATCCCGGATATTTTTATGACTTCCCACCCGATTCAAAGAAAGTAATAATTTCACTACTTCAAGATCCTGAAAAATTCAAAATAGGTCTTTCCAGGTTAATAGATTTTAGTATACAATATTCCTAATATCCGCTAATTTGATTTAATTTGATAAAGTATATGCAAAACGACGATCTTGCCTTACTAGCTCAGGCTTTTTTAAAATTAAGGAATATTGATGAGATAAAGATTTTCTTAAAAGATTTATTAAGTAATAGTGAACAGGAAAGTATTGCCAGTAGGGTTGTGATCGCTCAAATGCTTGAGCAGGGTTTACCCTATACACAGATAGAAAGAGAAACCGGAGCTTCTTCGGCAACAATTGCTAAGGTGAGTGAGAATCTCAAATATGGCAATGATGGATATAAGCTGATATTGGAAAGATTGAAAAGAAAATAAACTTCTAATTATTATCCGTCTTTGAGGAATTATCTGTTATAACAGTTACCTGAATGTTCTGAGCAGTATTGTCAGTTGCAGGTATAATAGCATCCAGCTTAATATCAAAATACATGATTGCTGCTATCACGATATCCACTATCAAGAATAATAAAACAAGCATCAATATACTATTTAATGTCCCTTGTCCTCGATTTTGATATTTTTCCATAGCTTTTAATCCTTTATATATATTACCCCAAAACTAAAAGAATTAGCAATTTGGGAGTGTTTGTTAAAAGATGGTAAAATACTCTCATTGATCAAGAGAATATGAGCACAATCAAACCTAGGCTCTTAAAAGGATTTAGAGACTTTTTGCCACAACAGTTATGGCTTAGAAGAAAAGTAATAAAGACTTTTATTGAGGTCTTTGAAAAATATGGATATGAACCACTTGAGACTCCAGCTTTGGAGTACTTTGATATTCTGATGGGGAAATATGGGGAACAGGAAAAGCTAGTGTATAACTTTGAAGATTTTGGCGGCAGAAAAGTAGCTTTAAAGTATGACCTGACCGTACCAGCCAGTAGGGTAATGGCCCAGTATCAGTCTGAGTTAAGCCTACCCTGGAAAAGATATCAGATACAACCTGTTTGGAGAGCCGATAATACTCAAAAGGGGAGATTCAGGGAATTCTATCAATGCGATGCTGATATATTTGGAGCTAAGGATATGGTAGCTGATGCTGAGTTTATAGTTATGGGTATAGAGATACTTACAAAATTAGGGTTTAAAGATTTCAAGGTAAGAATCAATAACAGGAAATTATTAAATGGAATAGCTTCCTTTATAGGCAAGCCCGATAAGTTCAATGATATGGTCTATGTTATTGATGATTGGGAGAAAAGAGACTTGGAGCAGAATAAATCGGAATTACTAAGAAGAGGGTTTACGATTGCTGACGTAGAAAGAATTGTGGATCTAATACTTACTTCAGGTGATTCTAATACCAGATTAGATTTACTCCAAGAGAAATTGAAGGAAATTCCTGAAGCTCAAGAAGGGATCGCTGAACTAAAAAAGATCTTTGCGCTAGTAAATAATGATAAGCTTGATTTTGATCTATCGATAGCCAGAGGTCTTAGTTATTACACAGGGCCTGTTTGGGAATGGAGCATTATTGAAGGCAGGGTCGGATCTGTTGGAGGATGTGGACGCTACGATAAACTAGTGGGTGGCTTTACAGGCATGGATATACCAGCAACAGGTGGTTCTTTTGGTTTAGAAAGGATTATGGAAGTGTTAGAGGACAGACAAATGCTACAACAGCAGGATACTAATATCACGGTTATGGTCAGCATTTTTAATGAAAATCTAGCTAAAGCCTCATTTGATCTGGCCGCAGACTTACGTAATAGAGGTATTCCCACATTGCTTTATCCCCAGTTCAGACCTCTTAAAAAACAATTTGAATATGCAGATAAAAAAGGCATACCATATGTAATTGTGCTTGGAGAGGATGAGATCTCTTTAAAGGTCGTGGCTCTTAAAGATATGAAAAAGAAAAAACAGACTATAATGCCCTTGTCAGACGCTTTAAATATATTACTGAATGAAAATTTAGAAGATTAATTATTTATCTTAATTTATTTCTTTACAATTATGGCAGATATAGCAAACCTAAAGGATAAAGTATATTTTGACAAGATGAATCCCTTGTTTGGACTACCTCTTGGTGATGATTCTCCCAGAGAAATCAACATGTTGGTTGAGACTCCTATGGGTTCTATTAATAAATATGAATTCCATACTAATACCGGCCTTATCAAGCTAGATAGAGTATTATTTGAAAAACTTCCTTACCCAATTGAATATGGAGCTATCCCCCAAACTTGGGATGAAGATCAAGATTTACTTGACGTAATGTGTCTAGTTACCTATAAAACATTTCCAGGCTGTTTAATCTCGGTCAGACCAATTGGTGTTATGCTTTTTAATGACTCTGGAGAGAAAGACGATAAGATCCTGGCTGTGCCTGTGGATGATATTAGATACAAACATATTAAAACCATCGAGGATATATCTACACATCAGAAAGATGAGATTGCTTTCTTCTTTGAAAGATACAAAGATCTGCAGTTTAAATACAAAGGTCAAACAGATAAGAAGGTTGTAGTTGAAGGCTGGGGTGGAGTAGAGCAAGCTTACAAGATAATCGAAGAGTCTAGTGAATTATTTAAGAAAACTTTTAAAGTTGATTAAATAATTAGTAAAGAGATAAAAGCCCGGGCAACCGGGCTTTTTTATATGATCGTAGCTGAACCTAATAGGACATCATCGTTATAGAAAACGATCTTTTGTCCTTGAGCAATAGCTCTTTGTAAACTAGCAAAGCTAAACTTATTACCAATTAATTTACCCACCTCTGCTTTTTGTCTATAACGGATTGAGGCACTGAGATTATCCGGATCCCAATATTTTTGAGGTATTACATAATGGATCTTATCAAACTCCACCTCGCTACTAAACAATCTGGCATTATCCTTCCCTTTAGCAACATAAAGTATATTGTTTATCTTGTCTTTGCCACACACAAAATAGGGTAGAGTAGAGCCTCCAATGTTTAGCCCCTCCCTTTGGCCAATGGTATAGAAAGCAACACCATCATGCTTACCCACAATTTCCTTTGTATCCATATCCATAATCAACCCGATTTCCCCCTTGATATTATCCCTTAGAAATTTACCCACATTGATTTTCCCAACAAAACAAATGCCTTGAGAATCTTTTTTATCTGCTACGGGTAATTTATTATCTAAAGCAATTTGTCTGATTTGAGGTTTGGTAAATTCACCTATGGGAAATAGTGTTTTTGATAATTGCTCCTGATCTAGTTCACATAGAAAATAGCTCTGATCTTTATTACTATCAATACCTTTTAGTAATTTATATACACCATCTTCCTTCTTAACTCTGGCATAATGTCCGGTGGCAATTAGATCAGCTCCATCCTCAAGAGCTCTTTGTAGAAATATCCCAAACTTTATCTCACTATTACATAGCACGTCAGGATTAGGAGTCCTTCCTGCTTTAATCTCAGTGAAGAAATATGAAATTACTTTGGCTCGGTATTGCTTTTCAAAATTGTACGATCTAAATTCTATACCCAGATGCTCACAAACAGCTTGAGCATCTTTTTGATCCCTCTCCCAAGGGCAATCCCCTCCAACTCCTGATTCATCAGACCAATTCTTCATAAAACATCCAATAACTTGATATCCCTGCTTTTGTAATAGCACAGCTGCTACAGCACTATCTACACCCCCTGAAAGGGCTAAATATATTGTTTTGGTTTTTGCTAACTTTTCCATAATCATTCAATTGCCTTAACATTATATCCCAACTGGCCTTATTGATAAATAGTATGGAGCCGATATATATCGTAGACACAAGCTGTAACAGGTAAAGGGTAACAATCTTTTGAAAAATAATATGCTATAATAATTCTAAGTGAACCGGAAACAGTGAGAACCGGTAACAAATGGCCACAAAAGAATAATAATCAAAAGAGCTTCAATTTATTGAAGAAACAGGGTGGAACCACCGCATTATGAAGGTCCCTGGTTAGTATATATTATTTATGATATATATTGACCAGAGGCCTTTATTTTTTACCATTTTTACACATCATGGCCCAAAACGATCTAACTCTCGATACCATTACCGCTTTTGCTAAAAGGCGTGGTTTTATCTATCCCTCATCAGAAATCTATGGAGGTTTAGCAGGTATTTATGACTATGGACATTACGGCATTCTATTAAAGAATAATATTGCCAATGCTTGGTGGAAAAGCATGGTAAGAGATAGAGATGATGTTGTAGGCTTAGATTCGGCAATATTCATGCATCCTCTAACTTGGAAGGCCAGTGGTCATGTCGACAGCTTCAATGAAGCTTTAATAGATTGCAAATCCTGTAAACAGAGAATGAGGGCAGATCATTTGCTTGAGAAATATAGTATTAATGCAGACTTCATGCCCTTAGATCAAATAAATGCAGAACTGAATAAATTGAGAGATCAAAATCAATTAAAATGCCAGTTTTGTGGTAATAAGGAATTGACTGAGGCTAGACAAATAAATCAATTGGTAAGGACTAACCTTGGAGTTCCTACAAAACAACTCCAGGAAATGAGCGAGGAAGATATTGTTTATGCCAGAGGAGAAACCTGTCAGGGTATTTATCTAAACTACAAAAACGTAATTGACACAATGCGAGTCAAATTACCTTTTGGAATAGCTCAAATTGGAAAGGCTTTCAGAAACGAGGTCATAGCCAGACAATTCATCTTTAGAACCAGAGAATTTGAACAAATGGAGATGCAATATTTCCTAGCACCTGAAATGATGCAGGAAAAATATGAGGAATGGAAACAAACAAGATGGAATTGGTACTTAGAAGTATTAGGACTTCCTGAAGAGAAACTGAGATGGAAAAAACATGATAAATTAGCTCATTATGCTAAAGAAGCATATGATGTTCAATTTAACTATAGATCTCTTGGAGAATTTGCAGAAATTGAAGGTATTCATCAGCGTGGTGATTGGGATTTGTCTCAGCATGCAAAATATTCAGGACAAAATTTAGAATACTTCGATCAAAAACAAAATAAACGATTTATTCCTCATATCATGGAAACATCAGGGGGCTTGAACCGTATGGTTTTTGCTGTACTTGATGCTGCCTATACAAATGAAGATCTCGGAGAAGGAAAAACTAGGGTAGTATTAAAGATCAAACCTGCACTTGCTCCAGTTAAAGTGGCAATATTCCCTCTGCAAAAGGATGAAAAGTTGCAAGGGAAAGCCAGAGAAATTTACCTGGATCTTCGCAGTGAATTTCAAAGTGAATTTGATGATTCCGGCAATATCGGGAAAATGTATAGAAGGCAGGATGAAATCGGTACCCCAGCTTGTGTTACACTTGACTATCAAAGTCTGGAGGACAATATGGTTACTGTTAGGGATAGAGACTCTATGAAGCAGGAAAGGATTGCAATTGGTGATCTAAAACAATATATCTGGAATAAGATCAATGCCTGAGACTATTTCCTTAATAAGCAAATTGAACTGGTATGAAGAAGCTACCAGGATCATAACAGATCCTTTATTCGAGCTGACTCATAAGCATTTACCAAAAGGCTGTCACCCTCTAGGCGAGAAACGAGGAGAAGAAGCTTTAAGTATTGAGGCTCATCGAGTTTTAAGACCCTGGAACAACCTGTATTACACCCATTTGCTCAGACTGAGTGGTAAATGTCTAGTAGAACAGTGTGATATTAGAGATGCTGGGAAATGTCCTTTAAGATCGGCAAATTTAATAAACAGGCACAAGCCCTAAAAGGGCATATCTCAAGCCATTTTCTTGATCGATTTCGAATTCATAATGAAAATGACCGTCTTCTCTTGATGATAGTTTCATATAACTTCTCTTGCCAGGCTTGTCCTTAGCTAAGGCGACTTTCATGATAGGCTGATCATCCGTTGGTTGCAATACATCTCCCTTTCTTTTTCCATACCAAACATTAGGGGGTAGATCAGATGGCTCAACAAACAAATGTGTGGCATTTTCTGTCACAGCAAAAGGGAAGGGGCTTGCCTTAATAACCCAACTTGATCGTCCAGGTCTTAATTGCACTACACCTTGACTCATTACCTCTCTGACTCTTGAGTTTAAATCTACCTCTCTACCACTTCTTACAATATCTGCTGCGTCTAATAAACCCAGTCTTAATACTGCTGCATCAAGATCTCGCCCTAAATCAACAAACTCAAAGGGTAGATTTAAACTTTGCAGAGATCCATTAGTAGCTATTGCCGGATCAAATACAGGTTTCTTTTTATAGGGGAGGGGAGTGGTTAAATTGGGCCAGATGGAACAAAATAACCCTCGTTTAAGAGTATCTACTCCTGCAATATTAATTGTTGTGCCTGGCAGAACTAATTCAGGTGACATATAGATCACTTGTTAATAAAGGAGATTATACAGCAATATATAGAATTGTGATATAATAGCAGGCATAATTTGATATGTATTCAATCATGAAAATTAAATACATACATGGATATGAAACACATACAGTAGATGCTGTCCAAGAACAAGACGGATCCAAAATACTTGCTATCGGTAGATATAAGGTTGAAGTTCATCCTGAATGTAAGATGAAAGTTGGTGAAACATTAGATATTTACACTGCGAGAAATATGCAAATGGCTTTGGAACAACAGGCTGCAACAGTGCTCATCCATTCTAATCCCATAGCGACTTGTGAGAATTGCCCTTTCTTAGGTAAAGGCTGCAAATCCGGAGCAGTTAATGCTCTTGAAGATTTAGGTGGATATAAGGGGTTTAAGTCGGAGATTTAAATATAAAAAAGCGCCCTCAAACAAGGGCGCTTTTTCTACAATTCTTACTCCTTATCCTTTTTATCTACTACTTCACCTTCTGCAGGCTCATCTTTTTTCTCTTCCTCCTTACTTGAGGCTTTATCTTTCTCTACTTCGTCTGCCGCCTTTTTATACATTGCAGCTCCTGCATCTTGCAGCTTCTTAGATACTTCCTTAGTAAGCTCTTTAAGCTTATCAACCTCAAAATCATCCTTAGCAGCCATTTCTTTAAGCTCTTTAACAGCCTTATTCAAATCCTCCTTATCTTTCTCCTCCAGCTTATCCTTCATTTCGTCTAAGAATTTCTCTATTTGGAAACTCAAGCTTTCTGCTTCGATCTTGGCCTCTGATCTTTCTTTGATCTTTTTATCCTCTGCAGCATGAGCAGCAGCCTCTTTAACTAAAACATCTACTTCAGATTCATCTAATTGAGTTGAAGCAGTGATTGTTATTGACTGCTCCTTACCTGTAGCTTTGTCTTTAGCTGATACATTCAAAATTCCATTAGCATCGATTTTGTAAGTTACTTCAATTTGAGGTATACCTCTTGGTGCAGGTGGAATACCATCCAAAATGAATTTGCCCAGTGTCTTATTATCCTTAGCCATTTCTCTTTCACCCTGCAGAATATGTACTTCTACTGCAGGCTGATTATCAGCAGCAGTTGAAAATACCTGTGTCTTTTCTGTTGGAATCGTTGTGTTGCGATCGATCAAAGCTGTTCTTATCCCTCCCAAGGTTTCAATACCTAATGTCAGGGGAGTAACATCTAATAAGGTAATGTCTTTAACATTGCTATCTCCCTGCAGAATAGAACCTTGAATTGCAGCTCCAACAGCTACAACTTCATCAGGGTTCACTCCCTGATGAGGATCTTTACCAAAGAACTCCTTAACTTTCTTAACTACTAATGGCATTCTTGTCATTCCACCCACCATCACCACATCATCCAGCTCTTTAATATCAACCTTAGCATCTTTTAAAGCTTTCTTAACTGGTTCGAATGTCGCATCAACCAATTTACTAACTAACTTTTCCAGATCTGCTCTGGTCATTTTCTTGACCAAATGCTTAGGCCCTTTGGAGTCAGCAGTTAAATAGGGTAGATTGATCTCTGTTGAATCGGCACTTGATAATGTTATCTTAGCTTTTTCTGCAGCTTCCTTTAATCTTTGAATGGCTGCTTTATCTTCGCTTAGATCCATGCCTGTTTCCTTTTTAAATTCATCCATAAGCCAATTAATTATGGTTTGATCAAAATCATCTCCTCCTAGATGAGTATCACCATTAGTTGCCTTAACTTCGAAAACACCTTCTCCAATTTCCAATATGGAAATATCGAATGTACCTCCCCCTAAATCGTATACGGCAATTGTTTTCTCTCCTTCTTTATCTAGACCATAGGCTAAAGCAGCAGCTGTTGGCTCATTAATGATCCTTTTCACATCTAGGCCAGCTATCTTACCGGCGTTTTTGGTGGCTTGCCTTTGTGAATCATCAAAATAGGCAGGAACTGTTATTACTGCTTCCTTGACAGTTTCACCTAAGAAAGCCTCTGCATCTGCTTTTAATTTTGCTAAAACCTTTGCTGAAACCACTTCTGGAGCAACCCATTTATCTGCCAATTTAATTTCCACACCACCCTTATCACTCTTTCTAATTGCAAATGGCAATAATTTTTTATCTCGCTGAACTTCTTCATCGTCCCAGCGTCTTCCAATAAGTCTTTTAATGGAGTAGAAGGTCTGTTCAGGATTTGTTACCATCTGATTTTTGGCAGTGATCCCGACTATTTCCTCTCCATTATCTAAATTAATTGCAATTACTGATGGAGTTGTTCTAAACCCCTCTTTGTTAGAGATGACCTCAGGTTGTCCTGCGCTTGTAAAAGCAACACAGGAGTTTGTTGTCCCCAGGTCAATTCCTATGATTTTTCCCATTTTGAAAACTTTAATAAATATTTAAATAATTTTTATCTAGCAATTATTACTTTAACGCTTTTAAAAACCTGTCCATTCACACTGTTACGATATCCTCTTGAGATAATATCCACTACTTTATTCTTCTCATCATCCTTTATGGCATTTACTGCAGTTATTGCCTCCATGACTTCAGGATTGAATACATCTCCTTTATCACATTTGATCTCCTCTAAAGAATAATCTTTAAGTATTGTTCCCAATTTATTGAGCAGCATGCTCATCACGTTATTTTCCTTTTCATTTTCCATTGCTCTATACAGATCATCAATTACATCAATAATATGTAGCAAGATTCTTCTATTAGCTTGAGTATGCATTTCCTCTCGCTCTTTATCTACTCTTTTTCTGTAGTTGATGAGATCTGCTAAAGCCATTAATTTTAATTGTTTTTCCTTTTCCAATTCTTCAGTCAACTTCTTACAATCTAGACATTCTTTACAGTCCTCACACTCTTCACATTCCCCATCTTCACAACACTCACATTCACAATGACAACACTCCTCATTTTCAACATTGTGTTCCTTATCTTTGTCTTTATGAAATTCACTATCTTGTTTGTTTTTACTCATAATAGTTAATTAAATCTAATAGAAAAATTACCAGCCACTGACCATTTCGTTAATATTGTCAGCAACAAATTCCACAGCAGGGATAACCTTCTTGTAGTTCATCCTTTGGGGACCGATCACCCCAATATATCCGTCCTTAGAATACATTGTTATTGGGCTGTAAATGATAGACATTTGTTTAAAAACATCTATGTTTGTATCGCGACCAAATAGAACCCTTACATTATCAGGAGAATCATCGAACTCCAATAATCTTTTAAGTAGCATTCTATCTTCAAGAACTTGAATAAGATTACATAGTTCCTGAACCTGCTTAAACTCAGGTAGAGTAGGGATCCTAGCTAATCCAGCATGATATATCTTATTATCGATCAAAGCCATGCTCACATTCCCTGTGAATTCATACAAAGTATTTAATGCGTTATAGAGAACTTCATCCTGATCAAATCTGGAAGCAAACAATTTTTCTCTAATCACAGCAGCATCGGCCACATCTAATTCCTCCAATTCATCCATAATACTTTCCACAAATAGCTTATAGCCTCTAGTAGTGGGAACTCTTCCTGCTGAAGTATGGGGTTTTTCAATATAGCCTTGTTTCATAAGCTCGGCCATTTCATTTCTGATTGTGGCCGGACTAACATTCAGCTTGTATTTATTAACTAGATTCAAAGAACCCACAGCTTCGGCACTTTCGATGAATTCTCTGATGATCGCTTGTAGTAATTTGAATTGTCTGTCTGTCATAGTAAGCTTGCAATTGCTAACAATATATCATTAGCAAACTAGTGCGTCAAGTGCTAAACCATGGGAAAATTATTTATTCTTCTTCGTAAGTATCGAAATGGATTCTAACCCTTTTTAGTCTTCTAACGCCATTATCCTCTATTTGGTTCATATATCCGTTCCAAGTGTAATTAACCCCGTCTAGTACCTCTAGCCATTCTTGTTTATGCAAAGGCCTTTTTAGATCAGTGATTTTTATCAAACCAAATTTTACTCCATTTTGATCCCCGTAATACCTTTGGGAATGCACATATTCAATCTCTGTTGTCTTGCCGTTCACTTTTGTGACCTTACTTATTAAGGTAACATGATGAGAGTTCTTGACTTTGCCTTTACTCCTGATCAGATCACCGGGCTGAATATCATTAACATTAGTGATAGGATCACAATTAATTAGATTGGTAAGGGTATTAGCTCCTAAGTTTTCTATAGGTCTAAAAAAACGCCTAATCCTACTTAAGATATCATTGTTTTTATATTCCACTAATTCCCACAACCTTCTTCTATGTTCACTTTTGATCCAATATCCTAATACATGGGTAACAAAGCCGGAACAATCTATACCAATACTACGTTCGATCATAAAGTCGCGGATCTGTTTTTCATCAGCTAAGTACAGATCAAAATCTTTTAATTTAGCCCAGACTTTTACCTCCTTTACTATTTCTCCCGGATCACCTTTCCCGACTAATACTCTCAAACCGACCCTTTCCTTCCTGATATTCATATGATAAGGGCAAACAACAGACTTACCACCTAATGGTAGATGCTGATATTCATATACCATTTGCTGTGCAGTTTTGGGCATTATTTGTATTTGTTTCATACTAGCTTTGATAATTCTTAATAGCTATTAGTGCCTGTCTTATCCAAGAAAGTAATTGTCCATCAGGCAAGTGTGCACTCGAATTAATTTGGATCCTTCCCAGCTCATCATTGACTACCAATTTTCGATTCTTAGCCGGTGTCAGGATTAACAGGCCTCCTTGTTCAATATCATCAATACAGTAACCATCTTTTTGGAATAGAAGGGCTACATCTCTTTCCTCGTCAAGAAAAATTGTGTCCGGCTTAACTTCACTACTAATTCTATCTATAGCAGCATTGTCTCCCTGCAGCCTATACACCCCCGATCGTAAAGGGAATTCAAGAGTATAGTCTCGAAAAGATCTTACAAAAACCTGAGAATAGGGCAGGGGAGCTAAATTAATTTGATTATACTCGTTTTGATCAATCTCATAATCTATACCACAAAATTCTGCTACATGTATCATGGATAAAGGGATCTGTCCCAATTTAAGCTGCATTTTAGTGTACATAGGAATAGAAGCAGGTTGTCTGGCATTGATTTCAATGATAAAGGCTTTACCCTCCATATCAATGATCAGATCAATACCAAACAAGCCTTTATACCCCTTTGTTCTCATTGCTTCTCCAATAATGATAACTTCATTCTCGATCTGTTTAAGGTTATCGCTATTTATTTCCTTCCGATATTCCCAGTCATTACCAATAGTAGCTCCAGCATAAACTGTCAGATTTTGATCTCCAGTGATTTGTTTTGATAAACCTCCCAAGTATATTCCCTTGGATCCTACACAGGCATTTAGAGTGTAGGCTTGCCCTTGAATAAATTGAGCCACTCTTATCTGACGGCCTGGGAATTGAGCTTTAACTTCATTAAATTCCTGTTCAGAATTAATAAACTTCGTACCCATTCCTGTATGTCCTTTATTAAACTGCAGGACGAATTTCGATCCCAATTGGGATGCTAAGGCGGCATAATCTATTTGATCTAATTGATAAATCGCCCCTTTGGGAAGGGTTATAGGCAGAGCTGATAGATTCTCATACTGTGAGAGCTTATCTTCAAACATCCTATTTAAATCAGCACTTGTATTAACCAGAGTTGCACCTAAATTAGATACACTTTGTTGAAATGCTGGAGAGATCTTGAAAGTTTGAATATATGTTTTCTTATCTTTCTCCTGATTAAAGAAATTAAGGAATTGATTGGATCGTATTAATTTTATGGAACTTCTTAAAGGGATTTCTGCCTCATGCTCTTGCCAACAGAAGTATTTAATTCCATTTCGTTGAAAGTCATCAAGATACTGAGATAGATCAATATGAGCTATTTGAAAGTTCGGTATTATTCTCTCAAGCCCCAAGGCTCTTTCTGGATCATTACAAATATATATATATCTGCTATCTGCAAAATGACTTTTAAATTTTTCTATTAAACTTGAGATATTGTCTTGCATAAGAATAATAACGCAATATATTCTACTATTTTGCTACTTGATAGATATATAGTTTACCGGTATTTTCAATAGGTTTATGATTTTTAAAAGTGAACGTATTGCTCAAGATATAGCTGCCACTTGGCATTTCCTTAAAGAATCGCTCTTCCAGTTTTTCAAGATGTTCAGGATAGAGATAAACAATGATAGCATCAATGCCCTTGATATCCACCTTAAACAAATCTTTATTCTCAATTTCCACCTTATTATATCTCCTTACAAACTTTACTAATCGCATCCAGAGACTTAATAAGGGATTAACTTCAACAGCTAAAACTTCAAATCCCTCTCGGGCAAGTGCAAAAGCTACTCTGCCATCCCCTGCACCAAGCTCAGCTACTTTTTTAACTTTGGTCTTCTTTAGGAAATTAACCATATTATTTACGATCCTTCTATCTGAAGGGACAAAAGGTACCCCGAACGTATTAGCCCAGAGGTAGAATACAGCAAAGAGGATTATTAGAAATAGGCAGGATATTTGCGCTAAAAGATAGAGTATTGGGATCATATTCCGCTTACTAAGATCAATGGCCTTTTCACATCTATAGTACTGGAACGTAAAGCCTTGCTTAATCCGGCAAAAGCCAATGCTGAATTATATGAAGGCATGGGAATACCTGCCAGCCCCGCTTTAGCTTGCGCTTCAAATATTTCATGATCTGACAGCACAAAACCTCCCCCGCCATTCTGCCTTAGAGCGGCCAGAAGCTTAGGCTTACGAAGTGCAACTTTATCAACTATAGCATCAGCCATGGATTCAGGCTTCTCTTTGAAATCCTTATCAAATTCTGAAGCAATGGGATGCACTTTTTCGCTCTGACAAATATATAAAGCGACTTTCATACCCATCTCCTCAAAGGCATAATGCAAAGCTAAAGCACTGGTACCAGAACTAGTAGGAATGAACAGAGAATCTATTTGCTTAGCTTCTCTAGCTAGCTCATAACCAATAGTTTTAAAACCAGTTAAAGCCAGATCATCTATCGATCCTCTTAAATTAACTGCATTATTACTTCTAGCGAATTTTATAGCGTCGGATTTAGGCTTGGGTCCCTGATGAATCCTGATCCTATCTGATTTCAGCTTTTCTAATCTCTCAAGCTTATTATTATTTATCCCAAACCCTACAAAAACATCGATCTCGGCATCAGCAGTTAAGGGAATGTAGCTGGCAGCACTTATTGCAGCATTGCCTGAGGAACTGATTACAAATTTCTTAGCTCCATTTGAGATATAGTAGGAGAGCTGATATGCAAGACTTCTATCCTTGAAGGAATTATTAGGATTAAGCATTTCATTCTTAATCCATACCTTGTAATTATCAAAAAAACCTTCATACAAAGGTGTAGCACCTTCATCTAAAGTAAGCTGGATTGAAGGTATAACGTTGTATTTAGCTAATTGTGGATCCTTCCAGATTGACATAACTATTATTATCTTTTTACAATTATAATGTATAATAAAGCAAATATTAATTCCAATTTTAAGCTATGGAACAAGTCAAAGCACTTGATAATAAATTCACTTGCCTGGAATGCCAGAATGAAGTAGTTCTAGATCCAGAGAAAAAAGTGGGAGATATCGTAGAATGTCCCTACTGTGGAATAGAATACGAAGTTACTGGTAAAGACGAGGCTGGTGTAACATTACAGCTTATTGAAGAAGAAAAATAAGCGAGATTAGTACAGCGGTAGTACACCTGCTTCCCAAGCAGGGAACGCGGGTTCGATTCCCGTATCTCGCTCCAGTTATGAGCAACTTTCCTCCAATTAGTTGAAATGAGGATCAATCTTTTTAATAATACATAATGAAAAGAAACGGGCTTAAATACATCATTTTATCAGGTTCATTTTTGATATTAGGTGTTATGTTGGTGGGGTGGGGATGCTTTGTTTTCAAATCTACACTTATCGATGGGACTTGGATTAGGGTGTCTGGGGTTATTGTTGATTACAAAACTATTGAAGCTGAAGAAAATATCAATGTACCTGTAATTAAATATACCGTTGATAACAAAACATATAACGTTGAGAGTAAATCAGGATTTTCCGGACTTTTTTCAATTTCCAAACCTGAAATCGGTACTGTTAAAGAAATATATTACGATCCAACAAACCCTAACAATTCGATAGTAAATGAGAACTTTGCACCTTTCCAGGTATTAAGTATATTACTTATTTCATCGGGAATTATTTTTATATACCTTTCCGTATATAATTTTTATACTTATACACGTCAGAAATTACCTAATAAATAGATTCTACTTAATAATCAAAATGTCTATTGGAAGGATTTAGCTAAATTAGTTAATTAATATATGATATTTTTTCTAAATTAGACGGGGGTTGTACAAAAAGAACATCGTCCCCCATTTATTTTTATTAACCACTTTTTTATGTTTGAACAATTTATAGGTTCTAGTGAAAGTCGTTTGATTATAGATCTGCTTTTGGCTTTACTAGCCGGCTTTATAATAGGTGGTGAGAGGGAGTTACGAGGCAAACCGGCAGGGATCAGTACCCATACCATGGTAATAGTTGGAGCCATGCTTTTTACATTTCTCTCATCTGAAGTTGATCCGGCCTCTAAATCCAGAATAGCGGCTCAGGTTGTATCTGGTATTGGATTTTTAGGTGCTGGCTTAATTATCAAGGAGGGCAGTAATGTAGTTAATTTAACTACAGCAGCCAGTCTTTGGGTGTCAGGAGCAATTGGTATGGCTCTAGGTTTTGATTTTCATTTAATAGCAATCATAGTCACTTTAGCTGTAGCCTTAATACCAAGAATACCTAGAATCAGAAAAACAAATAATAAAAACGAGTAAATAGAAATTCTAGTGAAAGCATTACAATGCAGTGCACTCCATAAAAATTTTGATTCCCTTCATAAGAGATATGGAAATATTGACCTAAAAGCGATCTATGGTGCTGGGGAAATTAATAATCCGAACGTAATGCTAATCTTCATGAATCCTACAGCACGTAATATATCTGCACATCAAGACTGGCATGGTATTAGAGCCCCCTGGATCGGTACCAAAGAAGTATGGAAAATGTTGAATTCATTAGGGATCATTAGTGACTCAATTGTGTTAAGTAAGGTCCTCGATCTTAAGCCTGGTGACTGGGATGAAGAACTGGCACAAGAACTTTATACTGAACTCGCCCAAAACTCCATCTATATCACCAATATCGCTAAATGTACTCAAATAGATGCCAGAGCCTTACCAAATGCTACATTCAAAGCATATATTCCCAGCATGCTTGAGGAAATAAATTTAACTAAACCAAAATCAATCATTAGTTTTGGAAATCAAGTCAGCTCGATCTTATTATCAAAATCAATTTCCGTCTCCGACTATATTGATAACCAATATGAGAGCATAATAGTCGGGGATAGGGCATTCAAAGTTTATCCAACATATTATCCGGTAGGGCAGGGCATGAGAAATATGCCCAAGGCCATTGCAAGAATTAAATCGATCATTGCTGATCAATTGCTTTGATCCGAAATTGGACTATTTTCTTTATTAAATTAATTGGTAAATCTAGTTCTTTGGGGATTCTGATCGTGCCTTTAGATAAACCAAACGTCTTTAATTCCTCTTTAAAAGCATTGATCGCTTCGGGGCCTGGATATATTCCAATATGATCCTTATACTCTGCAAAATGGATTAGATTCTTCCCTTTATATATCACTGTAGGTATTCCGTATTTGATTTCTTCTATGTAGCTTGGGATAAGTTCTCTAATTAATGCTCTGATCTTTTCTAAATCAGAACTAGTGCTTTCCGGGTTATTCATGCTAATTGAAGATGATATATTCTAGTTTATCATACAGCTAGAATTAGACTTCAACAGACCATCCTCTTTTTTGTCTTATCAAACTATCTGCACGTTCAAAGAGATATTGGCACTGCAGCATTTCACCCCACTGTTTTTGACGCCTTACACATTCCATAGCCATATCATGGCTTAAACCCCTACCTACAGTAAGTGAGAAGATATAATCCCATAACATTGAATTGTATTGGAATCGGGTTGCTTCTGGAAGATGATCCCTATCTCTGGCACTTGTACCTGAGAAAACATAAGAAAGTAAGGGTCTTAATTCGGGCCTGATTTGTTCCAAATTAAAGGAATTTGGCCTAAATGGATTATATGCTCTCAATTCCTGATCAATTGCCTCAATATCGTCTTCATTTAATTTGTTATCAGTAATCCATCCTGCTAAAGTTTTAGGTCCAATTGCCAGCAAATTAAATAACGGATCACCTAGTTCAAAGAACACTCCACCCTGATAATCATCGTGAGGCTTCGGTAAACTTAATCCCTGAGGGATAGGGGCACTGGAACTGCTGGGGATCCTTCTGGCAAAAACCATATCCTCTCTTTTAATTTTTGCGCCCTTAAGATTATCAACCATGTGTTCAAAAGCTCTTTGATCAACTATAGTATCTCCCACTATGATCATTCTATTAAAATCTGTGGCTAAGATCTCTCTAGCCGATAGAATTAATCCTGCTTTAAGAGGATCTTCTCCTGTAAACATAGGTTCTCTTGCTATTAATTCCTTATCTAAAAGGGGAGCAATCTTAATCTCTGTTTTTCCTCTAGTATTTCCTGTCCAAGCAAAGCTTCGGCCTCCTTGGTTTTGGATCATTTGCAAAGCGATAGGAACTTCGTTGTAAATTGAAAAATCTGGGCCCCATTGATCAGTCAGGCTCTGATATTGTGACTCCATTCTTTGTAGTAGTTCTGGTTCCGGAATAAAATCTCTTGGAAGTTTTTTTCTAATATTATTAGCCTCCACCCAGCTTCTAGCTCTTTCCAGATCAGTTCCTACATGTTTATGTCTTGGGCTCCAAATGCCATGTCGATTGAATCCCACAGGGATTTGATGGGCGCTAATAAATTCTGAAACTGCTAATTCCCAACATAAAAGGGAAGGGGAAGTAGGCTCACGATCAGTTCTGGGTATAATATTTTTTGGCTCTCCCAGTGTGCCATCTAGATCAAAAAGAAAAGCAGTATCTTCTAAGATTCCCATTTGGAAATCATTTTAAACAGATCAATTATATCATTACTATTTATATTTTAATATATCTGGAGTATATATGCCTTGCATTTGCAAATCATAACAAATAATGATACATTAATATTATCTATTGCCGACTTAGCTCAATTGGTAGAGCAACGGTATCGTAAACCGTAGGTTGTGAGTTCGATTCTCGCAGTCGGCTTATAATAAAACTGCTCCAATACTTTTTAACTTCAAAAATCATGTATGAACCCAAATACAAAATCAGTGATGTCCTGCTTTTAGAGATAAGTGAATTAGAGCAATCTAAGACTAAATTAGATAATGCTGAATTTCCCGCCCAAACTTCCAAAGAACTACTAAAAAAATCTAAAGCGGTGAATATGTTCCATTTAGCTCATATGATCGGAGTTGATCTAACAATTAAAGATGCCGAGAAAGCTGTGGAAGGGAAAAAGATTACAACTAATGATGCTAGAGGCCTGATCCTAAATAATTTTAGGAGTGCCATGGAATTTGTCCGTTCTGATGTAACTAGATCTCAGCTTGAACCTGATGTGAATATGCTTTTACATATGAACAAGATCTTGATCACAGAATGGAAAGAAGTATGGGAGGCTAAATTAAGATTGGATTCCAATGAAGTAGATAGCAGCATGGATGGGTGGGTACAAATAAGGGATAAATCCATAACCATGTTTGAACTGGAATCAAAATTAAATGAGATACTCTTTTGGTTCAAAACTTCTCAAGGCCGCGTCCATAACCTTATTAGGATTGGAGTATTGTTTCTAGAGTTGGTTAGAATGGCGCCATTTTCTCACCTTAATCAAATCACAATAATCGCTATAATCGATCTTCTATTGTACAAATACGGTTATCTTACCCAAACATTCTTGCCTATAGTTAGAGAATTGGACCAGCATAATCAGGAGAACATCAAGATATGGCAGAAATGTATCGAAGATCAGGATAGTTCTAATTGGCTAGAAAGGTTTATACTCAATTTGAACGCAGCAGTTAAAGAAGATAAAGATAAGATCCTAGGCCTAGTTAATACTTCAAAGAATACCAGCAAGCAGCCTTTTCTAGATCTAAATCGTAGGCAATTGAAAATCTTACGTTACTTACAAACTATCCCTACGGTTAAGAGAGAGGATTATGTTCAAATGATGGATGTCTCTACTATGACCGCCTTTAGAGATTTAACCGATCTAGTGGAGAAAAAATTATTAAGAGTAGAAGGGCGGGGTAGAGGAACTAAATACTTACTGCTTAATCGTTAGGCTGAAAGAAGCTTAATAATATTGTCCACAGTTCTTTTATTATGCACTACTGCATAAATTTCCTGCTTTGAGGCTTTACGTAGCCCCTCTAGGCTACCGAAAGCTTTAAGTAATTTTATACCTAATACTTTACCTACCCCAGGGATCTCATTGATAAGAGAAAACTTTTGGGCCTTTTCCCTTAACTTTCTGTGATAATCAATCCCAAAACGATGGGTTTCATCTCTTATACGTTGCATTAAGAATCTAGCCTCACTACCTTTCGGGAGCTCTATTTTAATGAATTCACCTGCTTCGATTTTAAAAATATCTTCATTTCTTTTAGCAAGTCCTACTAGAGGTAATTCAATACCTAATTCCTTCATAACAGAATCTACAGCAGACAATTGCCCCTTGCCTCCATCAATAACTATCAGGTCTGGTTTTCTATTGAACGATTCATCTTTGGACTCACTATTATCTTTTTTAAATCTTCTTTTTAACACTTCCTGTAACATTCCAAAATCATCTGGAGTAGACTTTGTTTTGATCCTAAACTTCCTATACAGTCTCTTCTGAGGCATGCCGTCAATGAATACAACCATTGAACCTACAGCATTAGTGCCTTGTATATTGGAAATGTCATAACATTCGATCTTAAATCCACTTTTGCTTTCAATTGTCTTGTCGATCAGATCTAATAATTGTGATAATGCTAAATAGTTTTGAGTTGATTTGATTTTCCTAAAGATATGCTCATCAGTTCTAGGATCAACATCAACTTTCTGGGAGATGTATTTCAAATCTTGAATCTTATCTCGAATCTCTGCCGCTAGTTCAAAATCCTTCTCTCCAGCAGCATGCTTCATCTTTACTTCTAATTGCTTGATAATTAGAGAGAGTCTATTATCTAAATATTTTTCAATATTTTTAATACTGGCTTTGTATTCACTAGAAGTAATAAAGCCTGCGCAGGGAGCCTGGCATAAACCTAAAAAGTAATAAAGACAAGGTTTTGGATCAGATGAGGTAATTTTTCCGTTCTTTTCAACAATCTTTCTATTACAGGTACGATAAGGGAATATCTCTCTAAGTAGCTTTAATGTTTTCTTAATAGGGCCTCCATTCATATATGGTCCCCAGTATTTAGCCTTATCCTGAGGCTTCTCTCTTAAGTATTCAAATTTGGGGAAAGACTGCTTGTGATCAAGGCGTAGATACATATAGTTCTTATCGTCTTTTCTTAAAACATTGTATTTGGGTTTGTAGCGTTTAATAAGATTAGTCTCTAGTACCAAAGCTTCCAGTTCTGAATCTGTGATCACGAACTCCACATCCTTGATCTTATTCACCATCCTTTCAATACGAGGCCCCAGCTCTCTTGCCGCAGCAAAATACTGCTTGACCCGCTCTCTTAAAACCAAAGCTTTGCCGACATAAATGACATTTTTTTCCTGATCACGGTAGATATAGCAGCCGGGAGCAAGAGGAGCTTCCTCGATCTTTTTCTTGAGAGTAGTACTGGGATACATTACTTAATCCTTCTAATATCAGAGAGTAGGGCTCTATGGAAAGTGTCTGTTTCCAGATCATGCACAAAAATCCTTTTACATTTACAGGCTACCAGTTTTTCGACATCATTTTCGGCCATTATCTTGGCCCTAGTTAAAGACCTTGTGCAGGCAGGACAGTATTTTTTTTGGAGTATTATCTTTTGAAGAGGGGCAATCAGTTTTTTTAACATGAATTTAATCTCAATAATTAAATTATACAACATTTGTTCTTTAATTATACCTGTTCAATCAAGTCTTATCTTGCCAGAACAAAGGGTTAGTGATAGCATGATTGAAGACCTCTAAAAAAGTCTTCCCTAAATTTATCACTTTAATCATGCAAAGCAAATGTAAATACATCTTTGTCACTGGAGGTGTTATGTCCAGTGTCGGGAAAGGCGTAGCCACAGCCTCCTTAGGCTTTCTACTCAAGGAGAGAGGGTACAAAGTAAGCGCAGTAAAATATGAGGGATATTTAAATGTTGATGCCGGCACAATCAACCCAATAGAACACGGGGATCCTTTCTTATGCGCAGATGGAACAGAAGCCGATATGGATCTAGGAACATACGAGAGATATTGGGGACAGGAAATGCTGGAACACAATTTCTATACCTTTGGAAAAGTTTTAAATGATGTTCTAATTAAAGAAAGATCAATGTATTACAAAGGCGAGGACGTTGAGCCTATTCCTCATGTTCGGGATGAGATCATCTCAGAAATAATTAAAGCAGGTCAAAAGGATCAAGCGGATATTGTTTTTACAGAATTGGGAGGCACAGTAGGAGAGCCAACGAACTCCATGAATGCCATCTATTATGAAGCGATAAGGAAGATGAAAAGCATGTTCCCAGGATCTGTTCTACATATACATGTAGGATACATCATCTTCCCCAAACATCTAGGTGAGCCCAAAACCAAGCCTGTTCAGATCTCGATCAGACTACTAATGAGTCATGGTATTATGCCTGATTTTCTAGTAGTTAGAGGGTCAGAGAAAATTGATAGCAGAAGAAGAGAATTATTAGCTCGATTCAGCGATCTTGATAAAGATCACAGTATCGGAGCTGAGGATCTGGATAATATATATAAAGTGCCAATTGAATTTGCTAAACAAAAGTTTGATGAGACTTTGATCAAGGATTTGGGATTACCAGTTAAAAATTTAGATCTCGAGAAATTAAAAAGCGATCTTTCATTTTTATACCAAAAACCAAGTAATAAAATCCAATTAACTATTGCCGGGAAATATTTTAAAAGCGGAGACCATCAGTTGGCAGATTCATATTTTGCTCTTATTGAAGCTATAAAACATGCTTCATGGAAAAGTGGTATTGAAGTCGATCTCAGATATGTTAACACCGAAGATATTGAGAACCAAGGGACTAAACTGCTTGAGGGCTCTCATGCGATTATAGTGCCAATAGGCTGGGGCAGTAGGGGAGTTGAAGGGAAAATTACTGCTATTAGATATGCTAGAGAGAACAAAATCCCATATTTAGGACTATGCTATGGTATGCAATTAGCTTGTGTCGAATATGCCAGAAACATATTAGGCTATAAAGACGCACATAGTGAAGAAGTAGATACTAAAAGCAAGCATAAAATCATTCACAGTATTCCCTTCAATGAAAAATATCAAAGGATCAAGGGAGACGGTACCAGTATGAGAT
>Ga0116157_10000907_pt1 | contig 30142 bp, 19 predicted proteins | sample AD_UKC048_MetaG_FD_89882 | JGI IMG/M metagenome (GOLD analysis project Ga0116157, IMG submission 89882) | Active sludge microbial communities of municipal wastewater-treating anaerobic digesters from USA - AD_UKC048_MetaG | ecosystem: Engineered > Bioreactor > Anaerobic > Digestate | place: USA... | reverse complement strand
AGCTTTATCCTGACATAGTATTTGCGGAATATAATGGAGTACACCACTAATCTACTAAACATTCATTATTGAAAATTCACTAGGCTTTTGGAGGTATGAAGTATGAGAAGAAATAGTGCTATTCTAATTGTTTTATGTATGTCTTTACTTCTTTTTGGGTGTAGTTTCCGCAAAGACGCAGAGATTACGACAACTATTGAGGAAACATCTTCTGAGGCTGTCGTGAGCACTACTACAACACCACATCCAACACGAGAGATTACAGTAACTCCTACGCCAATGCCTACTCCTACTTCTACGCCAACCCCTACCCCTACCCCAACTCCTTCTGAAGAAGATGTAGTTCTCTCTTTGCCAAATGCAGAAGGATTGGAAGTAGCAGATGATTCAAGTGCAAGTTTTGAGTTATATCTAGACCAAGTTTTATATCCTACGTTCGGTAGACTGACTGAGAATTGGGAGAAGGATATTGAAATAGATGACAATTGTCCAGAGAGAGACTATTTTGAGGATATTTTAGGAGTATTCGGATACTCTATTAATGATTTTGACAAAAATGGAACAAACGAGATGATGGTATTCGGGTTTGTTAAATCTGCTAGTATTACATATTCTTTTGCTTCATATAAATACACTCCATATGTGGTTCTTTGCTCATATGTTGAGGGACAGATTTCTGTTACAGATGTTCTATTCATTGCACCCGAAGATCCTGAAAACTATGGTTACGGAAGATGTGATATTTATTCAACTGCTTGGGATAGTTACGAACTGGTTTTCCAGACTATAGATAACGGAGATAATATTTCTGTAGCGGGTTGGTGCAATAGAATAGGTGGGTTTATTGGCAACGGAGCATACAGTTATTGTTTTGAATACTCGGTTGAGAATAACAGTATTGTTACTTTGACTGAAGTTAGACAGATTGGAGGAGGTAGTGATGGTTTCATCTACTCGATAACTGGAAATAGAGAAGGCACTCTCGTGGAAGGAATAGATGATACGAATACTTCTCCTTCTGAGATGACCGAAAATTTTGGTGTATTTGCAGAAGATGCCGATATATGCATTTGTTTCGAAGCAGATCGCACTGGTGACGTGGGACACGTGTCCTTCACGGTGATATTACGTTAAGACGCGGGTATTTTGAAAACCTTATAGTTTTGGCTATGACATTATAAATACATGGCGAAAAGCGATTCAAAATGAATCTGCGACAAGTGTAAATAGTATAGCTAGAACCTTAGTTATGATGAAATAGTCAACGGATAGTTTGGATTTGGAGGGATGAAGGATGAGAAGAAACTGTTTTGTTATTCTAGTATTATGTATTTCTATCTTTCTTTCAGGATGTAATATCATCGAGGAAAGCACAACTTCAACTGAATCTACAGTATCAAGTGAAAGTAGTGAAACTTCCACTACTTCACCAGAATCGACCACTTCTACTTCTAGCGAGACTGAACCATCGGTTACATACGAATCAGTCTCGATTCCTGAAGGATTAACTAGAGAAGAGATTTATGAGGATGTAGGTCATGATTTATTGATATTGTGGAGCATGTATTTCTATATCGATAACGAAAGTCATGTTTATCTACGCGAGTATGCGGATTTTGATGAAACTATGATGTTGGAGATGCTATATACATCCTATTTATATACAACTTCAAATCAATATAGTTCTATACCGCGAACTTTTGACTATTGTCATATTGATGATAATGAAGATTCGTTACTCTACACCATCCAAGCTATGCATTTCCTATTTGGCCAAGAAATCAGTGCTGAGGAGATTATGACACTAGTGCCAGGTACGGAGGAAGACTCATATGTTATGCGATATGACGAAGATTACGCTTCACTAAGGTTAGAGTTCTGTGATATTTCCGAAGCTGAAGTTGAGATAACAGATACGAACGTAGCTGAGGATAACTATGATTTTACGACAGACTGTTCAATAGTAAGCTACGATGACACCTCATGTACCTACGATGTATATTGGGTTCCTGGAAGTTCTGGTGAACATCTCCCCAATGGGCGCTTCGCTCCGGTAAGAGATATAGCTACAATAACCGTAACCTTTGACTTTGATGATTCCTATGACTTAGGGTTCATCATTACGAATATTCAAGTGGAACGGGCGCAGTGAATTATTGAAGCCCCCATTATCTTTTGAATAGGCGGACGGCGGCGAGAGTAGTTTCTCGGTTAACATTTCATTTCAAGAAGGCACTTCATTACGAAGTGTCTTTTTTGGCAGAAAAACGTTTATATATCTTGACAGCAAAAAGACAAAGAGTGATAATACAAATATCAAAGAAAGTCAAAGTCAAAGACATAGTTGAAAGGAGGACGACAAATTGGCTAGGTTAGTAGATGTAATAGAAATGATGATTAAGGAGATGCTTGATGAAAATGATGGTAAAGCGACTATCAACAGAAGTATGCTTGCAGAAAGAGCCAATTGTGTTCCTTCTCAGATTACGTACGTGTTATCAACAAGATTCTCGCCTGGCAACGGCTATATAGTTGAGAGTAGGCGAGGCGGTGGCGGTCAGATAATGATTACCAGAGCAAGAGCAGTAAGCAAGAGGGACTATTTGCAATCTGTTTTGCAAGTTGTGGGCAATAGTCTATCTCAGCAACAGGCGAAGTACTACTTGCAGAATATGGTTAGAATTGGCGCGATTTCCCGACGTGAAGGTACAACTGTAATGGCTGCGGTATCGGATAGAGCGCTAGCCAAGATAGATTCTGATGTAAGGTCTGTAGTAAGGTCGGATATTTTCAAAAATACAATAGTTAGTTTGATGTTGGACCAATAAGGAGGATTAGATATGAGATGTGCTAGATGTGGAAAGATGATTACTAATCGAATGATTAAGATTAATGGAACTGTTCTTTGTCCCGAATGTGCCAAAGAGGCCGGATTAGGTAATATGTTCCCGGATCCTGAAGCGATGGCTAATGACATGATGCAGGGCTTTTTCGATGCGGATTTTGCTTCAACAGTGATACCTCTGATGGGAGAATTAGATTTTGCTCCATCTAGGATTCAGACAAAGTGCCCTAAGTGTGGAACGAGTCTTAAGGATTTTGAGAGCACAGGGCTTCTTGGATGTATTGAGTGCTATAACACTTTTAATGAATCCATCATGAGAGAGATGCTTAAAAATCAAGCTAACTCGCAGTATGCCGGAAGAAAACCCGGGCAGAATTCAGAGATCATTTCTAATGGAATATCCCAAATGGGTGATGGCTCTGAAGCAACAGAAGCGACAGAGGGAGCAGAAGAAACAGAAGAGAAGATAGATAATAATGCCTCCAAGACCTCAGCGGACTCCAAGTCTAAGAGCGAAGAGCAAAAGACTGACGTTACAGAAAAAAAGGAAAGTATCAAGGCCACAAAGGACAAGGACTTACTCGAGAAGCTATCGCGCGCTGATCTTGGAACAGTAAGTGACGCGGACCTCAAGAAAGGTATGCAGATGGCGGTTGAGAAAGAAGATTATGCTCTGGCGGCAAAATTAAGAGACGAACTTAAGGGAAGAGAGGAGAAGAAATAATGGCTATGCGTAAGGAAGATTATAGTGACGTAATACTAGCGACTAGAGTCAAAATACTTCGTAATATTAAGGGCTTTTCATTTCCTCTTAAGATGAGCATTGAAGAGAAAGAGAATCTTATTGGAATGACAAGACAAGCTCTGGCGAAGGAGAAGTACTCCTTTGCAAGAGGCGATGAAATTGATAAAGATGAGAAGAAGAGGCTTTTCGAGGACTGGGCTATGACGAAATCGTTTGTTCAGGACGGCAAGGGCAAAGCACTTCTTGTAAGCGAAGACGAGAAAATTAAGGTTTTCATTAATGACGTTGACCATGTTGGAATTCAAAGTATGGATGTTGGTCGAGGCAATATCAAGGGAACCTACGATAAGGCTGAGGCTGTTGCTGTTAATATCGAAAAGGCAATGGATATCGCATATAGTGAGAGATTGGGCTTCCTTACGGCAAACCCAAACAACACCGGTTCTGGATGTAGGATAGCTTTCTTGGTATCAATTCCTGGCATCGTCAAGGCGGGAGTTCTACCTCAATTCATAAACAAAATCTCCAAGTTCGACTGGACGTTGATTCCTGCTTTTCAAACGAAGCCAAACAGAGACGAGTTTCTCTACATTCTAGCGAATATTGCAACTCTGGGAATTACTGAGAATGCACTTCTAGTTGGTGCTGATTACATAACAAAAGAGTTGGTTAAGGCTGAAAGAGCTTGCAGGGCTGGCCTATATCGTAAAAACACGAACGTAATAGAGGAACAATATTATAGGGCATTTGGTGTGTTGCGTTATGCTCGAAAAATATCTCGCGGTGAGGCGATAGCCTTAATCTCATGGTTATGGATTGGGCAAGGCAAGTGCAAGGGATATGAAGAACTAGGCTTAACGTGGGACAAGATATACAAAGTGACGAAGTATGTTTGTTGTGAATTGATTCAGAGACCGCCAATTCAGTCGGTCAACATAATGGGAGTTGGGGATAAAGAATGTAGCGACAGAGCTAACATCATTAGGAGCATCCTGAAGGGAGATGAAAGCGTATGAAATTAAGAGAAGATACATTAAAGATTGTGTCAGATGCCCAAATTGCTGCTAGAGCGTTTGGTCTAGATACAATAGCGACAACGCATATACTTGTCGGACTTTCTTCGACAGAGAGTGTAGCAAAAACGGTACTTAGTGAGAATGGCATCGATTCTGATTCGATCATTTCTGCTCTTGCTAAAATAGAGAACATTATAATTGATACACCTATAAATGAGCTTGTTTCCGACTTTGATTTTGTAAGTGCATATTCTCGTTTCAGAATTGAGACAAAGAGAATGTTCTCAGATGCTGAACACTTATCAATTTCTACTGGTTCAAAGGGCGTGATAATGCCAGAGCATTTACTGATGTGTATTGTAACGAGAGAAACATATTCTGCTAACAGAGTAATTAGAAATATATGCGATGAACTGCCCAATTCGAATTTCGAAGACTTAAGGAGAGATGTCGCGGAGGCGGTTAGAGCTTCTTCTAACAACTATGATAGCTTGAGCGATGGCTCTGACTCTGACGAAGACGAGATGAATCAGCAAGGTCTATCTGACAGGGGAATGTCTGGAATTCCAGGTTTAACAGGATTCGGTGGCGGAAACAAAGTCAAAGACAGCAAGAAGGGCAAGAATTCCCGTAAGACTCTTGATCAATATGGAAAGAACTTAACCGATAGAGCCAAGAATGGCAAAATAGATCCTGTTATTGGTCGTGAAGAAGAAATTAACAGAGTTATGCAAATTCTTGCTAGAAGAACGAAGAACAATCCTTGCCTAGTAGGTGAGCCTGGTGTTGGTAAAACAGCAATTGCTGAAGGTCTGGCGCTTAAGATAGCTGAAGGCGATGTTCCAGAGATAATTAAAAATAAGATTGTTTACTCAATAGATATGGGTTCAATGGTCGCTGGTTCAAAGTACAGAGGTGACTTTGAGGAGAGAATCAAGAATGTTCTTGATGAAGCTTCTTCTGATGAGAATGTAATTCTTTTCATCGACGAGATTCATACTCTTATTGGTGCTGGCGGCGGTGAAGGATCCCTTGATGCAGCAAACATTATGAAGCCAATGCTTACAAAGAACGAACTGCAAATCATTGGAGCTACAACTCTTGATGAATATAGCAAGGTTATCGAAAAGGATTCTGCTCTAGAGAGACGTTTCCAGAAGGTAATGATTAACGAACCATCCACAGCAGATGCCATTCTGATACTTAAGGGCCTTCGCTTAAAATATGAAGAGCATCACAAAATCAAGATTCCTGATGAAGCTATTGAGCAGGCAGTAATACTGTCAAGCAGATATTTGTCCGATAGATTCTTGCCGGATAAGGCTATCGACCTAATAGATGAGGCAGCAGCTAAAAAAAGAATTAACTTTGCTGTATCAGGTGAAGAAAAGTCCCTTAACAATAAGCTTGAGGAATTAGGAAAGCTAAAGAAGGCAGCAGCGGATGAGATGGAGTTTGAGAAGGCTCAAGGCTTTCGCGAACAAGAGATTGCTATCCAAAATAGGCTAGAAGAACTTAAGAAAGCTTCAAAGCCTGATGAGTCCGGCTTCACTGGAACATTGACAGTCGATGATATTGCTGACGTTCTAGCTAAGTGGTCCGGAATTCCTGTTGCAAAGATTACCGAAAGCGATGCAAGCAAACTTAAGAATTTGGAAGAAGAGTTGAAGAAGAGAGTAATCGGTCAGGACGAAGCGGTTACGGCTATCTCCAAGGCGATTCGAAGAAGTAGACTTGGACTTAAGGATCCTAAGAAGCCGTCGGGAAGCTTCATCTTCCTTGGTACTACTGGAGTAGGTAAGACCGAGTTAGCTAAAGCTTTGGCTGAAGTAATGTTTGGCGATGAGAATGCTTTGGTAAGAATTGATATGTCTGAGTATATGGAAAAGCACGACGTCTCCAAGTTAATTGGATCTCCTCCGGGATATGTGGGATACGAGGAAGGCGGCCAGCTTACTGAAAAGATTAGAAGACATCCTTATTCGGTAGTTCTTTTCGATGAGATTGAGAAGGCGCATCCCGAGATTTTCAACTCGATGCTTCAAATTCTTGATGATGGCCGAATGACAGATGGTAAGGGTCGACTTGTCGATTTCAAGAATACGATTATCATTATGACTTCAAACATCGGAGCGAGAATGCTTACTGGTGAGGCCGGCAGGAAGATTGGCTTTGACTTGGCGGATACTAGTGACAAGGACGAGGCGAGCCGCGAACGTCTGTACGGTGGCAAAACATACGATGATGCCAAGAAGGTAGTTATCGACGAGCTTAAGAAGACATTCTCACCTGAGTTCGTAAATCGTGTTGACGAGATTATCTTCTTCCGTATGCTTGGCAGAGATTCGATTCTCAAGATTGTTGATTTGCTCACTGCAAATGTCAGCAAGCGCGTAAACGAACTTGGAATCAGCATAAAGTTAACTGACGAGGCTAAGCTCTTTCTTGCTCGAAAAGGCTATGACCCGCAATATGGTGCGAGACCATTAAAGAGAGTAATACAAGCTATGGTCGAGGATAGATTCTCCGAGGCTATGCTTGATGGAGTAATTGGTCCTGGCAAGGAGGCCTTGGTTGATGTTAAGGATGACGAGATTGTTATCCTTGACGCAAGCAAAGTCGAGGCTCCTCCAACGCCTGTAACTGCAAATTAAGAAAGAAAAACGGAGTAGTTATGATAACTGCTTCGTTTTCTTTTTTGGGGAGTGGGATGATAACTAGAACAGTGTATAATACCCTTAGTTATCATATAAATTAGGAGTTTTCTATGGCAGACAAAAATAATAGCGATGTTGACATTGGCCGCGAGCCTTCGAAGTTTTGGTACGGTTTCATAGGTTCCCAATTAATTGTTCCGCTTATTTGCTGGTATACAAAAATTAAGGTAAAACCAGACCAGGACTATCTCAAGGAAGAAGGGCCTATTGTTGTTTTAGGAAATCATCCTTCATATCTCGATCCAGTTGTAGTTGAAAGACTAACGCACGGAAGACCGACCAATTTTGTGGCTGGCGAATTTGTTTTTCGAAAAAAAGGCTGGGGATATTGGTTTAAGCTAGGCGGCGCGATTCCTAAGAAGCAATTTGTAGTAGACACAGTAGCTGTAAAGGCTATGATGCGAGTACTTAAGAGAAAAGGCTCCCTTTGTATTTTCCCCGAGGCGACGCGTTTCATCGATGGAACTAGCAAGAGCTTCGATGACGGTGTTGCCCGCATGATTAAGAAGACTAATAGTGCCATCTACATCGCTCGAAGTAATGGTGCGTATTTGACGTGGCCGCGATGGAGCGAGTCTGGCATGAGAATGGGCAAAATCACTGCTTCTTTTGTTCGTAAGCTTCCAGGTGAGAAGGTCAAGGACATGAGTATTGAGGAAATCCAAGAGTACATAATGGATGGGCTGGCATATAACGAGTACGATTATTCAAGGGCGAGTAACCCTACCCATAGGAACTCGAAAATGGCTTCAGGAATCCAGAATGTTGGATTTATCTGCCCAAAATGCAAGAAGCAATTTACTATGGATTTTGTTGGTGGCTCGACAGTCAAGTGCTCCGATTGCGGCAATGAAATTAATGTGCTTGGCAATGGTCTTTTCGAGGCTGGAAATGATGAAAGCAAGACCTTTGAGGACTTACACGAGTGGGTTAAGTGGGAGAAGGATATCATCGCCGAGGAACTCAAGAATCCTGACTTTAAGATGGAACTCGATTGTCGCTTGGTCAAGGAAATCGGTATAAGCAGTTTCGCGCATACAGGCAATGGCAAGATAACGGTTACTGCGGATGAAATTTTGTATGAGGGTTCGGATTGCGAAGTCGAGTATGGAATTCCTTGCCATCATGGAAAAGACAAGAGAGTTAGTAAGTCGAGGATGGACCTTTTCGAAAAGAATTCCAAAAACATCTCAAGAACCTATGGAATTAAGTCGATGAAGGGGTTAGCTGCCAAATATGGCCAGTATATCGAGATTTATGATAAGGACGGCGAGCTCTATAGATTCTATACAGAGGGCAAGAAAGTGTTCAAAATCCAGCAAGTTGTTATGCTTTTCAAGAAAATGGATTTTGAGGGGTAATTTTCTCAATCAAAAGAAAATTCATTTGCATCAAGAATCAGGCAAAAATGAAAATATAATGCAAAACTTCGCCGTCTTATCAAAAGAACGGCGTTTTTTGTCTTTATAGGCGAGCCAGAACAAGGTATAATCGGAAGGCTAGTGTGTTATGCACTAATAATTTGTTTACAAAATTTAATATAGGAGTGTGAGTAAATATGGCTATGGTTCAGAAGAAGAATGTAGAAGATTTGAATGTTGCTGGAAAGAAAGTCATCGTACGCGTTGACTTCAATGTACCTCTAGATAAGACAACAAACGAAATCACAGATGACAAGAGAATTAAGGGTGCTCTGCCTACAATTAAGTACTTAGTAGAGAATAACGCTAAAGTTATTCTTGTTTCCCACCTTGGTCGTCCTAAGAATGGTCCTGAGGCTAAGTTCTCAATGAAGCCAGCTGCTGACAGATTAGCAGAGTTGATTGGCAAGCCAGTAGTTCTTGCTAGCGATGTAATTGGCGAAGATGCTAAGTCTAAGGCTGCTGCTCTTAAGGAAGGCGAGATTCTTATGCTTGAGAATGTTCGTTTCCATAAGGAAGAGACAAAGAACGATCCTAAGTTTGCTGCTGAATTAGCTTCAATGGCTGACCTATACGTTAATGATGCTTTTGGAACAGCTCACCGTGCACATGCTTCAACAGCAGGACTTGCAAACTTCCTTCCATCTGCTTCAGGTTACCTAATTCAGAAGGAATTGGATTTCATCGGTGGAGCTCTAGCTAATCCAAAGAGACCATTCGTTGCTATTCTTGGTGGTTCTAAGGTATCCGATAAGATTGGCGTAATCAGCAACCTAATCGACAAGGCAGATACAATCATCATTGGTGGTGGTATGGCTTATACATTTGCTGCTGCTAAGGGTGCTTCAATTGGAACATCACTTTGCGAGCCAGACAAGTTTGATTTGGCTAATGAGCTAGTTGCTAAGGCAGAGGCTAAGGGCGTTAAGCTTCTTCTCCCTGTAGATACAGTATGTGCAGACGCATTTGCTGAGGATGCTAATTCTCAGGTTGTTGAGTCTGGTAAGATTCCTGACGGTTGGATGGGACTTGACATCGGACCAAAGTCTATCGAATTGTTCTCTGCTGAGATTGCTAATGCTAAGACAATTATTTGGAATGGTCCTGCAGGCGTATTCGAGTTTGATAAGTTTGCAACAGGTACTCGTGCACTTGCTAAGGCTATTGCTGATTCTGACGCTATTTCAATCATTGGTGGTGGAGATTCTGCTGCTGCTATTGAGAAGCTTGGATTTGCTGAGAAGGTTTCACACATTTCAACAGGTGGAGGAGCTTCTCTTGAGTTCATCGAGGGTAAGGTTCTTCCAGGTATTGATTGTCTTCAGGATAAGGAAATCGGCCGCACATTTGCAGCTGGTAACTGGAAGATGAATTGTGGTTGCCCAGACGATGCAGCTAAGCTAATCAATGAGCTTAAGCCACTTGTTAAGGATGCTACATCAACAATTGCTTTGGGTGTTCCATTCCTAGCTATCCCAGCTGCTCTTGAGGCTGCTGCTTATTCAAACATTAAGATTGCTGCTCAGAACTGCCACTTCGAAGAGAAGGGTGCATTCACAGGTGAGATTTCTCCACTATGGCTCGCAAAGATGGGCGTAACATACGTTATCATCGGACATTCCGAGCGTCGTGAGTATTTTGCTGAGACAGATGAGACAGTGAATAAGAAGGCAAAGGCTGCTCTATCCTATGGATTAAAGCCAATCATTTGCTGTGGTGAGTCACTTGCTCAGCGTGAGGCAAATGAGACATTCGATTGGATTAAGGGCCAGATTATTGGAGCTTTCAAGGATATTCCTGCTGAGAAGCTTTGCCAGATTACAATCGCTTATGAGCCAATCTGGGCTATTGGAACAGGTAAGACAGCTTCAGATGAGCAAGCTCAGGAAGTTTGTGCTTTCATCCGTGGCGTAATCGCTGAGCTTTATTGCGACAAGTGTGCTGCTGCTATGACAATCCAGTATGGCGGATCTGTTAATGCAAAGACAGCTGCTGGTTTGTTCTCACAGAAGGACATCAACGGTGGTCTAGTAGGCGGTGCTTCACTTAAGGCTGAGGATTTCTCAATCATCGCTCTTGCTTGATTGACTGACTGATTAATTAACTTTGCAAATGAATACGGCGTAGTGGTATATACTACGCCGTGTTTTTTGCTTTCTCCTAATGACTTCATCGGACTACTTATGTAGAATTGAGATGTAGCTGGTTTTGATAGTCAATATGCGAAAAGGCAACCAAATAGCGCATTTATTTACTATTAAGGTCGTCCGTGTTAGAATCGATAGGTTAAATTGGTATATAAAAGGAGCATTCGATGGAAATATCAGATGAATTGATAGAGTATCTTCAAGGCCTAGGCCGAATTCGTTTGAGTGAAGAAGAGAAGGTTAGCACCAAGAAAAATCTTGGCGACATACTAGGATATATTGATAAGCTTAACGAGCTTGATACTACTGGCGTTGAGGCCATGAGTCATGCCTGTGAGAGAACGAATGTGTATAGAGAAGACGAAGTTACAAACGGTGACATGCGTAACGAGATATTAAGCAATAGTCCACATAGCAAGGACGGAGCTTTTGTAGTACCAAAGACGGTTGAGTAAGATTTACTTTTGACGAGAATATTAGTTTGGAGCAAGATATGGAAACAAAAGAGATATTGTCACTTTCTGCCTTAGAAATAGGTGAGTGCATTAAGGCTAAGAAGCTTACTTCTGTTGATGCAACGAAGGCGGTAATAGAGTCGATTAAGGAACAAAATGGCAAATACAATTTTGTCATCACTATTCTTGAAGATATTGCTCTGGAGCAAGCAGCTAAGGCTGACGAATTAATCAATGCTGGTAAACTTAATGGTCCTTTAGCTGGAGTGCCCATAGCAATCAAGGACAATATTTGTACGAAGGGAACCCTCACTACTTGTGGGTCTAAGATTCTAGAGAATTTTGTTCCTCCTTATGATGCAACTGTAGTAAGTAAGCTTAAGGAAGCTGGAATGATTATTGTTGCAAAGGCAAATATGGACGAATTCGCTATGGGATCTACTACGGAGACAAGCTTTTTCGGACCTACATATAATCCTTGGGGCGAAAATAGAGTACCAGGTGGTTCTTCGGGAGGAAGTGCGGCGATAGTTGCTGCAGATGCTTGCCCTATAACTCTTGGTTCTGATACTGGCGGATCGATTAGACAACCTGCATCATTTTGTGGAGTTAGCGGTCTCAAGCCAACATATGGCTCAGTATCAAGATATGGACTTGTTGCTTTTGCTTCTTCATTGGATCAAATTGGACCAATGGGAAAGAGCATTTTGGATGTAGCAAGTGTATATAACGTAATTAGCGGCGAGGATTCGAAGGATCAAACATCTTCTCCTGATGCAATCAAAATCGATATTGAGGCTCTTAAGAATTATAATGTTGAGGGACTAAAGATCGGCTTGCCTAAGGAGTATTTTGGACAAGGCATTGATGAGGACGTAAAGAATAGCGTTCTTGAGGCAGTTGAATTATTCAAGTCGAAGGGCGCCATTGTTGAAGAATTCGAGATGCCAATTGTTGATTATGCGATTCCAACATATTACATAATTGCTTGCGCAGAAGCGTGCTCGAATCTATCAAGGTATGATGGCGTTAAATATGGTTATTCTTCGAAGGAAGCTCAAGACTTGGTCGACTTATATATCAAGAGTCGTAGCGAAGGCTTCGGAATGGAAGTTAAGAGAAGAATCATGCTTGGTAACTTCGTTCTTTCTTCAGGATACTATGATGCTTATTATAAGAAGGCGCTTCAAGCAAAGGCTTTGATTAAGCAAGCATTCGATAAGGCTTTTGCTAAGTACGACGTAGTTATTGGACCAGTTGCTCCTACTACAAGCCTCAAGCTTGGCGAGAGCCTATCTGATCCTCTAAAGATGTATCTTGGAGATATTTGCACGGTACTAATTAACATTATTGGTATCCCAGCAGTATCCATTCCATGTGGCTTTGATAAGCAAGGACTTCCAATCGGAATGCAATTGATGGGCAAGCATTATTCGGAGCAAACACTTTGTTCTGTAGCATCTGCTTTCCAGAATGAGACCGATTATCATATTAGAAAAGCTCAAGCTAAGTAAGTGAGGACGAGAAATGTCAGCTTTTGAAACAGTAATGGGATTAGAGGTTCATGTCGAGCTTTCGACAAAATCGAAGATTTTTTGCGGTTGTTCAACAAAGTTCGGAGGTGAACCGAACACGCATGTTTGCGAGATTTGTTCTGGCATGCCAGGAACACTTCCTACTATTAATAAGAAGGTAGTAGAGTACGCGATTAAGGCTGGTGTTGCAACCAACTGTGAGATTACGAGAAAGAACAAGTTTGATAGAAAGAACTATTTTTATCCAGATCTTCCTAAAGCGTACCAAGTCTCACAGCTATACTTGCCTATTTGCCGCAATGGCCACGTTGATATTGTAGTTGGCGGCAAGACAAAGAGCATAGGTATTCATGAGATTCACATGGAAGAGGATGCTGGTAAGCTCATTCACGATTCTTCAACTGATACGACCATGGTTGATTACAATCGCTGTGGCGTGCCACTAATCGAGATTGTGTCTGAACCTGATTTTCGAAGTGCAGAAGAAGTTATTGCCTACCTCGAAAAGCTTCGCGACACTCTTCAATATCTCGGCGTTTCCGATTGCAAAATGCAAGAAGGATCAATGCGCGCGGACATAAACCTTTCAGTGCGTCCGGTCGGACAAGAGGAGTATGGCACAAGAACTGAGATGAAAAACATGGCTTCCTTGAAAGCAATCGCGCGTGCTATCGCTTACGAAGCCGACAGACAAATCGACGTAATTGAAGCAGGCGGCAAGGTTACTCAAGAGACAAGAAGATGGGATGACGTAAAGGAATATTCTTACGCCATGAGAAGCAAGGAGAATGCTCAAGATTACAAGTACTTCCCAGAGCCAGACCTCATGCCCATGGAGATTTCTGACGATTTCATTAAGAGAATCAAAGCCGAGATGCCTGAGCTTGCAGACGCCAAGAAGGCTCGCTACGTGAGCGAATTGGGTCTTCCTGAGTATGACGCCGGTATTATTACAGGCTCGACTTGCCTGGTTAAGATTTTCGAGAGAGCAAATGAGGTCTGCAAGTCCCCTAAAGACGCATCAAATTGGATACTTACAAATCTCCTAAAGCTTTGCAATGACAAGCACGTATCTATTGAAGAGGTTGACTTCAACGCAACTTCTTTGGGAACAATAATTAACCTTGTTAATAGCTCGAAAATCAACCGCTCAACTGGAATCCAGCTGCTCGCAAAGGTCTTTGATGAGAATATCGACCCAGAGAAATATGTTGATGAGCACGGTTTAGCGCAAGTATCAGATGCTGGAGCAATCGAGCCAACAATTAAGGAGATTCTTGCAAGTAACCCTAAGGCGGTTGAGGAATATTTGGCAGGTAATATTAAGAATATCAACGCTTTGATTGGACAGTCGATGAAGGCTTTGCATGGCAAGGCTGATCCTCAAACAGTAAGAAACTTGCTAGCAAAGCTTCTGGACGAGATGAAGTAATATTTTTTCGAGAGTTTTTCGAGCAAAGATATAGTATATTAGTATTATGATTCGATTGTTAATCATGATTATCGCGCATTACTGGCGCAGGCGTAGTTTACGCCATGGAAAGGAAAGGAAATTTTGTGCCTAACGAAGTTGGCAAAGGGATATTTGATTTAATTATTGTTTTGTTCTTTATTTTGGTTAATGCTTTTTTCTCTGGAACGGAGATGGCAGTCATAACTTTGAATGATGCTAAAATTCGTAAAATGTCGGAGGAAGGCAATAGAAAAGCCAAACGAGTTCTTAAGTTTATTGACAATCCAGGAACATTCTTGGCAACAATTCAGGTGGGGGTAACCTTCGCAGGATTCTTGTCATCAGCTTTTGCAGCTAGCAACTTCTCAAGAAAAGCAGCCTTGTTATTTGATCCAAAGAGTGAGTATGCTTGGGTGGAGACAGTTTGTACTATTGTAATAACTCTTATTCTTTCATATTTTTCACTTGTATTGGGCGAGCTTGCCCCTAAGAGAATCGCACAGAAGTACCCTGAAAAATGGTCCTTCGTAGCTGCGTCCGTTGTTCGCGGTTTTGGCGTTATAACTAAGCCTTTCGTAAAATTCCTTACATTTTCTACGAATGCAGTTTTGTATTTGTTTGGTATCGACCCTAAGGAGAAGGACAAGGAAGTTACTGAAGAAGAAATTCGTATGATGGTCGATGTTGGTTCTGAGACAGGTGGAATAGAGAACTCTGAGAAGGAAATGATTCAGAATATTTTTGAGTTTAACGACAAAGAAGTATCTGAGATTATGACCCACCGCAAGAAAATCATTGGACTGCCTTTGGATTCAAACTATGAGACTGTTATGGCTGTCGTAAGAAGCGAGAAGTTCACGAGAATTCCCGTTTATCGCGACAACATCGACGATATCGTGGGAATATTGCATATCAAGGATTTGATTGGTCTTGAGGCTCCGAAGATGACAAGTGATTTTTCTCTTTCGAAAATCATAAGAGAACCTTTGGTTGTTCATGAAACCCGCAAAATCTCGTCCTTATTCTCCGAGATGAAGACTTGTGGTATGCAAATGGCTGTCATTGTTGACGAATATGGCGGAACAATGGGCATATGTACTATCGAAGACATGCTTGAAGAAATTGTTGGCAACATCACCGACGAGTTCGACGACGAAGAGCAGGAATTCATCCGCCTTTCAAATGGCGACTACGTTGTTGCTGGTGACATGACATTGAGCGACCTCGAGAATGTCCTTGGCATTGAGCTTACTGACGAAGAGTACGACACTATTGCCGGCCTAGTCATACAATTGCTCGACAGAGTCCCCGAGGAAGGCGAGAAACCAACCGTTACTTATAAGAATCTATCCATCAAGGTCTTGCATGTTCAAGAAAGATGGATATCCAAGGTAATGATTCACCCAAATCCAATAGTCGAAAAGACTGATAAAGATGACGAAGAAAAAGATAAGGAAGATTAATGCGTTACGATGCAATTCTATATGACCTTGATGGTACGCTAGTAGACTCGGTCCCCTTAATTGTTAAATGTATGAAGCAAGCCTATATTAATGTCTTAGGGAATTGTCCTCGAAGCGAGGCGGACCTTATGTCTTATATTGGCAAGCCTTTGTTAGCATGTTTTGGTATGCATAGTGCCGAATTGACGAATAAACTTGGACAAGAATATCTTAAAATAAATTGCAAGCTTCTTGAGCAGAATGTTGTGCCACCTTTTGAGGGCGTAGTTGAAGGCTTGGACGGGTTAAGAAAACTTGGAGCTATGCAGGGCCTGGTTACTTCAAAGCGTTACTCGTCTGCGATTATTACGATTGAACATCTTGAGCTTGGTAAATTTTTCGAGCATATGATATTCAGCGAAGATTCAAGCAAGCATAAACCAAATCCCGAGCCGTTATTTTTGGCTGCTTCAAAGTTTGGAATTACAGATATGAGCAGAATCCTTTATGTAGGTGATGCTTTGCCAGATATCGAGTGCGCGAAGGCTGCTGGCTGCGATTTTGCTTTTGTTGAATGGTCACAGATGCCTCGCGAAGAAATTATGAGACTGAATCCGACTTATTGTCTCAAGTCTTTTTCGATGCTTTCTTGCATTATGAGCGAACGCGAATTATAATGATTACGTTTTGTTAAAAAGTGTAAAGGTAGGTTTCCTTCATGGCAAACTCTAATAAGAAGAAAAAGAACTCCACCATTGATTGGGCGAGCGTAATAATGAAATCAATTATAGTAGCAATAGTAGTTATTGTTGCTCTATTCTTCATATACATGTCGGGATTACTACCGAAGTGTGTTGAGGGCATAAAGATTACGAAGAAAGATGCTAATGGCAAGGTTGTTACAATTGATAGCCTTCCTGTAGTTGAAGTTAACTACTACTATTCACAGCTACTAACAACATATCGTATGTATGGATATCTTGACGGAATCGATTTGGATAGTCCTGTAAATTCAGCTTCTTCGACAGCTACATATCGTGAGATGTTTTACAATAATGCTGCTGCTTCAGTCTTGAGTACTGCAATGATAGATGATATTGCTGAGCAGAATGGATTCTTGGAAATGTCTGGAATCGATAGATATACTGATATTGCAGTTGAAGGTGTTCGCACAACAGCTTCTGATTATGGATTTACTTCAGTAGAAGGATATCTTTCACAGATGTATGGAACAGGATTCTCTGTTAATTCACTAAGAAACTGTGTAAGAAGAGATTCCCTGTCTCAGGAGTATCAGAACTATCTTGGACAGTTTGAGTTAGTTCCTACTCAAGAAGACATCGATAACGAGATATCTAATAATGTTACTTTATATAATACTGTAGACTATAACTACTATTATTTCCCAGCTACAGTAAATTCTCCTGACGTATCTGCTTCTTTAGAGCTTGCGCAAGCTGAAGCGGGAGCAAACGTTGATGAAGAGCTTTACGCTGAGGTTTTAGAAGAGGCAAACTATATTGCCGATAATGCTACAGACCCAGAGACCTTCAGAGAATTAGTTATGGACGCACTTGAAGGTGACGATGCGGCTTTGGAGGCATTTGCTGATGATGCTGATCCTACATCTATTGTTGGCTACTCTTATGATGAGATTACTCAGTATCATGGAGAGGATTCTGAGGAGTTGGATTTCTTGTTCTCAGATGGCGAGGCTGGTGACACTATCGTTATTGAGGCAACAGCTGGTGTATATGTTTACTTATTGAATGATCGTTATCAGGACGAGACACCTAATGTAGCTTATAGAACACTTACTTTGACTAACGAAGCCGCTCTTGAAGAGGACGCTACAGCTGAAGAAATCCAAGCTGGCATGGATGCCCTTCGTGCTGAAGCTCAGGGCCTTGTTGCTAATGTTACTGATGCTGCTGGATTCTGTGCAGTAGTTAAGGATAATTCCGATGTTGCTAGTGAGATATTAACTGGTGGATACTTGTCAAATCAGATTTATCCTACGAATACTGACACGTTCACAGATTCTGATTTCGCATTGAATGATTGGTTGTTCTCTGCTGACAGAGTTGCTGGGGATGTCTACTATCTCCCAAGTAGCGACAATACGACTTTGACCGTATACTATTTTGAGGAGAGTGCTCCTGCATATATTGCACTTGCAAGGTCAACACTTATTACTGCTAGTTTAACTGCTTGGTCTGATGCGAACCTTACAGCTGCTTCTCCTGAATATCAGATAAATATGTGGGCACTTCAAAACTTGTCCTACTAATAAAGTGATTATCTTGTACCCCTCAATTCTTTAGTTTTGAGGGGTATTTTTTATTGACAACCCTTGCACATGTGCGTATAATTCTATAATGCGTCTTAATGTGCGAGGGGCTTATTATGCCCTTTTGACTTGACGAAATTGCGGTTTTGTGTTATTTCAAAGAACCGCGCGAGCGAAGGCCGCCAAGAGAGTAATCTCTGAAGCTAAAAATCGAGAGGTGATGTGTTAATGGTTCGTTCCATCAAGCAGGGCAAGACTGAACGTATGTCCTATTCTCGTATTGACGAGGTAATCGAAGTTCCTAATCTCATTGAGATTCAAAGAAATTCCTACGAGTGGTTTATGAATGAGGGTATTTATCAGGTATTTGAGGAGATCTCCCCAATAACTGATTCCCAGGGAATATGGAAGGTATTCTTTCTTGACAGAGAGTTTGATGCAGACAGTCCAATTTGTAGTCTAGAAGAGTGTAAAGAGAAAGACAGCAATTACGCTGCTAACCTTAAGATTAAGCTTCGTCTACTCAACACACTTACTGGTGAGGTCAAGGACCAAGTAGCATATGTTGGCGAATTCCCTATTATGACAGATCACGGTACCTTTATTATTAATGGTGCTGAGAGAGTAATAATTAGCCAGATTGTTCGTTCCCCTGGAGCGTACTTTGGCACTGAATTTGGTAAACTGGGCAAGCTCGAATATACTTCTCAGATTATTCCTAACCGTGGCGCATGGTTAGAGCTTGAAGAAGATGAGAATGGTATTATCAGTGTTCGTATAGATAGAGCTCGTAAGTTCCCACTTACTATTTTCCTTCGTACTTTGGGTATGAAGGACAATGACGAGATCATCAATGTCTTTGGTGAAGAAGAAGGTCTTCGTCTTACAATGGAGAAGGATTCTTGCAAGACTAGAGAAGAGTCATTGGCCGAATTCTATAAGAAAGTTCGTCCAGGTGAGCCAGTTAGCGCTGAAGCTGCTGAGACACATCTTAATATGCTTTTCTTTGATGCAAGAAGATATGATCTTGCTCGTGTAGGTATATATAAGATAAATAAGCAGCTTGGAGTATCTTCAAGATTATGTGGCCATAAGGCTGTAAATGATATTGTTACTGAAGACGGTGAGTTAATCTTGAAGGCTGACTCCGTTATTTCAGCTGAGAAGGCTATCGAGATTGAAGAGGCTGGAATTACATCTGTAGATATTTATCCTATCATCAAGACTGGTGATACAGTACGCATTTCCAATCAGTCTCATAGAGTTGTAGGTAATGGTCGTGTTGATTGTGAGAAGTACTTAAGAGCTAGCTTTACAGAGAAGGAGCTTAAGGACTTTAATTTTGCTGATACTAAGATTAATGAGCGCGTAAGATGTAGTGTTTTGCGTGAGATTATTGCTGAAGTTCGCGAGAATTGTAAGAAGACTGAGTACGCTACAGAGTTGACATACAGACTAAGAGAGAGACGTGTTGATTTGATGCCTAAGAATCTCGTAGTAGATGATATCATCGCTATGGTTTCCTACTTCATTGGTTTACATCACGGAGTTGGCGCAATTGACAACATCGACCACTTAGGCAATCGTCGTATTCGTTCCGTTGGAGAACTCCTTCAGAACCAAATGCGTCAAGGTATGGCACGAGTTGAGAAGAACGTTCGTGAGAGAATGGCTGGTATTGATGAAGAAGAGGCAGACAAGGTTACAGCTGGAACGCTTGTTAATACTCGTCCGCTAAGCGCTTCATTTAGAGAGTTCTTTGGTTCTTCACAATTGTCTCAGTTTGGTGATCAACAGAATCCTCTTGCTGAATTAACGCATAAAAGAAGACTTTCTGCTCTTGGACCTGGTGGTCTTTCTAGAGATAGAGCTTCCTTCGAAGTTCGAGATGTTCACTCTTCCCACTATGGAAGAATGTGCCCTATTGAAACACCTGAAGGACCTAACATTGGACTTATTACTTCACTTGCAACTTATGCACGTGTAAACATTTACGGCTTCATTGAGACTCCTTATCGTCTTTATGACAAGGAGAAGGGTGTAGTTACTGCTGATGTTTACTACATGACTGCTGATGAAGAGGATTTGTACAACATTGCTCAGGCTAATGAGCCTCTTGATAAGGAAGGACGTTTCCTTGGTAAGAAGATCGTTTGCCGTAACCTTGATCAGTTCTTGGAGGTTGAACCTTCAGAAGTTGACTACATGGACGTATCTCCTAAGCAGTTAGTTTCTGTATCAACAAGCCTTATTCCTTTCTTGGGTAACGATGATGCTAACCGTGCGTTGATGGGTTCTAACATGCAACGTCAAGCAGTACCTTTGATTAAGCCTGAGTCTCCAATTATTGGAACAGGTATGGAGTATCGTGCAGCTAAGGACTCTGGAGTATGTGCAGTTGCTAAGCGTGATGGTGTTGTTTCTTCAGTTTCTTCTGATTCGATTAGAATCACAAGACCTTCTGGAGAAGTTGATACTTATAAGCTATCCAAGTACTTAAGATCTAACCAAAGTACATGTATTAACCAAAGACCAATCGTTAGTATTGGCGAAGAGGTTAAGGCTGGAGATGTTATTGCAGATGGTCCAGCAACAGATAAGGGTGAACTTGCTCTTGGTAAGAATGTTCTTATCGGCTTCATGACTTGGGAAGGTTACAACTACGAGGATGCTGTCCTAGTTAATGAGAGAATCGTTAGGGATGATGTTTATACATCAATCCACATCGAAGAATATGAGTGCGAAGCACGTGATACAAAGCTTGGACCTGAAGAGATTACAAGAGAAGTACCTAACGTTGGTGATGACGCTCTATCAAATCTTGATGAGAACGGTATTATCAGAATAGGTGCTGAAGTAAGAGCAGGCGATATTCTTGTTGGAAAGATTTCTCCTAAGGGTGAGACAGACCTTACAGCAGAGGAAAGACTATATAGAGCAATCTTCGGTGAGAGAGCTCATGAGGTTAAGGATACTTCCTTACATGTACCTCATGGTGAGTCTGGTGTTGTTGTAGATGTTGATATTTTCACAAAGGAGAACAACTCCAACCTTAAGAACTCGGTTAACAAGCTAGTTCGTGTATATATTGCTCAGAAGCGTAAGCTTTCTGTTGGTGATAAGATGGCTGGTCGTCATGGTAACAAGGGTGTTGTTTCAAGAATTCTTCCTGAAGAGGATATGCCTTTCCTACCAGATGGACAGACACTAGATATCGTTCTTAACCCATTAGGCGTTCCTTCTCGTATGAACATTGGACAGCTTCTTGAGGTTCACTTGGGACGTGCAGCTAGAGCTCTTAACTGGAAGGTCGCTACTCCTGTTTTCGATGGTGCAAACGAGAATGATATTGCTGAGGCATTCCAGCTAGCTGGTATCGATAGCGATGGTAAGACAATCCTTATCGATGGTAGAACCGGAGAGCCTTTCGAAAATAGAATTACCGTTGGTGTCATGTACTACTTGAAGTTGCATCACCTTGTTGATGATAAGATGCATGCTCGTTCAATTGGACCATACTCTATCGTTACTCAGCAGCCATTGGGTGGTAAAGCTCAGTTTGGTGGTCAGAGATTCGGAGAGATGGAGGTTTGGGCACTTGAGGCTTATGGTGCTGCTCAGACTTTGCAAGAAATTCTTACAGTTAAGTCAGATGATATTGAAGGTAGATCAAAGACCTACGATGCAATCATTAGAGGTAATAATGTTCCTGCATCAGGTATACCTGAGTCATTTAACGTTCTTACAAGAGAGTTGATGTCACTTGGTTTGGATGTAAAGCTTTATTCTGCACAGAATGAAGAATGCGACCTTAACCTTGAGTCAGAGGAAGACGATAGCATCAGGGAGATTGACGAGGAGACAAGAAAGTCCCTTGACGCTTTCCAAGAAGATGCTGAGGACGTGCTTTCAACAGGATTTGTTGAAGTAAACGAAGATGGAAATATTGCCGAGAACGATAGTTCTGATGAGTTCGGCGATGATTCTGACTCTGATATCGATCTGTAAGATTCGTTGGTAACTTAAATGAATTAATGCTTTTGTTGAGCTAGTTGTTCACTTGATAAAAGCGTATTGGAAGGAGACTTCAATATATGTATGAATCAAATCATTTTTCGGCTATAGGCATTAAGCTTGCTTCTCCTGAGGTCATTAAGGGTTGGTCTCACGGTGAGGTTAAGAAGCCGGAGACAATAAACTACCGTACTCAGAAGCCTGAGACAGACGGTTTGTTCTGCGAAAGAATCTTTGGACCTATGAAGTCATGGGAGTGCCATTGCGGTAAGTATAAGAAGATTCGTTATAAGGGCATGGTCTGCGATCGTTGTGGAGTAGAAATAACAAAGAACACAGTTCGTCGTGAGAGAATGGGTCACATTGAGCTTGCTGCTCCTGTATCTCATATTTGGTTCTTCCGTGGAATCCCTAGCAGAATGAGTCTTTTGTTGGACATTCCACCAAAGACTTTGGAGAGAGTTCTATATTTTGCTACTTATATTGTTCTTGATCCTGGAAAGACTCCATTAATCAAGGGACAAACTCTTGAGGAGTCAGAGTATAGAGATTATGTAGCAAACTATGGCAAGAGTTCTTTTGATGCACGAATGGGTGCTGAGGCGGTTAAGGTTCTTTTGAAGCAAGTTGATATTAATGGACTTGCAGAGGAGCTTAACGTTGCTCGTATTGAGTCTTCAGGACAAAAGAAGGCTAGAATCATTAAGAGACTTGAAGTTGTTGAGGCATTCAAGACTTCTGGAAATAAGCCAGAGTGGATGATCCTTGATGTTCTTCCTGTACTACCTCCTGAACTTCGTCCAATGGTTCCGCTAGATGGTGGCAGATATGCGACATCTGACTTGAACGATTTGTATAGAAGAGTTATTAACAGAAACAATCGTCTTAAGAAGCTTCTTGATCTTGGTGCTCCAAGCATTATCGTTAGAAACGAGAAGAGAATGCTACAAGAGGCAGTTGACTCGCTTATCGATAACGGTAGACGTGGTCGTGCTGTAACAGGATCTACTTCTGCTACAAATAACAGAACTCTTAAGTCACTTACTGATATGCTTAAGGGTAAGCAAGGACGTTTCCGTCAGAACTTACTTGGTAAGCGTGTTGACTATTCTGGACGTTCAGTTATCGTTGTTGGACCAGAGCTACGTATGCATCAGTGCGGACTTCCTAAGGAAATGGCTCTTGAGCTATTCAAGCCATTCGTTATTAAGAGATTGGTTGAAGATGGCAAGACACAGAATATTAAGACAGGTCGTCGTTTGATTGATCGTCCTAATGCTGACGTTTGGGCTATCCTCGAGGATATTATTAAGGATCATCCAGTAATGCTTAACCGTGCACCTACACTTCACAGACTAGGTATTCAGGCGTTTGAGCCTATCCTAGTTGAAGGTCGTGCAATTAAGCTTCACCCACTCGTATGTACAGCTTTTAACGCTGACTTCGACGGTGACCAAATGGCTGTCCATGTACCTCTTTCTGCAGAGGCTCAGGCTGAGTGCAGATTCCTAATGCTTTCGAGTAATAACCTCTTGAAGCCTCAGGATGGTAAGCCAGTTACTGTTCCTACACAGGATATGATTCTTGGTTGCTATTACCTAACAATGTCCCGTGATGGCGACACTGGCGAGGGAATGGTATTCTCATCTATCGATGAGGCTTACATGGCTTATGATGAGCACAAGATTACTCTTCAGGCTAAAGTAGGTATTCGTGTTTCAAGAGAATTCGATGGAGAGACAGTAACAGGTATCATTTACTCTTCATTCGGTCGATTTATCTTCAATGAAATCATCCCTCAGGATCTTGGATACGTTGATCGTTCTATCCCTGAGAACAGACTTAAGCTTGAGTGTGATTTCGTAATGGGTAAGAAGAAGCTTGAGGATGTAATTGCAAGATCTATTGCAGTTCATGGCGCAGCTCTTACAGCTAACCTATTGGATGATGTTAAGACACTTGGTTATAAGTACTCAACTCGTGGTGGTATCTCAATTGGTATCGAGGACATGATTGTTCCTGATGTTAAGGAGAAGATGATTCACGAGGCTGAGGAGAAGGTTGAGTTCGTTAACAGGATGTACCAGAGAGGTTTGATGAACGAGTCTGGACGTTATAAGTCGGTAATTAAGATTTGGACTCAGACAACTGACGATATTACTGAAGAGCTTAAGAAAAACCTTGGACCTTACAATCCAATCAAGATGATGTCTGATTCTGGTGCCCGTGGACAGATTAACCAGATTAAGCAGCTTGCTGGTATGCGTGGTAACATGGCAGATACTTCTGGTAGAACAATCGAGATTCCTATCAAGTCTAACCTACGTGAGGGAATGAACGTTCTTGAGTTCTTTATTTCTTCCCATGGTGCTCGAAAAGCATTGTCAGATACTGCTATCAAGACAGCTGACTCTGGATATTTGACACGTCGTCTTGTTGATGTAGCACAGGAAGTAATCATCAGCGAAGAGGATTGTGGATCAACAGATTATACTTGGGTTAAGGAAATCGCAGTTGTTGCTAATGAAAAGAAGGATGTAATTAAGACATTGGCTGAGCGTCTTAGCGGACGTTATGCAGCTGAGGATATTACGAATCCTACAACTGGTGAAGTACTTGTCAAGGCCAACGAACTTATTCTTGGTTCAGTTGCTAAGAAGATTGAAGAGTCTGGTAATAAGAAGGTTAAGATTAGATCAGTATTCGATTGTAATGCTAGACATGGAGTATGTTCTAAGTGCTACGGTATCAACCTTGCAACTGGTCTTCCTACTACAGGTGGCGAGGCAGTTGGTATCATGGCTGCTCAGTCAATCGGTGAGCCTGGAACACAGCTTACAATGAGAACGTTCCATACTGGTGGTATCGCATCAGGTGATGATATTACTCAGGGTCTTCCACGTGTCGAGGAGCTTTTCGAAGCTCGTAAGCCAAAGGGAGAGGCAATCATCTCTGAAATTGATGGTACAGTCCAGATAATCGAAGGCGCTAAGGGTAAGAGAGAGATTCTCGTTACTGCTTCTCCTGAGAGTACTGTTCGTGACGATAAGGATGAGCTCATTACTGAGTGTCGTTATCAGGTACCTTTCGCAGCTACAATCAAGGTTTCAGACGGAGATGTAGTTGAGGCGGCTGATATGCTTACAGACGGTACGGTTAACCCATCCGAGATCATGAAGATTAAGGGTGTTCGTGGAGTTCAGAAGTATATTGTTAGCGAAGTTGTTAAGGTTTATAAGAGCGGTGGTGTTACCATCAATGATAAGCATATCGAAGTTATTACTCGTCAGATGATGAGAAGAATGCGTATTGATGATCCAGGTGATTCACCATTTATGACAGGTACAACAGTTGATATTTTCGACTTCATTGCAGAGAATGCTAAGCTTGAGGGCGTTGAGGGAGCTAAGTTAGCTTCAGGAAAGAGACAATTACTTGGTATTACTAAGGCGTCTCTATCAACTGACTCCTTCTTGTCTGCTGCATCCTTCCAGGAGACAGCACGTGTTCTTACAGATGCTGCTGTTAAGGGTAAGGTTGACCCACTTATCGGTCTTAAGGAGAATGTTATCATCGGTAGCATAATCCCAGCTGGTACTGGCGTTAGAAAGTATCGAGATATTACTGCTGTTCCAGTTGTTAAGGAGAATTGCAAGATTATCACTGGTGACGATTACAGCTCTGATGCAAATAGCGTTGCTCAGTTCAAGAACGAGTATCTTGACGATTTGAAGAGAACAGAGGCTGAGGAATTGTCTGCTAACTGATTTGTTTTTGTAACATTTCGTTAGAATCAAAGTTATATAATTAATGCTGCAGTAGTGGTGACACACTGCAGCATTTTCTTTGCCTAATTATTCACGTGAAAGGTTGACGAAGCGTAGTACAATATATATGTTGGTTATTTTCGCGAAGGCAAATACTATTTTTGGTTTATAGGAGAGGCGATATTGATGTTTAATCGCAAGAACTCATACAAATACATCGTGGGCATATTGGTATGCATAATGGTTACAGTACCTGTAATATGTTTTCCAATAGGACTAAGAGAGATGACTCGACCTTCACTTGCAGTAAGAAGGGCGTATGCTGCTACTTTTCCTGATGCTGGAGTTGTAGAACAGACACAGGCTCTAGTCGAGGAATGGGCTTTGAATGTCAATACATCTGGTGAAGTTGTTACAGGCGGTGAGACAGAAGGCGGCGATGGCGAGCAGGGAGACCAGGGTGACCAAGGTGACCAAGGTGACCAAGGTGATCAGGCAGACCCAAACGGGGATTATGTTGTTCCTGATGGAATGATTGATGTAAGTAATGGTGGAATAGCTAACACATCTTATGTGGAGGGATATACTCCTGTAGAAAATACTAGTTACAGTGATATACCAACTTATACGATTTATCAGCAATATGATGAGGCTAATTTACCTATCGAGCTTTTGGATGTGACGGTTTTCACGCCTGATAATACGACGGAGTATGTTGATGCGCAGGACTCTATTCTTAAAGAGTTTCCTGACATGAGCTCGAACACTGTCGGCACACTATTTGTAGGACAGGCTGTTACAAGAATTGGTATTGGTGATACTTGGTCGAAGGTTGTTACTGAAGACGGAGTTGAAGGATATGTTCTTTCGAATTCACTAAGTGATGAAATGGTTTGGCAAGCAATTGATCGTACCGTGTGGGTAGATGCTGATTCATTGACTTTAAGAGCAGAACCTTCAACGGATAGCGAGGTTCTAGCAACTCTTCCAAGAGACAGCAGACTTCATTGTACGTCTGTTTCTGCTAAATGGTATGAGGTTACTACGGAGGCAGGACTTACCGGGTATGTTTATATCTCGTATACGACTACTAATGCACCTCCAACACCAACGCCAACTAACCCACCTCGTTCGAGTAGTGGAGGTAGATCTGGTGGAAGCTCCGGCGGAAGTTATTCCGGCTCAACAGGTAACACTGCGACCTTGCCAGTAATTACTGGTGTTAACGGAGAGAGCATTGTAAATATCTGCGTGTCGATGCTTGGCGTTGATTACGTTTGGGCAGGAGAGTCAAGTAGCGGTGTAGATTGCTCTGGTTTGGTTGTATATGCATATAGGCAAATCGGAATCAGCGTTCCTCACTTAGCTCAATCGATCACTACCTGCGGCGTGTCAGTAAGCAGAAGTGATATCATGCCTGGAGATGTTGTTTGCTGGGATACGGGTGGAGGATATTGTGGCCACGTAGGAATCTATGTTGGTGGAGGACAAGTAATTCATGCTTCTAATTCAAGAGACAATGTTTGTTATGGAAGCGTTGACATGATGTCGATACTAACGATTAGGAGATTTATTCAGTAAAACAAATAGCTTAGAGTCTGGTTTTTTGAACTCTAAGCTATTTTTATGTTCATAAAAAGTGAGTCAAAGTGTAATATAGAAGGTAATTAAATCGTAAGAGCAAGAGGTGCGCATGAGACAGGATAGTATTGATTTGTTTATTGAGAATTTAAGTTCAGTCGCTCCAGTTCCGGGTGGTGGAGGAGCAGCGGCGTTAATGGGTGGAGTTGCATCGGCGCTTTGCTCGATGGTTGCAAATCTTACTACGGGTAAGAAGAAGTACATTGATTATGAAGAGGATATTCAAGATGTGTTAAAGAAGACGAAGATCTTGAATGACGAGATTTTGGAGCTCATTGAAGAAGATGCCAAGGCTTTTGAACCATTATCGAAGGCTTATTCAATTCCAAAAGACGACCCAACCAGAGATGAGGTTCTTGAGAGAGCCTTGAGAGTTGCTGCCGACGCACCAGGCAAGATAATAGATAAGATGATAGAGGTTGCAAAGCTGATTGTTTTGCTTTCTGTCGAGGGTTCAAGACTTGCTATTAGTGATGTTGGAGTTTCAGCGTGCGCGTGCATGGCTGCGGCTAAGAGTGCAGCAATGAATGTGTATATCAACACGAAGCTAATGAAGGATAAAGAATACGCGGAGAACTTAAATCACAGAACTGAGGAGAAGGTCCATGATGTGTGCAAGACATGCGAGATAGCATACGATTTAGTGTTGGCTGGACTTAAATAAGGAGAGTTTAAATGGTTGAATTACTAGGAAAGCCGGTAGCTGACGCTATTTGCGCGAATTTGAAGGATAGCATAGAAGAACTTAAGGGTAAAAACAAGATTCCAACTCTTGCAATCGTGAGAGTCGGAAATAGAGAAGATGATATTTCTTATGAGCGTGGCGCGCGAAAAAGATTTGCCGATAACAATTGTGACACGAGGGTTGTGGAACTGTCGGCTGATGTTGATCAAGACGAATTAGAAAAGACGATAGTTGAGCTTAATAACGATAGTTCGGTTGACGGGATATTGCTTTTTCGACCACTTCCTAAGCAACTTTCTGAAGCAAGAATTCAGAAGCTGATTGAAGGCGACAAGGATGTCGATTGCATGGGGCTTGAGAATATGGCGAGGCTTTTCGCGGGAAGCAAAGAGGGATTTGCGCCTTGCACGGCTCAGGCTGTTATCGAGCTACTACATCACTATGATATAGAGCTTAAGGGCAAGAAGGTTACGGTCATTGGTAGAAGTCTTGTTATTGGTAAGCCTGTTGCGATGATGCTCATTAAGGAGAATGCGACGGTTACTGTTTGCCATACGAAGACGGAAGACCTTATTGGCGAGTGCAAAAATGCAGATATCATTGTGGCGGCTGCGGGGGTAGCCAAGATGGTAAGTGCCGAGTATGTTAAGCCTTCGAGCATAGTAATTGATGTTGGAATGAATGTTGATGAGGCTGGAAAGCTTTGCGGCGACGTTGACTTTGCGGGCATCTCAGAGATTGTCGACAGGATAACACCAGTTCCTAGAGGGGTAGGCTCTGTAACTACTTCGGTACTTCTTAAGAATACTGTAGCAAATGCAATTAAAAGCACTAAGTAAGTATAAATAAAGTAGAAGGCGAAAAGAATGAAAACTTGTCCTGTATCAAAGGCCTGCGGTGGATGCAATCAAGATAAGAACTACGAGGCGACACTTGACGATAAGCAAAAAATCGTCGAGAAGCACCTATCAGAGATGTGCAAAGTGGAGCGAATTCTTGGTGCGCAAGATCCCTACTACTACAGAAACAAAGTGCACGCAGCCTTTGGCAAGATTAACAGCAAGGTGGTTTGCGGGACCTATGCGCCGGGCTCTCACAAGATAATTGAGAATAGCGAATGCTTGATTGAGAATCGTCTGGCAAGCGCGATTATTCTGACGATTAAGAAGCTGGCGGTGTCCTTCAAAACGCCTATTTTCGATGAGCGAAAAGGAGATGGAATTCTGCGCCGAGTTCTCGTTCGCGTTGGCGAGGGGACGGGCGAGGTGATGGTAGTTATAGTCGTCGCTCAAGTCGATTTTCCTGGCAAGAAGGCTTTCGTTAAAGAGCTTATTTCTAGGCACAAAGAGATTACTACAGTAGTTTTCAACCTCAACAACAAAAGGGATTCCATGATTCTCGGGCTCAAAAGCATCTCCGCCTATGGCAAGGGATACATAATTGAGCGCATTTGTGGCAAAAGCTTCAAGCTCTCGCCCGAGTCGTTTTGCCAAATAAATCACGCTCAGACTGAAGTTTTGTACGGTAAGGCGGTCGAGTTCGCTTCGCTTAGTGGAAATGAGCGAATTCTGGATGCGTACTGCGGAATCGGAACCATTGGCCTGATTGCGTCGGATAAGGCAAAGTCGCTAGTTGGAATTGAGCTGAACGGCAAGGCAGTTGTAGATGCAACGTCCAATGCGAAATACAATGGAGTAGGCAATGCTTCTTTTCGAAAAGGCGATGCAAGCGAGTTGATGCTCGCGGCGTCTTTGAAGGGCGAGCGATTCGATGTGGTTTTTCTGGACCCGCCGCGTGCCGGAACTACGCCTGAGTTCGTCAATGCATGCAAATCGGTGGCGCCGGAGAAGATTGTTTATATATCGTGTAGCGTTGAGACATTGGCGCGAGACCTGAACTTATTTAAGAAAGCCGGGTTCATGCCGCAAGTCGCTCAGCCTGTAGACATGTTTCCGTGGACGGAGCATGT
>Ga0116157_10000905_pt1 | contig 30172 bp, 26 predicted proteins | sample AD_UKC048_MetaG_FD_89882 | JGI IMG/M metagenome (GOLD analysis project Ga0116157, IMG submission 89882) | Active sludge microbial communities of municipal wastewater-treating anaerobic digesters from USA - AD_UKC048_MetaG | ecosystem: Engineered > Bioreactor > Anaerobic > Digestate | place: USA... | reverse complement strand
TTTATGCTCATTAATTTTTTGTCCTTTCTGGTCATGGCGCACCTCCGTATTTCTATGCTACCATCTCCAGGAATAGGACATTTCTATTTTGCATATTTAGGACATTATCACTTTGCGGTTACACTTACTAATATATCGCCTTTTATACCTATTTCTCTAATACAATTATGTTTCATAAATTTCAATATATAAACAATAAATGCCGGCTTTGCAGCCGGCATTTATCTCCCTAAATTCCCTGGTTATCCTTATTTTATCGCAAGTTTTTCAACTTTTCTGTCCGTGAATCCCTCTTTGCTTACGGCTTCAAAAACCACCACATAATACCCCTGCGCTACGTTATCGCCGTTGGCCGCCCTTAAATCCCACGGTATAAACTGAAAGAACGTTTCAAACTTGGCAGAAAGCCTTCTTACCAGTTCTCCGTTTATTGTGTAAATGCTTACCGTCATTTCACCAAAACCCGAGCCCGTCCACCTGAACAGAACCGCCGGCAGCACTTTTTTATCTACCGGGTTAGGCGTAATTAAAACCGATTCAAGGAATTTTTTGCCTTCGTTCAATATAATAACCGTCTTGCTTGCCTCTATCGTCTGGCCCTGAACGTTTTTAACAATAACCTGGATCTCATAAGTACCGCTTGATACGGCTTTGCCCTGATTATTCAGGCCGTCCCACCTTATGTATTCGCCCACGCCGTCGCCATAAACAAGCGACAGGTCAGAACCGTTTTTGTCAATAACAAGCATGTCGTCTATTTTCAGAGAAACCCTGTCAGTGCTGCTGGCGCGGTTTTCTTTTATGACCCTTACAAGTTCGCCGCCGCTGTTATAAATATTTACTTCCACGTATTCTTCTATCTTTATTACCTGAATTTCCTTAATCAGAACATTTGAATGTCCGTATTCGTCTTTCTGCTCTATCTTAATGTAATAACTGCCGTTTGAAATATCCTGTATCGCGTTGTTTGTGGCGCCCCACTCAAACACTGTGTGCCCTGTGCCTATGCTGTCCGGAGTTTCAAGGCCTGCCATAAATATTTCAAGCACCTGTTTATTGGTGACAACCTCCGATTCTTTCCCTTCAACAGTGCCTTGAACGTTGCTTTCTTCCGGCGCTGCCGTAAACCTGACCAAAGACATCATATTATTGGCCCTTGATTCGGCGATTATTTTTACAAGTTCTCCCGCGGAATTATACACACCTATCCTCACTATATAAGGGAAAGGTGGAAGCGTAGGCGTAATTGTAGGCGTTGAGGTCGGAGACGTGGTTTCGGTAATAGTCAGTGTTTCTGTTGAAGTGGCTGTCTCTGTTGAGGTCAAAGTGACTGTAGGCGTATCTGTCCAGGTAATGGTTTCCGTAGCCGTCTGGGTTATTGTCCTTGTAGCTGTCCTTGTGGGCGAATTCGTAAAAGTAATTGAATTTGTGGCGGTAAGGGTTATTGTAGGCGTGTCAGTCGATGTATTCTGAGCGGTTTCGGTTACAGTAAAGGTTATTGTATTTGTCGGCGTGGCAGTACGCGTCGCTGTTCTTGTATCAGTAATTGTAAACGTCACAGTAACTGTTGCAGTAGGAGTATTTGTGGGCGTATTTGTCATGCTTTCCCAATAGGTAACTGTGATTGTAGGCGTGGGCGTGCTTGTGGGCGTATCTGTCCTTGTCACGGTAACTGTCGCGGTATGCGTGACAGTCGGGGTTCCTGTAAAAGATACAGTGGGAGTCGCGGTTGATGTTATTGTCTTTGTTTCCGTAACTGTCGGGGTATTTGTCATGCTTTCCCAGTATGTAATTGTAATTGTGGGCGTGGGTGTGCTTGTTTCCGTATTTGTCCTGGTAACAGTCACTGTTGAAGTAAATGTGACCGTTGTTGTAGCTGTCCTTGTAGGCGACGGAGACGGCGAATCTGTCACTGTCACGGTTACCGTCATAGTGGGCGTTGCCGTCCTTGTGGGCGACGGAGACGGCGAATCTGTTATTGTAACGGTTACCGTCATTGTGGGCGTTGATGTCCTTGTTGATGTTGAAGTGGGCGAAGGTGTTCTTGAAGGCGTGGGCGTGGCAGACGGCGTGTTTGTCCTTGTTGCCGTAAGAGTTACCGTGTTTGTCGGCGTACCACACTGAACATCGGCAATGACTATATTTGAATAAACAGGCGCCTGCGAATCGCCGTCAATATACGCGCCGTTAGTCAGCGGGTCGCAGCCTGTGACCACGCCCCACCACGCGTAAGTACCGGATGTATTTGAAATTGAATCTATATCCCATCGTAAAATACCTCCGGCTGTGCTGTTTGGAGCTTTATTGGCACCGGCATAACTTACGCCTGTCGGCACAGTGTCATATACATGCGCATTTGAAACGGTCCTTGGTTCATAGACTACAAAGTTATTATAACTGTCCTGCGGGTCTCCTGAATCTCCGCTTTGTTCTCCAAAACCCGGCGTCCATGTATCTCCGCTTGCGCAGGACATACCGTCAGCCGCTCCGCTGGCGTCTGTATAAGTAAGGGTATATCCAGCAGGCTCAGGATCGCCTTTAGGCCAGACTTTTATATTAAATGTATAAGGAGAACCCTGCGGAACCACAACTTTTACCCTGTACCATTTACTTGATAAAATATGCGGGGTTGCCGCACCCACCGGCCATGAAGTGGCACCGCCGGCAGTCTTTTGAAATTTTACAAAAGTACCTGTAACACCGGGCGCGTCATCAACAGATAATAAAACGCCATAAGCTTTTGAGGCATTTCCGGTTAACCCGTTATTTCTTATTATAACCAGCGCGTCCGCGCCTTCATAGGCAGCCGTGCCATACCCTATCATTGCGTCTGTCTGAACAATACCTCCGTCACAGAAAACAGCGTCCGGCCCGTCAAGAAGCAGTGCCGGGTATGTGGAACCGCCGGAATCCCCCCTGATTACACGGTCTCCTGTACTGCATGTATCTTCAATATACCAGGTTCCGTTATTCCCGTTATATGGCGCATATTTAAAACCTGTGGGCGCCGCGCCTGTTCCATAGGTACCTATTGGTATATCATCAATAGGCCTGTATGCTTTAAGACGCATTCCGTTAACTTCATATTCAACAAAATATGTAATTGTATCGCCAAGGCTTACAAGGTTATCGCTTTGTGTCTTATTTATAGTCAACATAGCCGCGCCTGCAGTTATTGTAACAGTGCTTGTTTTATTCGTCCCGGACATATTACCCGTAGCTGTATTGGAAATATTTGTACCTGCGGAAATTGCGTTTTTTACCTTTAAAAGCATCCATACAGTGCCTTCCGCGTTGCCCCTTAATCCTGACCTGTTTGCAAGAGTCCATGTAACAGTGCCTGATGTTGCGCCTACCCCCGGATGCGTAACGCTGCCGCCTGTAATTGAAGAAGGCCCCACAGAAACAAGTTCCAGATTGCCGCCGCCGGGAATGGAATCTGTAATTGTCAGCGGCCCGTTTTGGTATGAATAGTCAATTGAAAATAAGACCAAATCCCCCACGCTCTGAATAACGCCTTCCGCTGACTTATGTACGGTAAAATCAGGAGTCATCAAAGGCAGCGACCACGTCAATGACTCATTTGAGCACTCACCAATTGGATGCCAGTCCGGCTCATTCATATTGCTGTTTCTAAACGCAGCATGAAGATATAGATTTGTATTATTGCAGCCCGGGAAATTATCCGCAGAAGGAATGTGAACAGCATAAGTATCTGTGACAAGATGACCCCCCTGTGTAGAATCTGCATCTCCGGCATCATTACAAACTGTACATGGATATGTTGGCGACCAACCCCACCCCGTATTTGCCAGCCAGTCAATTGCTCCGCCGGGAGTCAGTGAAGGCTTTGAAGTTGGTACATCTATACCTGCCCTTGACACAACAAAAACCTGCCCAAGTCCTGATAAACGGGCATCAACCAAAGTCGGCTGAGTGCTGACCGCCATTGCAAACATATTTGTATTAAATGGATGAGCGCAATACTGCACAGTTACAGTAACCAACTGCCCAAAAACCGGTGTAGGAGGGTTCATAGTTAAAGATATTATTTTTGCACCTGCAAAAACATTGTTAAATGATATGCACAAAAAAACAAAAGAAAACAACGCAACTGTTTTAAATTTTTTTAATACGTTTATCATAAAAAAACTCCTGTTTTTAGTTAAGCGTTTAGACAACAACAAATTAAATTAGTTTCGCGCAAAAACACCCTTATATCAAAAGGCTTTTTAATTTATCTTATCATTGCGGAAATGTCAATGTTAAAATATAAAACCCGGTTTTGCAATAAGGAACGTGGAAACTAAGCAATTAAGCATTAGGCAGATAAGCAGAAGCGGTTGAAAAGAACAATCAACTAATTCCGAGGGACGGAGGGACGGAAGATCGGAAGGTCAGAAGGTCAGAGGGTCGGAGGGTCAGAGGGACGGAAGAAAAACCAAAGGTCTTAATATCTGGTAGACGCGGGTCTTTCCCAGCCGCCGCAGCAAATAAGCTGCTATGGCGGAGGAGGCAGTCCGCGGCAGTTGTTCTGATTTTTTTAAATCAAAATCTCGCGGGCTGCCTCCTTCGCCATAACGTCACACCGCTCCGGCGGCCGGGAAAGACCCGCGTCTACCAGACACTAAACACAAAAAAGAGGCGCAATACCGCGCCTCTGAAATATTAAACAAAAAGAGCCGGACAGCGCAGGAGCGCTGTCCCTACAAATTCGATTACTATTTCTTAACAGCTATCTTTCTTTCCAGAACATACTTTTCACTGTCGTTTTCAACCGTAATCTTTAACACATATAACCCTACACCTATCTTAAACCCGCTGTTTGTCTTTCCGTCATATACCAATTCATGCGGGCCTTTTAAACCCTGCTCTTCACTTTTTGAAAACTCTTTATCCCATACCAGACCGCCGAACATATTATAAAGCTTAAACGTAACTTTGCTGTCAGCTTCAAGATAATACCCTATTTTTGTGACGCCTTTATCCGGGTTAAAAGGATTTGGCGTGTTTTTTACCGTCTTTTTATCCGCGGTTGAAGTGGCTGAAATATATTCCATGACTATTGTTTTTGGCGCCAAACCTGCAACGGTTGCGGTGATTGTGACATTTAAAGGGCCAAGCAGCGGCGCCGTGTATACAGACTGTGCCAGCCCGCCCTGATAGTTCAGCACATAATCATAATTATCTGTTGTCGCATTTGTTACGCTTAAAGTGCCGGCTCCGGCCGGCAGAATATCAAACGCCACGGCTGTTTTTGATACCGGATTCATGTATGCGTCAAACACGGTAACGCTTAAATTTGCGGTTTCACCGGGCCTTATCTGCGTTTTATCCGATACAAAAGAAAAACTCTGCGGCGCATCGGCATAAACCTGCACAATGTCCGACGGTAACTTGGTTACATAATAATAAGTACCGGTACCGTTGTCATAATCCGTGCAGTCAGGCATAATTTTTATCCTGTCCATTTTTGTATAATTCACAACAACAGATCCTTCCCCTGAAGTTACAGGAACCGTGTCAGGGACAAGGGGTTCAAGAAACGCAGTATGATTGTCGTATTCAACAGCTTTTATGCTTACATTTTTATTAAAATCATAAAAAATTCCTTTTCCCGCTTCCCTTGGATAATTTGACGCTTTGACTGTTACCGTTAAAAAACTTCCGGCAAACACGGAAATTTCCCCCGCCGTATATGTAATATTGTTTATTTCCGGCCATATAAAATAAGTGTTTTTGCTTACAAAGTATCTGTCCACAGAAATTACAGGCGGCGATAATGAAAAATCCTCTGAATTAATTGTATATGTATCAGAATTATCCGGATAAGGAAGAAGCGTAACGGAATATACGGCGGTACCCGGCACATCCGTAAGCGCCATATTTACCGCAGAAGGGGTAACGCCCGAATAATTTGCCCCTGTATAAAGCCTTACATTTGAAGGGTAAGAACCGCTGATTCTGTTATAATACTGGTCGCAGGCCGTGACAGTTACATAAAATTCTTCCTTTGTTATCATGGTTTCGGGCAGCCCTGTATATCCAAGAGCGGTTCCCGGCGCGTATTCCTGCCCTTTTGTAAGTATAATCCTTGTCGCGTAAGCTCCGGGGTTCATCTGTTTTGCCGCAGTGCCTGTAGCGCCGGAAGAATCAGTAAACGTAATTGCAAGCGAAGGATCCGCCCCGAATGCTTTTATCTTGCCCATCCATTTTCCCGCCGTAAAAGCGGTTGAAGCCGCGGCGTCCGATTCCACAAATATAATATCCCCCACTGAAGCTGTTGCGGTCACATTACCCGTATAATCCGCCTTAACGGCGTTGTCAACATCATAGGCGGTGATTGTCACCGGTATTGCATCGCCTGCGGTGAAAGTTCCGGCCTGCAGCAAAACGGTAAAATTTCTTAAATCCGCGCCATTAACGCATGCGGCGGCAAAAATAAAAAACGCCAAGAAAATATTTTTTTTCATACAAACCCCGTTTTATTTTTTAAACTTTAAAATCAGTTTATCTTCATGTATTCTTCAAGGGATGTCGTTCCCTGAATAAGTTTTAAAAGCGCCGCCTCTTTAAGCGTCTTAAGCCCTGTTTTGGCGTTTTCTTCCTTTATCTTTTTAAGGGGCTCTTTAGCCATAAGCATATCCTTGATTTTATCGGTCATTACAAGCGCTTCAAACACGGCTGTCCTTCCTTTATATCCTGTCTGGGCGCAGTTGGCGCATCCGTTCCCTTTATATAAAGTGACCGCCTTTCCTTCATCTCCGCCAAGCATCTTTACAATGTCAGAAGGCGCCTGGTAGGGCTGCCTGCAGGCTGTATCTATTTTTCTTACAAGCCTCTGCGCAACCACCAGAAGCGTGTTTGAATATACAATATACGGTTCTATTCCAAAATTAATAATTGTCTGCAGCGCCTGATAAGGGTCAGAAGCGCGCAGCCTTGCTATTACAAGATGGCCGCTGGCAATAATATCAAGTATGGATTCCGCGGTTTCTTTGTTGGCGATGTCCCCGACGGTTATAACGTCGCAGTCCTGCTCCGCAAGGTAATGAAGCACCTGGCCGTAATTTTTTCTGCTTACCTTTGTCTGGTTAACACCCGGCACAACATAACTTGAACCCGTGTCGTCAATGGAAAAAATGTTGATATCAGGCGAGTTCATTTCCACAAGCGTTGAATGCATTGTTGTTTCTTTGCCGCTGTTTGTGGGGCCGGACAGGATAATAAGCCCGTGCGGTTTTTTAATAAACCTTCTGTACATTTCAACCATTTCATCTTCCATGCCGCTCTGATCCAGCGTAAGCACGGTTGAATCCGCCCTCATTATTTTCAGGACTATTTTTTCACCGAACAAAGTCGGGAATGTATACACAGCCATATTTATTTCCTTGCCGCCGACGCGGATTTTAAGCTTACTTTCCTGCGGCGCAGATTTTTCGTTCTGATTCATCTGGGCCAGCTCTTTAATCTTGTTTAAAAGCCCGTTATAAAGCGTGCGCGGCGGCGATTCAACTTCATACAAAGTGCCGTCTATCCTTCTTCTTATCCTGCATTTATCGGCAAGCGGTTCAATATGAATATCCGTGGCGCCCGCGTCATATCCGTTTGAAAGCAGCGTGGTTAAAAACACATTAACCGGCGTATCCTGTGATACAACCGCCTGCGCCATATTTGGCGCGGCCTGAACCTGAGGAGGAGGCGGCGGCGCGTACTGCTGCGGAGGAGGCGTATATTGCGGCTGCGGCGGAGGCGCCGGAGCCGAAGTATACTGAGGCGAAGGTGGCTGCGGCGGAGCATACTGCTGCGGCGCAGGAGCCGAAGGCGCCTGTTCGCCATAAATTGACCTTTGTATCTTCATCCCTGAATTTTCCTGCCTGGAAGAATTTCCCATAGGAGCGGACAAAATATCATCAAGGTCTTCAACGCTTGCTTTTGCAACAGCGCCGGTCTCTTCCGCTTTATATCCAAAATACTTATTAATCTGTTTTAAAATTTCCTCGGACGGCGCAAGCCTTACGTCTATTTCGCTTTTTGTCGTGGCTTTTAAATCATCAATAACAAGAAAATTCATGGGTTCCGCCATGGCGACGGTGATTACCCTTCCGTGCCTTGTTACCGGTATTAATTTTTCATTTCTCATAAGCTGTTCCGGAAGAAGTTTTAAAATATCCTGCTTAATTTCATTTACCTCTTCAAGGTTTACAAAAGGGACGCCCATCTGATATCCCAAAAATGTCCACAGGATTTCTTTGGACAGATATCCCATCCTAACAAGTATTTCGCCTATCTTTTCACCGGTGCGCCTTTGTTCTTCAAGGCCGTCTTTTAACTGTTCTTTGGTGATAATGCCTTCATCAACAAGCATCTCTCCGATAAGCATGTTCTTTTTGGGTTTGTTCATGATTTACCCCTCTTTTTTCTTGAATATGTCAAAAATGGATTTTTTCTTTTTTGCTTCGCCTTCTTCTTCGGGCGCGGACGCAAGGCCGCCGCCTTCGCCTTCCTGCGCCGGCACTTCTTTGTAATCCTGTTTGGCCTGAATTTTTTCGCCTCTTGATATTTTTTTAGCGAATTCAGCGCCGATTTCTTTTGTCTTGTTTTCAAGTTCGGCCTTTGAAAGCCCGCTGTCCGCGGTAATCTTTATGGCCTGTTCTTTGCCGGTTGACTGGTCTTTCGCGGAAACCCTTATTATACCATTCGCGTCTATGTCAAAAATAACGTCTATTTTTGCCGAACCTTTGGGCCCCGGCGGAATTCCCACAAGGTCAAATGTCCCTATCATCTTATTGTCGGAAGCCATTGGTTTTTCGCCCTGGAAAACTTCAATCCTTACAAATGACTGGTTTTCCTGGGTTGTCGTATATACTTCCGTTTTTCTTAAAGGTATGGAGCTGTTCTTTTCAACTATTTTAGAAAAAATTCCGCCTTCTGTTTTAATGCCCAGGGAAAACGCCGTTACATCCAGAAGCAGAATATCCCTGATGTCGCCCTTTAATACGGACGCCTGTTTTGCCGCGCCTGACGCAACCGCTTCATCCGGATTCACCCCGGAAAAAGGGTCTTTTCTGAATATTCTTTTTACAACTTCCCTTACAAGCGGCATTTTTGTCTGGCCGCCCACAAGCACAATTTCGTCAATTTCGTTTGACCTTAATCCCGCGTCGTTAAGCGCAGTTTCACACGGGCCCGCGGTTTTTTCCGCGATTGTTTTTGTAATGGCTTCAAGCGTGGGCCTTGACAGCACTGTCTGAAGGTGTTTTGGCCCGTCATTGGTTGCCGCCAAAAACGGAAGGGTTATTTCCACGGAATCAAGCGTGGAAAGGTTTATCTTTGCCTTTTCCGCGGCGTCTTTTAACCTCTGCAGGGCGACCCTGTCATTTTTTAAATCAATACCCTCTTTTTTATGGAATTCAGCCACAAGATAATCTATTATTGCCTGGTCAAAATCATCGCCGCCAAGGTGGGTATCGCCGCTTGTGGACAACACTTTAAATATTCCCTGCCCCAGTTCAAGAATTGATACATCAAACGTCCCGCCGCCAAGGTCATAAATTACAACCTTCATCTTGGTCTTGCTGTCAAAACCGCTGGCCAAAGCCGCGGCCGTGGGTTCATTTATTATCCTTACTATTTCAAGGCCGGCAATTTTTCCCGCGTCCTTTGTAGCCTGCCTCTGCGAATCGTTAAAGTGCGCGGGAACGGTTACAACGGCCTTGTCAACCGTTTCTCCAAGGTAATTTTCCGCGTCTTTTTTCATTTTCATAAGTATCATCGCGGAAAGTTCCGGCGGCGAATAAGTCTTGCCCATAACTTCAACCCATACATCGCCGTTGGCGGCGCGGATAAGTTTATAAGGCATAAGCCTTAAATCATTTGACACGGTAGGGTCGTTAAACTTTCGGCCTATGAACCTTTTAACGGAAAAAATAGTGTTTTCCGGATTCATGACCTGCTGCCTTTTGGCCGCGTTTCCCACAAGTATCTGCCCTTCTTTGGTGAAAGCCACCACAGACGGGGTTGTCCTGAAATTTTCGTCATTGGGAATAACAAGAAGCCTGTTATCTTCCATTAAACCCATACACGAATTTGTTGTCCCAAGGTCAATTCCTATAATTTTTGCCACTTATACTCCCTTTCCCGCGTTTTATTACTGCGCTTTTCTTGCCCTGTCAATTTCCCTCATTAGTTCCATTAACCTGTCAACCACCCTTTTGTAATGCTGGTTCTCGGGTTCAAGCCTGACAGCTTCTTCAAATGCTTTCTTTGCGTCCAGAAGCTTGTTTGTAACAGTATAAATAACGCCTGTATTATAATATCCCTCGCTCAGTTTATATACCGCGCACGCCTGCTGCATTTTCAGAAGGGCCGTATTTTTGTTATTATCAAACGCCGCAACTCCCTCTTTAAAAATCACACAGGCTTCCTCAAATTTCTTTTTATCATTGCCCTGAAAAATACCAAACTTTCTTTCCGCCGGCGACTGTTTTAAAGACGCGAAAATTATAAAATTATAAATCTTTCTCTTTAAGGGGTTGGAAAGTATGTTATACGCTTCAACCACCTCTGAAGTCCTTTCGTGCGCCCAGTCCGGCCTGTCCGGATTATGGTCGGGGTGATATTTGTAAAGCATCATTCTGAAAGCCCCGTCTATTTCTTCCTGTGTCGCTGCCGGATATAATTCCAGCAGTTCATAATAATTAAGTTTATTTGCCATCTTTTCCTTTTATCAGAACTTGGCGCCTTTAAGCCTGAACAGTTCGGCAACGCGGCCGTCGTTCATGCTTATGTCGTCGGTTTTTTCATAGTTTGCAAGCGCGAAAGTCTCGTCCGCTATCTGTTTGGACGCATAAATATTTGTATTAAATTTTTTCTTCTCTCCGTACCTTGAAGCAAAATTAAGGTAATCGGTTATGGCGTTAAATGTATCAACCGATTTTCTGTCAATAAAGCCGCCGGTAATATTGCCTTTTGTTATAACAAAATTTACATCAAAATCCTCCACGTTATAACCAAGCGTCAGCTTGCTTTTTACCATATTCACAAGTTCTTTTCTTATTTCCACTGTTGAAATAAGCGCGCGTTTCAGGTCGTCGCTGTGCTTAAACGGATACCCAAAACTGATAAGTATAAATTTATCCGTCACTTTAAATACCGCGCCCTGATATTCAAGCACCGTGCCGGATATTTTTTCAATAAACTTTTTAATTATTTCCTTTAATTCATCGCTGATAAGTTCATATGTAAAACCCGCGAAAGCCGAAGTGTCCACAAATACCAGCACTGTAGGGTTTTCCCCTCCCTGTGAAACCGGATAAAAACCTTTTGTTATCTTGTCCGTCATTTCCTGATACGTAAAGGTTTCGTATGCTTTTTTTAAATTGTCCATATCCTTTAACCCGTCGGCAACCGTTTCAAACGCGTCTTTTATCCTTACTTTTTCCTTAAGTTCAACTATCATCCTGTTAAAATCATCGGCAAGCACGCCGGTTTCATCGTTTGATTTTACGTCAACGGAAACATCAAGATTGCCTTCGGCAACTTTTCTCATTCCGGCAGCTATAATATTAAAATTCCTTGTGATTATAAAAGCAAGGCCCCACGCGCCGGCTCCGCCCGCAAGCAGTATCAAAAATGCCAGCAGCGACGTATTTAAAATCATAATGTTCTGGGAGTGATATGTACCGTACTTGGAAAACTTTATCACCAGGGTCGCAAGCCCGATGTTTTTGTCTTTAATTTTTATATTCCCGATAACTTTTAAAGTATCATCAATTTTATTTCCGGCAAGGTTCTTTACCGTTTCTTTTTTATCCTCTGTAAGCTTAAGTTTTGGAAATTTTTTCTTTAAAAGCGCGTCATTAATGGCAGCCGCCCTTACTTCTTCTTTTTCATCAATAATTGCCATGAATACTATGTTTTTGTCAATCTGAACAAACTGTTTCATATAATTTTCGTAAATGCCCCAGTTTATTCCGGACCTTCCCTGAGCCACAGGCCAAAGCGCGCCCAATGTTTTGGCCGCTTTCTTGGCGCTGTTTTTCATTTCATTTATGCTGTCATTCCAGTTCATTGTCATGTAATATCCGACAATGGCAGCAAGCGTAACAAGAATAAGAGAAAATATAAGAAGGCTTATTTTATAACTTAAACTGAATTTAACCTTTCTTCTTGAAGCCATTTTTCCCCTTCCCTTAATTCAACATTTATTTTGCGACGGATTCCAGGGCATAAAAAGAACTGTCAGTATCCCCAAAATATATTATTCCGTCTTCGCCGATTATTGAAGTGACGACGCTAAATTCATATTTCTGCGACCATTTTTTCTCTCCGGTCTTTGAATCAAGCGCCAAAACTTCCTTGCCTGCGCCTATATAAAGAATATTATTTACGGCAAAAGGCGTTGTTAAAACTTTCCCTTCCACCGCGGTCTTCCACAGCAGTTTGCCGTTTTCCGCGTTTAAGGCGTAAATATTTTTATCATTGGAACCCGCGAAAAACACGCCTTCTTTAATAAGCCCGGAAGTTATCCAGCCTTCAGCCTGAAACGCCCATTTAACCGCGCCGCTTAACGAATCAACAGCGTAAATTTTCTTGTCATCAGATCCAAAATACAAAACGCCTTCGCTTTCAACAGCGGTGGACGCGATGCCTTTTCCGGTCGCGTACTGCCACGCCACTTTCCCGCTTTCAACGTCAAGCGCGTACATATTGGCGTCAATGGAACCGATATAAACAAATCCGTTTGCCAGCGTGGGAGAAGAAACCACAGGTAATAATGCGGCATGTTTCCATATAATTTCACCGGTCTGGCGGTTCATCGCGTAAACATTGTTATCCATTGAACCCACGCATACAACCGATGAAAATACGGCGGGTGATGAACCCTGTATAGGCCCGATTTTCTTGGACCATAAAACTTTTCCGGTGGAAGCGGAAAGCGCGTAAAACATTCCGGTTTCCGTGCCAAAATATAGTGTTGTTCCGTATAAAGCCGCGGAAGATGATATGCCTCCCTGGCACGGGGTCTTCCAGACCGCCTGTCCCGTGCTTTTTTCAATCGCGTAAAAATTATTATCCATGCAGCCCACATAAATATTTTCCGCGTCCATAACAGGGGAAGCTTTAAATCCGGATATGGCTTTAAATTTCCACTTAAAATCAAGGGGCGGAAGGATATTATAACCCGTATAAAAATCGTGGCTTGGCACTCCTCTGAACATCGACCAGACGTATTTTCCCTTTTCGGCCTTTACGCTTGTGACTTTTTTGGAAGCAACAATAATTTCCTGCTGCTGGACTTCTATCTGTTTTTCAAGTTTCTTGACTTCAGCGGAATCAGCTCCGGATGCGGTTGCCTTTTTTGTCTTTAAATCGCGCTGCATTTTCTGCAGCTGTGAACTTTGTGTTTTTATCTGTTTCTGCAGCCCTTCCATCTCTTTAATGTCTTCGCTGATATTTATATCAATGCTTGCTTCCTCTTCGGGCTGGCCGCCAAAACAGCCCGGAAAGAGAAAAAGCGCAATAATAATTGCAGCATATAAAATAGCATTTTTGGACATAATAAGCCCCTTTCAAAATTTTAATCAAACTTTACAAAATACCTGTTTTTACAGTAATAAAACTATAATATCAGATTTCAAATTCCCTGTCAACATACATAACCCTTTATAAAAATCCTTTTAAACAGAGGGCTTTTTTATATTAATCCCCAAGTATGTTGTAAATCATTTCCCTGTCTTTATCCTTTAAAATTAAAAATTCAATTCCAATTTCTTTTACAGTATCTTTTCCTTTTACCCACTTAATTTCGGCAAAAGTGGTGACCGGATCCTTTTTTTCATCTACCGCAACTTCTACCCTTAATATATCACCGGGATTCGCGCTTATTTCGCCCGTCATCCTTATTCCGCCAAGGCTTATGTCAGCGCTCTCCCCGTTTAATTTAACGGCTGATTTTTTTATTTCCGCGCCTTCATCCGCTGATATAAGTTTATACTTAACCGAGCACTTCTTATCCATCCTTTTATGCTTTCTTCTTTCTATAAAAAGATTTCCCTTGTCCATCAGTCCGCCTCCCCTATATTTTTAAGTGCCGTCACCTCAGATTTAATTTCTTCCGTGATAATAATATTGGATTTCATTTTCTCCGAAACCGAATAAATACTGCTTGTCAACCCTCCAAGTTTGTCGTTCATGTTGCCGGAAAGGACCCCAAGCAGGTCGTTATCTATTTTGTGTTCCTCCACAGCCGCGTAAATATTAGCCAGCATTCTGGATATCTCTCCAAGCGATTCCACTATCCTTAAAAACGAATCGCTTGCGGAATACACCACATTTACCGCGTCTTCCACCTTATTCTGTTCGGAAATAACATTCACCGCCTGCAGGGCAAGTTCTTCTGTCCTCTGCAGAAAATCAGAAATTTCCTTAGTCGCCTTGGTCGCGCCTTCCGCCAGCGAGCGTATTTCCTGGGCAACAACGGCAAAACTTTTTCCGGCTTCTCCGGCGCGCGCCGCTTCAATACCCGCGTTTAAGGAAAGCATATTTGTTTTCTTGGCAATTTCAGCAACCGTGTTTACTATGCCTTTAATCTGTTTGGAGCTTGTCCTTAACTTTTCAATGACAACCGTGGATTCCGTTACAGCGGTTTTAATGCTGCTCATCGCCTGAATTTCCGAGCCGGTGACGGAACTTCCGGTCTTTGCCAGTTTTACAATGGAAGATGCCCTGTCGTTTATCTTTTTGATGTCTTCTATGATTATTGTTATGGCGCCTGTCACGCTTTTTGTGATACCGTTTACTTTTTTAAGCTTGTCGGCGTTGAACGCCGCGTCATCGCTTGCCGCTTTAACTGATTTTAAAAGTTCCTCGTTATTGCCTGAAATTTCATCAAATTTTTGAATTATTTCATCAAATATCGCCGGGTCAATACAAGCCTCTTTTTTTCTGCCTGTTTGTGCGCTAAAACCGCCCTTAAAAAGCCCGCTGATCAGAAGGCGTTCATTTCCCTCCGCACTGCCGGCTTCAGGATTTTCTGTTTTATTTTTAATGGTTTTAAGAAGCCTGTTTTCAAAAATATACACCGCGGCTATACCCGCGGCTATACCGGTAAAAGCCCCTGTAATCAGCGCTATTAAAAACTGCCCGAATGAAAAACCGGCAGAAACAGATATAACAGCGCCGGCCAATAGGCCCGCAGCAGACGGCGGAAGAGAAATTACTAAAATTTCCCTGTCCGTAAATTTAACCTGAAGAATTTTGTTTAATTCCGGTTTTTCCCTCATATAACCCATATTACAACAATATCCGCCCGGTGTAAAATCATTTTTGAGGAAAGATGAAAGGAACAGCGGTTTAAGCTATAGGCAATTAAGCATAAGCGCTGCAAAAACGGTTCCGCTATAGCTTAAATGCTTAAGACGCTTATGCTTATGTTTGTGCGGCAGCTTAAGCCGCTATTCCCTACGGTCTGAACATGCCTTCAGCTGCGGCGTTTGTTATGTCAATTACAAAGCCGGGCAATATTCCCATTGCCAGCATTGCAACGCAGCAGATAATAAGCGCTGCAGTTACCATTGCCGGCACATGCACTTTGGGCAAAGTTGATGTTTTGCTTTTATCCCATATATACAGCCTTTTCAGGATTAAAAGGTAATAATACAGTGATATCGTGCTGTTTAAAGCGCCGGCAATTACAAGCCACAGATACCCTTTTTCCATTGCCGCGTAAAACAGATAAAATTTTCCGGCGAATCCCACAAGCGGAGGTATGCCCGCAAGCGATAAAAGCGCCACCATAAGGGTTAACGCCAAAACAGGCTGCGTCTGCGCCAGCCCGGCGTAATCGTCAATCTCATTTGAACCCGTTGATTTTTCAAAAACCGCCACCACGCCGAAAGCCGCGATATTGGTCACTGTATACGCCATAAGGTAAAACATAACCGAACTTACGCCTATTACAGGCGCACCGATAAAGCCCACAAGCAGAAAGCCGGCCTGTGAAATAGTGGAATAAGCAAGAAGGCGCTTCATGTTTTTCTGCGGTATGGCTATTAAATTTCCTATTGTCATGGTTAAAAACGCCAGAACCGCCAGAATCGGCTCCCATACAAATCCCGCTTTAATCAGTGTGTATGAAAGCAGCCTTACGGCAAATATAAAACCCGCCGCCTTTGAAGCAACCGAAATAAACGCTGTTACAGGCGTGGGAGAACCCTGATATACATCAGGCGTCCAGACGTGCATTGGAACCATTGAAAGCTTGAACCCTATTCCAAGTATCACCATTATTACAGCCAGCACAAACACCGGCTGAAAACCGTTTGCGGAAGTATAGAAGAGTATTTTTTCAAGGTAAGTGGTGCCGGTCACGCCGTAAACAAGGCTTAAACCGTAAAGCAGTATTCCCGAAGACACCGCGCCAAGAATAAGGTACTTTATTCCCGCTTCAAGCGACAGCACTTCTTCCCTGTAAATAGCGGCAAGCGCGTATAAGCTTATGGTGGCAAGTTCAAGGGATACATAAAGCGTTATAAGTTCTTTTGACGACGCAAGAAACATCATTCCAAGCACGGAAGATGCCAGAAGAAAATAATAAGCCCCCGCCCTTTTATCGCTTAATTTAAGCGTGTCCGTGGAAAGCATTCCGGTTAAAAAAGCGCCTGACAGAAAAATCAGCTTGGCAAACCATGAAATTCCGTCCGCCGTGTAAGCGCCGTTTAAAATAACCCCGTCTTTTCTTGACAGGGCCACATATACAAGAAGCGCAAGCATTGAAAAAGTAAACACCCTGCCCGTTACTTTTTTGCCCGCTCCGGACAAATCAAGGATGAATATTAAAAGCGCTATTCCTGCAAGCGCGAATTCGTGGGTTAAAAGCGCGATATTCAATTTACATACCTCCTATTTTTGCCGCTATAGGCAGCACTGATCCGTGAATAAGTTCCATGATGTAAAAAGGATAAACGCCGAACAGCACTATGAAAAACATCAAAATGGAAAGCGACGCAATTTCCGTGAACTTCGCGTCTTTTAAATCCTTGTATTCCGCGTCAAGCGGGCCTAAGAAAACTATCTGAACAACCCTTAACACATAGAACGCGGTAACCACAATGCTTATTACGGCTATTATGGTCCATACCGGGAATGTTTTGTAAACGCCCACAAAAGTGGTAAGTTCCGCCACAAAACCTGAAAGCCCGGGTAATCCCAGCGAACACAGCCCTGTCATTGCAAAGAATACGGCAAGCACCGGCATTACTTTTGCAAGGCCGTGCATTTTATGAATATCCCTTGTATGCGTCCTGCCGTAGGTCATGCCTATCAATCCGAAAAACAGCCCTGTCATGATGCCGTGCGATACCATCTGAAAAACCGCGCCGCTGAACGCCACATCATTCATGCCCGCTATGCCCAAAAGCACAACGCCCATGTGGCTGACGCTGGAGTAAGCAACTATGTATTTTAAATCGGTCTGTTTTACCGCGCCTATTGAACCGTACACAATGTTGACAAGGGTCATTACAGCCACCACAGGCAGCCAGAATTTGGCGCCTATCGGAAACAGCCATACGGGAATTATCAGGCACCCATACGCCCCAAGTTTCATAAGCACGCCTGCGTGAAGCATGGAAACCGCGGTCGGCGCGGAAGCGTGGCCGTCCGGCGACCAGGTGTGAAAAGGCCACAGTGCGGCAAGTATGCCAAAACCCACAAAGAGTATCGGGAAGAAGATTTTCTGGAAAGTCGGGTCAAAGGCAAACTGTTCTATTTTGTCAAAATCAAAGGTGTGAAGGCCGGTCGCGAAATAAATACCCAGAAGCCCGGCAAGAATAAGCGCCGAACCCACAAGCAGATATAAAGTAAGCTTCATTGCCGCGTATTCCTTATCCCCCGTTCCCCAGATGCCTATAAGCAGGTACATGGGCAGAACCGCGATTTCATAGAACAGGAAGAAAAGGAAAAGGTTGTACGTCATAAACACGCCGTACACGCCTGTTGTAAGCATTAAAAGCAGTATAAAAAATTCCTTGGGCCTGTAATTTAAGTCCCAGCTTGCCAGAATGCCTGCTGTGATTATTATTCCCGTTAAAAGCACAAGCGCGACATTGATGCCGTTGACGCCCATGAAATAATTGACGCCGATGGCCGGTATCCAGTCAAAGTGTTCCACAAACTGAAGCCCGCCCTTTTTATAGTCATAAGAAATAAAAAGCAGAAGCGACATAATAAATGATAGTACCGAGAACACAAGCGACACAACCTTTACGGCTTTATGGTTGGTTCCCGGTATAAAGAAAAGCGCTATAACCGCGCAAAGCGGCATAAGGTAAATTATTGTAAGAAAAGGTATATTGCCAAGAAATTCCGCCATTTATCTGCCTCCCAAAAGCTTCAGGGCGTCCGGATTCCACACGGCGAAAACCGCCGCTATAAACACCAGGCCGCCAAAAATTATAAGCGCGTAGCTCTGAACGCCGCCGTTTACCGTAAGCCTTAATTTGCTTCCCGCCCACCTGCACAGGAAAGCTACAAGGTTAACCGCGCCGTCAACAACGTGCCTGTCAAACCACTTAACCGCGGACGCGATAACAAAGAAACCGTTTTTTATGAAGAACATGTAAATCTCATCTATGTAATATTTATTGTATGAAAGTTTGTAAAGCGGGCCTGACGCGTTTTTAACGGCTTCAGGTTTTATTAAGCCAAAAGCGTACATTAAAAGCGCCAGCGCTATTCCGGACACGGCAATGGCGCTGGATGACAGGGCAACGCCCATGTTAAAGTGGGTTTCGTGCGGGTGCGCGCCGAAGAATAAAAAGTTATAAAAGCTTTGTTCTTTTCCCGGTATACCCGCAAAACCTGTCACTATTGAAAGCACCGCAAGTATCATAAGCGGCACAGTCATTGTCAAAGGCGATTCATGCGCGTGTTCATAAGCGTGCGCGTCGCGCGGCTTGCCTGTAAACGTCATTAAATAAAGTCGGAACATGTAAAAGGCGGTTAAAAACGCCGTGGCTGCCGCAACGTAATAAAGCCCCATGTGCCCTGATTCCATTATATTTACAAGTATTTCATCCTTGCTCCAGAAACCGGACAGCGGGAATATTCCCGCGATTGAAAGCGACGCAATTAAGAAAGTTATTGAAGTTATGGGCATCTTTTTATGCAGACCGCCCATAAGCTGAATGTCGTTTGTATGCACCGCGTGAATCACGGAGCCGGCGCCAAGGAATAAAAGCGCCTTAAAGAAAGCGTGCGTTGTAAGGTGGAACATGCCCGATGTATAGCCGCCTATTCCCATTGCCAGCATCATGTACCCAAGCTGGCTTAACGTGGAAAAAGCAAGCACCCTTTTTATGTCGTTCTGCGTAAGCGCGATTGTCGCGGCAAAGATTGCGGTGAAACCGCCAAGGTATGCTATGACAAGCATGGCGTGCGGGGACGCGGAAAAAATTCCAAACAGCCTTGCCACCATAAAGACGCCCGCCGCAACCATTGTGGCCGCGTGAATCAAAGCGGATACGGGTGTGGGGCCTTCCATGGCGTCAGGCAGCCAGACATGCAGCGGGAACTGCGCGCTTTTGCCCACCGCGCCGCTGAATAATAAAAGCGCGATTACGGTTAAAAGCCCGGGCGAAATTAAGCCCGCGTTTATCTGCGCCTGTATTTCCGCGAAATTAAACGTGCCTGTTATATATGAAAGGATTAATATGCCCACAAGAAAACCAAAATCGCCGAACCTTGTGACTATAAAAGCTTTTTTTGAAGCTTCCGCAGCTTCCGGCTTAAACCACCAGAAACCGATAAGAAGATAGGAACACAGCCCCACAAGCTCCCAGAAAATGTACATCTGTATAAGGTTGTTGGCAACCACTATTCCAAGCATTGAAAAAGAGAACAGAGATATGTAAGAGAAAAACCTTGAAAACGCGTAATCGCCTTTCATGTATCCTATTGAATAAATCTGGACAAGCATGCTGACAGTTGTCACCACAATTAACATAACCGTGGTTAACGGGTTGATAAGTATTCCAAGGCTCATTTTCACGTCGCCAAGGAACAGCCACGGGAATGAAAATTCATAGGACGCGCCGTGCCCCGCTTTAAGCTGCAGGATTAAAAGGTAAACGGAAATTAAAAAAGAGGCGAATATGCACGATATTGACAGGACCGCGCTTAACATCTTCTTTTTTGCCGTTATGGCGGTTATTAACAGAAAAGCCAGCAATGGCAATGCCGGTATGGCAAGGCCAAGCACGTTTAATTGTTCCACAGGTTATTCCTCCGTATTGTCATATATGTTTTTATCAGTATTTCATTATGTTCATTTCGTCGGCGTTAACTGTCTCTCTTTTTCTGAACATCGCCAGTATTATGGCAAGGCCAAGCACGCTTTCCGCGGCCGCGATGGCGATTATAAAAATTGTAAATATGTCGCCGTAGATTTCCGACGGCGTTAAATATTTTGAAAAAGCCACCATATTAATCGCCGCAGCGTTGAAAAGAAGTTCCAGCGACATAAGTATGCCAATGGCGTTCCTTCTGGTCAGTATGCCTATAATACCTATCGCGAAAAGCAGCGCGCTTAAAACAACGTAATGCGCAAGTGTTATTGTCATTTTTGCGCCCCCTTGTCCCCTGCCACAATTGATATGGCGCCTATTAAGGCGGCCAGCAGCAGCACTGATACAATTTCAAAAGGCAAAACAAATTCATTCAGCAGAAGCCTTCCGGTCAAAGCCGTATTGTCCTGCGCCACCCTGTGGGCTATCATTGTGCCCCAGTTGGTTTTTAGAACAGCGCTTATTATAAGAAAAGCCGTCAGGCCCGATATTATCACGGCCGGAAGAAGCTGCTCGTTGTGCTGATCTGAATCCACGTCCAATATCCTGCGCGTAAGGTTTATCACAAACAGCGCAAGCACCACGACCGCGCCTATATAAACAAGCACCTGAATGCCGGCAAGAAAATAAGAGTTTAAAACCACATAAATACCGGCCACGCCGAACAGGCAAAGCGCAAGAAACAAAGCGCTGTGGTAAATATTCGGCGCAATTATCATTAAAAGCGCGCTTATAAGAATAAGGGCCGCAAAACCGTAAAAAAGTATAGTTTCAACCATTTAATTCTCCTTAAAGTGTCGTGAATTTACTCTTCTTTATATTTGGTAAGGAAGTACTTTTCTTTTTTCCCTTTTAACACGTATTTTTCCGCCACAAGATCAATCATAAGTTCGGACTTATCGCGCACGGCAAGTTCGTATTCTTCGGACATTATAATCGCGCCAAACGGGCACGCTTCAACGCACAGGTTGCAGAACATGCATGTGGCAAGGTTGTAATTATATTTGGCGGCTTTGGGTTTAGCTTTGCCGTCTTCAACGACTTTTTCAGTCCTGATGGAAAGGTTCGGGCACGCCTTCACGCAAAGGTTACAGGCCGTGCACCTGTTATCGTTTTTTTCCGGGTCAATGGGCATTACAAGCCTGCCGCGCACGCGCACGGGCAGGTCGGCTTTTACGTCCGGATACTGCAGGGTAATGGGCTTTCTGAACGCGTGTTTAAGCGTTACTCCAAGCCCCTGCATAAGGCTTATTATTCCTTTTATTATCTCGCTTACATACTTTATCATTATTGTTTCTCCCTGATTGATTCCGTAAGATTAAATAACTTTTATTAAAAACGCCGTAATAAGCAGATTTAAAAGCGCGATTGGAAGAAGTATCTTCCACGAAAAAGCCATAAGGTGATCAACCCTTATGCGCGGGAAAGTCCACCTTGCCCACATAAGAATCGTGACGATAAAATAAGTCTTTAACATAAACCACACAACCGGCGGAAGAAAAGGCCCCTGCCATCCGCCAAGGAAAAGCGTTGCCGCAAGAGCGGAGGTAAGGAAAAGGTTTGTATACTCCGCCAGGAAAAACATGGCGAATTTCATGCCCGAATATTCGGTTATGAATCCGGAGACAAGTTCTGATTCGGCTTCAGGAAGGTCAAAAGGCCCCCTGTTAATTTCAGCATTGCCCGCAATCAGAAAAAGAACCAGTCCGACAATCTGCGGGATAAAATACCATTTTAAAGGGTTGCCTGTCTGCGCGGCAACAATATCGCTCATCTTTAATGAGCCCGCCAGCATCACAACCGCAAGCACCGTCAACACCATTGGAATTTCATAGCTTATTACCTGCGCGGCAGACCTTAAGCCGCCTATCAGGGAATATTTGCTGTTGGACCCGAAACCCGCGGACAGTATGCCGATTACAGCAAGGCCGCTGATTGCAAGCACGTAAAGCATTCCTATGTTAACGTCCCCTGCTATAAGCCCGTTGCCGAAAGGTATGACAAGAAAAACGCCGAACGAAGCCGCGAATATTATAAAAGGCGCCGCCCAGAATGTAAGTATATCGGATTTATCCGGATTTATATCCTCTTTAAGAAGCATTTTTACGGTGTCCGCAACGGTCTGAAACAATCCAAAAGGCCCGACCCTGTTGGGGCCTTTTCTTATCTGAAGAAGCGCCGCGAATTTTCTTTCATAGTAAATTATCCATATGGCGTTTAACGCTATGAATACTGCAATGACCACGGCAATAACCAGCTGGAAAAAAACATCCAGAATAAAACCCGGAAGCCCTGTCTGCATCCACAGATTATGCGCCCAGGCGTAAAACTGGGAAAGCGGCTTTCCCGTATCATAAAACAGATCCCATAAAAGTTTTTTAAAGTCCACTTATGTACCTCTTTTATATTTAGTATTGTTACCTGTCAATTTCCGGAATTATAACGTCAAGGCTTCCCATAATAGCCACTAAGTCTGCTATCTTATGCCCGATGGTTATTTCTTTAATTACCGATAAATTACTGAAAGAAGGCTGTCTTAATTTTATTCTGTACGGCTTTTCAGTCCCATCGCTCACTATATAAACGCCAACTTCGCCTTTAGGGCCTTCAACCCTTGTATAAACTTCGCCCGCTGCCGGCTTTATAATCTTTGGAACCTTCGCCATAACTTCGCCTTCGGGAATCATATCCATGCACTGTTTTAATATTTTCAGGCTTTCGCGCATTTCCGCCATTCTTGCCTTGCAGCGGTCCCATGTGTCGCCGTTATCACGCAGGCACGCTTTAAAATCAAGCCTGCCGTAAACGCCGTACGCGTCCTGTTTTCTTAAATCTATGTCAGCGCCCGAAGCCCTTAAATTGGGGCCTGTGACTCCGTAATTAATTGCCGTTTCTTTTTTAAGGACGCCGACTCCCTGCGCCCTTTTCATGAAAATTACGTTATTAATAAGAAGCGCTTCGTATTCATCAACTTTGTCGTTAAAGTGCGATATGAATTTCTTAAGCATGTCAAAGAAACCTTTTGGAAGGTCCTGCCTGAAACCGCCTATCCTGTAATAATTGTGGGTAAGCCTGCCGCCGCACGCCGCTTCCACCATGTCTATAATTTCTTCCCTTTCGCGGAAAGCGTAAAGCAGCGGGGTAAGCGCTCCGACATCCATGCCGTATGCGGAATACCACAGCAGGTGGCTCATTATCCTGTTAAGTTCCGCGAAAATAACGCGCATAAATTCCGCGCGCTGCGGCACTTCTATTGCCATAAGTTTTTCAACCGCCATGACATAAGCCCATTCATTGTTCATTGCCGACAGGTAGTCTGTCCTGTCAAGGTACGGGATAATCTGCCCGTAAGCGCGGTTTTCAAATAATTTTTCAAGGCCCCTGTGAACATAACCAAGGTCAGGAACTATGTCTTTTACGGTTTCGCCTTCAAGTTTTAAAACCAGCCTTAAAACGCCGTGGGTGCTTGGATGCTGCGGCCCCATATTAAGTATGTATTCATCCGCTCCATTGTTTGATGCCTGTAACGGGATATTTGAATAGTTGTTCATAATTACACCTTCGGCATTGGATTAAAATCAGGGTGTGTAAAATCTTTTCTTAAAGGGTTTATAATATCCTCCGTCAGAAGAAAACGCCTTGGGTCAGGATGCCCCGCAAATTCTATTCCGAACATTTCCGCGGTTTCGCGTTCATGCCAGTTTGCTGTCCTGAAAATACCGGCAACCGAATCTGTTTTTGGTTCTTTTCTGTCCAGCTTCACTTTTATTACAATTGAATCTTTTGTTGTGTTTGAATACAGCCTGTAGACAGCCTCTATACAGGAATCAGCAGGCAGGTCTATGGCGGTCATAAAATTCATATGGTCAAAACCAAAATCATCCTTCAGGGAAGCAATGCTGTTCTTTAACGCGCTTTTACTGACCGTTATGTTCAGCACTCCAAGGTCTTCTTTGCTTTCAACAATCTGTATTTTGCCTTTTATCTTTTCCAGAAGTTCCTGTGTGGTCATATTATTTCCTCACTATTGACTGTGATGATATTTTCTGCTGAAGCTTTATAAGGGCGTCAAGAAGCGCTTCGGGGCGCGGTGGGCATCCCGGAAGGTAAATGTCAACGGGTATTACATTGTCAACGCCGCGGACAACGGAATAGGAATCATATACAAAAGGCCCGCCGGATACCGCGCACGACCCCATTGCTATCACGTACTTGGGCTCTGCCATCTGTTCATAAAGCCTCTTCACGACAGGCGCCATTTTTTTCACGACAGTCCCCGCCACTATCATTACATCCGCCCTTCTGGGGGATGCAGCGGGCACTTCAAAACCAAACCTGGACCAGTCGTATTTTGCCGCGCCGGCCGCCATCATTTCCATCGCGCAGCATTTTATTCCAAAGGTTAAAGTCCACATTGAATTCTTTCTGCCTTCATTTAATATCCAGTCAATTGACGTGGTAATTATCTGGCCGCCCGGCATTTTTAAAACATCAGCCGGAATACCGTTCATTATTCCCATTTAAGGTCTCCTTTTTTCCAGGCGTACGCAAGCCCAAGTATAAGGATAATTATGAAAACCACCGCTTCAATAAACGGGGCCCAGCCCGAAAGGGATTTGTATACAACCGCCCACGGTATTAAAAACGCGGCTTCAACCGCGAATACAACGTACATAAGGGCAAAGACATAAAACTTCAGGTTAAACCTTATTTCGGCGTCGCCCTTTGGGTCAATGCCGCATTCGTATGTCTCGTTTTTTTCGTCATTGGGTTTCTGAGGCATTATCAGATAATTTACGGCAATTCCTCCGCCCACAAAAACAAGCGAGAATAACAGAAATACCAAAAGCGTCCCGTATTCCATTATTACCTCCGTTAATTTTTCCTGTCTATTATATACCCGGCCATTTCACCAAGCCGCGTTAAAGCATCAGCGTTTAAGTCCTTAACCGCCTTTAAGTGCTTTTTTGCCGCTTTAATTCTAACCGCCGCTTCTTCTTCAGCGGCTTCAAGCCCTTTATACTTTTTTATGAACTCAATTATATTTTTTGTGTTTTCAGCGGCTTTCCCGTTTTCAAACACTCTGCAGATTGCCGCGGTTTCTATCCCTCTTCCCGCATTCTGCATTGCCATAATCAAAGGAAGCGTTGCCTTGCCTTCCCTGATATCACTGCCTGCTGTTTTGCCAAGCGTGGGCTCGTCGGACGTTATGTCAAGAATGTCGTCCTTTATCTGAAAAGCCATGCCCGCTTCGGTTCCAAATTCCGAAAGCGCATCATAATTTTTCCCGTTTATACCCGCCACCACCGCGCCGGCCTGCACGCTTACCCGGATAAGCGATGCCGTCTTGCTTTGAATTATCTGATAGTACTGTTCCGGAGTTATGGAAGGGTTATTTTTATTGTAAACTTCCTCTATTTCGCCTTCGCACACTTTGCTTATGGCTTCAAACATGACATTAAATATCTTAATGTCCTGCTGCTTTAAAATAAAATTCGCTGCGTTTGCAAGCAGGAAATCACCGCCAAGTACGGATATCTGATAACCCGCCATCTTATTAAGGGTTTCTTCTCCCCTTCTTTTTTCGGCATTATCAACAATATCATCGTGAATCAGCGTTGCGTGATGAAGAAGTTCCATACCCGCGGCTATATCCACGGCTTTTTCACTGTTTTTTTCCCCGTTTAATTCAGCTGTAAGAAGAACAAGAAGCCCTCTTATCCTTTTGCCGCCGGACAGGTCAATTTTGCCCATAAGGTGTTTTACTCCCTTACTTGCACCCTTTCCGACAGACTCTATCTTTTTATTGATAAGCTCAAGCTTCTTTTTAATATCCTTATCTTTGAGCATTTTCCGCCTTTTATAAAAACAGTTTAATACGGATCAATTTTCCGTTATTTATTTGTTTTTTCTTTGTTTTATGAACATTTATGAACATCAGGTAAAAAAGACTTTCACATTTTATACCGAATGGTGAAAAAGTCAAGATGATTTTGAATTTGAGCCGTAGTTTTTTATGAAAAACCTTAATTTTTAAGGATTTTTGGTATTTTTACGGTACATAACAGTCAGACCGGAAGTACGAACAGATATTGGAAATTCGAAAATAGAAAATTGGAGGGATTAAGCGACAAAAACAATACACTTTAAGATTCGAAATTAGAGGATTAGATGGAAACCTTACAGGGATTGGGTGTGTTTTTTCAGTATGCGCCGCCCTGACATACTGTGTATTCGGCAGGGTCGGTTTAATGCCTCGGCGGCATACATGTATGTGCCGCGGGCAGCCGATTGCCAATGAATTAACATACCAATGATTTCAAACTTAATTGGCTGCAAGCATACCAATTTGCGGCGCGTACTGAAAAAATATACCCAAGCCCGGTAAGGCGAATGGACGTAAGATTACCTAACCCATAAACCATTATCCCATATCCCATAAATTTAAACAACGCGCCCTAAAGGGACGCGCCTACCAAATCTAAATCGAGCCGCCTTTTTGGCTTTTTGTTTGCCTTTTGGGCAAAAAAAAAGCCCCAAAATCCTTGGCCTTTTTGTTTGCCTTTTGGGCAAAAAAAAAAGCCCGGCGGAAAACCGCCGGGCTTTTATTGGGAGAGAGCTAATTAGCCTCTCTGTACGTTCGCTGCCTGTGGGCCTTTTGCGCCTTCAACGATGTCAAACGTAACTTCTTCGCCTTCTCTAAGGGTCTTGAAGCCGTCCATCTTGATCGCGTCAAAATGAACAAATACATCTTTTCCGCCAGCCTGTTCAATGAAACCATAACCTTTCTTTTCATTAAACCATTTCACCTTTCCGTTTGCCATACTTCTACTACCTCCAAAAAATTTTTAAATCCGTGCAGCACTTCTTCTACACTTATGGAGAGATTATACAATTTTTGATTAATTTGTCAATATATTTTTTACTGTACGTTAAACAATTTTATAAGAAAAAGGCTTAAATCCGGAATATAAGTGATGAGCATAAGCCCTAATATAAGCATGGCAAGAAACGGCAGCGTGGCCTTTGCAAGCGTAAGCACCGGTTTTCTGAACCTGAAAGACGCGATAAACAGGTTTAACCCGGCCGGAGGCGCGTTATACCCTATTTCAAGGTTGGCCAGGAATATTATAGCCATATGCACCGGGTCAATCCCGAATTCCCTGGCTATAGGCAGCATTAAAGGCAATACAACAATTAATGCGGAGAAAACATCCAGCACAGCGCCCACAATTATCAGGAATATGTTTAAAAGCAGAAGAAAAAGCCACTTTTCCTTTACGTATGTCTTAAGCCAGTCAAGAATCTGCATTGGCACCTGTTCATCCACAAGATAGTTGGTAAAGCCCATGGCCGCGCCCAATATTACGAATATCCCTCCCACCACTATCATGCTTGACCTGATTATTCTTGGAATATCGCGCGTCAATGACAAATCCTTATATATGAAAACTTCTATTATAAAAGCATACGCTGCGGTTAATATGGCGGCTTCAGACGCCGTAAACGTGCCGCTGTAAATTCCGCCTATAACCACAAACGGAAGAGGTATTTCCCACGCGGTCTCTTTTAAGGCGCTTACAAGCTTGCCCCATTCAAACGGCTCCGTGTTTTCAAGCTTGGCTCCCTGCTTTAAGGACCATAAAGACATCAGCAGAATTAAAATAGCGCCCGGAATTATGCCCGCTATGAAAAGTTTTGAAATGCTTACATTGGCAAGAACGCCGTATAGTATCAGAAGCAGGCTTGGCGGGAATAAAAGCCCCAGGCTGCCCGAAGTGGTAAGAAGTCCAAGGGAAAAATTCTGCGGATATTTATCCTTTGTAAGCATGGGAAAAAGAATTCCGCCCAAAGCGATAATTGTAACCCCCGATGCCCCGGAAAACGAGGTGAAAAACGCGCAGACAAAAAGCGCCACTATTGCGGTGCCGCCTTTTATGGAACCCACGAGCGCGCGTGTAAGCTTTATAAGCCTTGCGGGCGTTCCGCTTTCCGCAAGAAGGTATCCGGCAAAGGTGAAAAGAGGAATTGCAATAAGCACGGGCGACGCCGCCATTCTGCTTATTTCTATTATTACGGCCGATGTATCTATGCCCGCCATTATAAAAAGGGCGACAGCAAGGCCGGCAAAAACAAGAAATAATGGCATTCCTATCACGCCAAGAATTACCGCCGTAATTCCTATTATGGCTGCCGTCATTTTCTGCCTGCCGCGCGCATCATCCTGATGCCGTCAAATATGCGCTGGAAATAAATGAACATCATCACGATAAAAGTTAAAGGAATCACCGATTCCATCACCCATACGGGTATAAAGTAGACTTTCTGCGAATCCGGCATTTCGTTTAAGATAAACACCACTCCCGCCCAGGAAATAAAACCAAGTATAACCGTGGCAGCCGTGCTTATTATCACCGTCACAAGGCCGGGATTTATTTTTTTAAGATGTTTGCTGAAAATATCAAGGTTTATATGGCGGTGCTTAAACGTCGCAAGCGACGCCCCAAGAAAGCTTACCCAAAGCACAAGGTACCTTGAAAGCGATTCGGCGTGAGGGATTCCTGTTTTAAAAACAAGCCTTAATATCACCTGTACCGCGGAAAAAGCAAGCAGCAGGATGAACAAAGAAACCACAGACGCTTTTAATACCTTATATACCCTGTAATTAAACCATCTTAAAAATTTCAAGTTTTATTTTACCTTTTCCGCTTCTTTGATGTAATTTAACATTTCATCAAGCTGGGCTTTTGTGTAAAACTTGCCCACAAGGTCGTTTGCCGTCTTAAGCGCCACTTCTTCAAGCACCTTTTTATCCGCTTCAGACTTCATTTCGGAAAGTTTTGTGCCTGCCTTTTGAAGCGCCGCTATTGCCTCTTCATTTTCCCTGCGGCTTGCCTGTGTAAGTTTTGAAAAATGTTTTTTGCCCGCTTCTTTTATTATTTTTTTCTGCCCGTCCGTTAAGGAATTCCAGGTCTTGTTATTTATCAGGATTCCGCCCGGCACGTTTGCCACTTTAATGTTAAGCATGTTTTTTACGCTTGTGTTCCACTGCATGGCTATTGCGGAAAGCGGCGAACCGTAAACCCCTTCAATAAGCCCTGTCTGCAGGGACTGATTCACGTCGGAAAGCGCAAGCGGTATCGGGACTATTCCTATATTTTTAAAAAGCGAATTTACAAGCTGGTCGTCGCCCCATATCCACATCTTAACCTTTCTGAAATCCGCAAGCGATTCAACCTTATCCTTACTGAACACATACGCGAAACCCACTTCCGGCCAGCCAAGCACCGTATAGCCTTTTTTCTGGTATTCCGATTCAAAGAAAGGCGACATTTTTTCCATGACATAATCTATCTGTTTGTAATTGTTGAATATAAAAGGAAGGTTTAAAAGCCTTACTTCCTTTACAACCTCGCCAAGGCCCTGCGAAGTGAAGCCCGCGGCGTTTATCTGGTTTATCTTCATCTTGCGCAGCACGTCTTTTTCATCGCCGCTTACGCCGCCGGGGTAAAATTTAAATTCCACGGCCCCGCCGGTCTTTTCAGTTACCTCTTCGGCAAATTCTTCCATAATATTCATCCATGTGGAGCCGTCAGGCGCCACGGACGCAAATTTAATGACGTTTTTCTTTTCAGCCGCGAAAACCCCCGCGGCCAAAAACAGTGCCATTGCAACCAGTGTAATTTTTTTCATTTTGTATCCTCCTTTTAAAACAGCTGTTCGGCCCTTTCAGCCAGAACCGCCGCTTTTTTCTTTGCCACTTTTGTAAACATGATTTCGGGTATTACATCATCAGCGGTATTGTTCACGGATTCAAGGAAGCC
>Ga0116157_10000903_pt1 | contig 30223 bp, 26 predicted proteins | sample AD_UKC048_MetaG_FD_89882 | JGI IMG/M metagenome (GOLD analysis project Ga0116157, IMG submission 89882) | Active sludge microbial communities of municipal wastewater-treating anaerobic digesters from USA - AD_UKC048_MetaG | ecosystem: Engineered > Bioreactor > Anaerobic > Digestate | place: USA... | reverse complement strand
TGCCTGCAATTGGTATCTGACCATAGATATTTAATTCTTTCAGTGCTTCACAAGCACTACTAAGTTGTCCTTTCCCTCCATCTACCATAATCAGATCAGGAAGTTTCTCCCCCTCTTCCAAAAGTCTTCTGTACCTGCGTCCTACAATCTCTTTCATTGAAGCGAAGTCATTCGGACCTTCAACTGTTTTTATGTTGTAATGCCTGTATCCTTTTTTATCTGCTTTGCCATCTACGAATCGTACCATAGATGCGACCGGTACTGTACCTTGTAAATTAGAGTTGTCAAAACATTCGATGATAGAAGGCAGTGAAGGTAGTTGCATGTCCTTTTGGAGAATAAGCAATGTTTCTTTTTGTTTCGATTTTTTTCCTTCACGGAGCAACTCGCGCTCCTTTCGAAGTTCTAATGCATTTTTTATTGATAAGGCAACCAGTTTCTTTTTATCACCAATCTGAGGTATCGTATTTTCTACCCCATCTTCAAGCGTACTAACAGGGATGTTGCTAAAGATAATTCTGTGATTGCTTTTAACCTGATCACGCAATTCATGAACTGCTAAGCTTAAAAGTTCGTCATCGGGTTCATCCAATTTTTTCTTTAACTCTACTGTTTTGGAAAAAACAATGGCGCCTTCTTTTATTTGAAGGTAATTCACGTAGGCATATTCAGAGATACTGGTTATGGTGAAGACATCAACATTTGTGATATCCCGATTAACGACAAGTGATTTTGCCTGGAAGCGATCTAACGTTTCTAGTTTTAATTTGAAGCGTTGCGCTTTTTCGAACTCCAAATTTTCAGATGCCGACTTCATTTGATTAGAAAAATACTCAATAACTACATTGATATTACCTTTGAGAATATTTCTTGCTTCTGAAATTTCTTCCAGATAAGATTTTTCATCTTGAAGTCCCTCACAAGGCCCTTTGCAATTGCCAAGATGAAATTCAAGGCACACTTTAAATTTGTTCTGTTTAATATTATTTTCGTTTAACAGCAGGCTGCATGTTCTTATGGAGTAGAGTTTTCGTGTTAGCTCTAATACATTTTTCATTGCAATCACACTGGAATACGGACCAAAGTATTCGCCTTGTTTAGGAATGTATTTTCTAGTGTAGATAATTCTTGGAAACGGTTCTTTCAAAATGCAGATGTATGGAAACGTCTTATCATCCTTTAAAAGAATATTATACTTGGGCTGGTTTTGTTTGATGAAATTGTTTTCCAGCAGAAGCGCATCAAACTCGGTGTTGGCAACGGTGAATTCAATTCGTTTGATTTCAGAAACAAGCTTTAATGTTTTGCGGTTAACACCTGTGTTCTTGTTAAAATAACTATTAACTCTTTTCTTAATATTCTTTGCTTTGCCTACATAGATCAATTCATCGGTATCATTATAATATCGATAGATGCCAGGGGATTCTGGTAATCGTTGAACGACCTCTTTGAGCAGGTCATACATAATATAGGTGTTGAATTAATTTGGTTTCCAATCCTGCGTATCGACAACTCCGGTTGAATCGCTGGGAACTTCATAGATGGCACAGTCTAGCTTAATGTCTAAGTTGGCAGGCCGTTTGAACTTTCCTTTTCTGTATTCGGTGAGCGTTTGGTCAGCATAAACCTTTCTCATATACTTATCCCATATAGGTCGTGCAGTGGTAGAACCCTGACCCATGCTCCATATTTTGTAGTGGATGCTTCTTTCATCTCCACCCACCCATGCACCAGAAACTAAATTACTGGTAATGCCCATGTACCATCCGTCTGAGGCATTGTTTGTGGTTCCAGTTTTACCTCCGATTTCGTTATCAACCTTTAAGTCGTAACTAAGTCCACGTGAAGTTCCACCTGATTCTTCAACTCCACCCATTAACATGTACACCATCTTAAATGCTGTTTGTTCGCTAATTGCTTGTTTTGTTTTTGGAATAAAATTTTCGAGTACGTTACCATTCTTGTCTTCAATGCGTGTTATGTAATACGGAAGTGTGTGTACGCCTTCGTTTACAAATGTGCTGTACGCCCCCACAATTTCGTAAAGTGAAACATCGCTTACACCAAGACATAAAGAAGGAACAGCATCTAACGGACTGGTGATGCCTACGCGCCTGGCGAAATCAACTATGTTTTCAGCACCAACACGTTGAAGCACTTGGGCGGTAATTGAGTTCTTTGATTGTGCCATGGCTTGTCGGAGTGTTAACCAAACCCCAGTACCTCTGTCACCCTCAGCATTTGGCGGACTCCATGTGGTGCCAGACACAGTAAATGTTGGTGAAACATCCTGAAACTTTTGACAGGGACTGTATTCAGACTCCATTGCTGTTCCATACACAAATGGTTTGAATGCAGAACCAGGTTGACGTGTACCTTGGCGAACGTGATCGTACTTAAAATACTTATGATTTATTCCTCCTACCCATGCTTTGATTGCACCGGTATGTGGATCCATTGACATGAAACCCGTTTGAAGAAAGCGCTCATAATAGTTGAGTGAATCCATTGAGCTAAACAACGTATCGCGCTCTCCCTTCCATGAAAATACAGTCATCTGTTTTTTTATGTTGAGAGCAATGTTCACTGAATCATCTCCTTTTCCATATCTGTTTACTAGATTTCTGTAGGTTTCTGTCCTTTTAATGCGCGATTGAAGAAATCCTTTTATCTCATTTCGGTTATCATCAATCCATGGATTACCTCCTTTCCAATGCGCGTCAAATGCTTTCTGTTGCGCCTTCATATTTTCCTCCACAGCTTCTTCAGCATACCGCTGCATGCGGCTATCAATGGTGGTATAAATTTTAAGTCCGGATTCCCACAAATCATAATTATGTTCTTTACACCAACGCATTAAATCATTGGTGATCTCTCTTCTAAAATAGGTAGCAAGACCTTTGTTTTGATTTTGAACCTGAAAACGTAAAGTAATTGGTAAGACCTTTATCGAATCATATTCAGCGCGTGAGATGTATTGGTGCTTCACCAGTTTGCTTAGAACTTCGTTTCTTTTCTTTAAAGAAGTTTCTGGATATCGATGAGGGTCATAAAGTGATGGATTCTGTAGCATACCAACAAGTACTGCCGATTGTGGAATATCTAAACTGTCTGTTGTTGTATCAAAATAGGTGAGGGCTGCGATTTTAATTCCAAACGCATTACTCCCAAATTCAAATGTGTTGAGGTACATCGCAATGATTTCCTCTTTTGTAAAATTGCGCTCTAACGTAACGGAGATAATCCACTCTTTAGTTTTCTGAACAATACGTTTAGGAAGGCTTCCTAATTTTGCGACAGGGCCATCTAAACTTAATTCTTTGTTTTGAGTGAAAAGATTTTTTGCTACTTGTTGAGTGACTGTGCTTCCTCCGCCAGCGGGATTGAAAGTGATAATACCCCAACCTACCCGAACGTAAGCCCAAAAGTCCATGCCGGAGTGTTCATAGAATCGATGGTCCTCCGAGTATATTAATGTATTGACAAGATCGGGTGATAGATGGTCATAAGTAATCTGACTTCTGTTTGATGTAAAGTATCTTCCTAATGAAACTCCATCTGCGGAGATCAGTTCAGACGATAAATCATTCTCCGGATTTTCAATTGTTTTGAGACTGGGCATTCCGCCAAATAATCCGAAAAGATCAATCTTAACCGAATAGACGTAAAGCGGAAAGCCGATAATAAAGGCGAGGAAGAAAATCCAAATACCTTTTATGATTTTTCTAAACCAGCGATTTTGAATTAGAAAGAAATCAGCGACTTTCTGTAGGATAGTTTTTTTCAAAGAATTGGATGTACTCATCGAGACCTTTAGTTCGGTAAAATATATCGAAATTGTCCTTCGTAATTACAAAACTATTGAATTTATGGTTTCGAAGTTCGGTAAAGGTAGGAAGCTTTTCGTTGAAAGTCTGCACATACTCCAAAGCATAACTTATGCGAGGTAAATCGGCCACGAAAGTTATGGTGAACTCATCGTTTAAAGCCAGGTTGCTGGTCTTCAGTTTTAAGTCGTTGAAGTTTGCTTTGTTGAATTTTTCAAGTGTAGCTGAAGCGATGTCGTTCAGGTTCTCAGTCTTCTTGTACACCAGCACAAAGTAATGTGGTTCTTCAAGCGATCGGATATATTGTATTCCTTTTTGCTTCTCTTCTTTACTGATCAGATTGAGAGAGGCATCCAATAATTTCTTTGCGTAAGCGGAGATATCTCCTTCCGGATATTCTTTTATAAAGGAATCGAGCGCAAGTTGATACTGACTGATGTCTTGTGTTTTACCTATAATCAGGATAGAGAGAAGTTTCATGTTGGGTGTAAAGGCCGTTTCACCCAGCGCCATTGCTTCTTTTAGCTTTTCTTCGCAAGCACCAAAATTGTCTTCCAGAAAATAGTCGTAAGCAATTTTATACATCTGCTTTTGCTTTTCTAGTGCGAGGCTTGATTCTTCAAGGTAATTGGGGTTTACTAAAATCCTGGCGTAGGTAGATTCCGGATATTTTTCTTTGAGTAAAGCGGCATAGGTATTTGCCTTTTCAGGATTCGAATCTTTATAGATTAAATACAATTTATAAAGCACCTCTGGTTCATGTTCGGTTGTTGGGAAGCGCTTCAGTAATTTGGTGTATGATAAGATTGCATTATCCGTTTCCAGCAATTTGAAGTAATAGATATCACCCAAACCGAAATAAGCATCTTCGATTTTCTTTAATGACTCTTTCTTTTGCTCAGCAGTACGTGGAATCTCCTTCTGAATTCGTTCATATTCGGCAGCAACTGGATCTGCAACAGCAGTCGTTGCAATATCTTCTGGTTTGTCTTTCTCAGAGTTTGGAATGGCTGTATTGGTTCTAACAACATCAGTGGTTGAAGCAGATCGAAGTGACCGTCTCCAGTTATCCTCTAAAGGAATTGGTCCCCATATCCGAACAAATTCAGATTGGCCTAACGACATTGCAGATGGATTCCCAAAATACCAATCCACCGACTCTTCGGTTGTTCCATCATCAGAGATAAAAGTAGAATTGTTTGATGAAGTAATCTCTACGCGATTAAAAAGTCGTCTTTTTGTTTTTTTAATTTTGCTATCGGCAATCCTTTTCTGCGCAGTCAGCGCTGAATCAATTTGATGGTACAGTGAGGCCGAATCAAGTGTTGACATCGTAAGTAAGCTATCTTGCCATTGGATCGTCTTTAAATGTTTTGCAAATTCATTTAAAACTTGCTGTCTTTCTTTTATGCTGGCATACCCTTCAAAATCTTTTGGCAATGAAGTAATTGCGCTATCGTAATAGGCTTGCGATAGTTCATATTTTTTCAGCGTGTCATAATAAATCTCACCCAGGCGAAGGTAAGCCTCTCCATCAATAAGCTTATTGGTCCCTTCACGAACAGAGGTATTCAGAAACCCAATAGCTTCGTTTATATTTTTTTGTTTGAGTTCAAACATCCCCATCTCATAATAGATTTTGTCTTTGAACTCTTTGTTCTTTGAATCCTTCAATAATTTCCGAAAGGACTTACGTGCGGCATTAACATTTCTGTTACGAGAGATTTCAGTTACTTGTGCTGAATAAAGACGAGCATAAAAATCGACTTCATATTCCGGATTGGTACTCAGGCATTTTCGATAGAAACTGTAAGCTTCTGATTCAAAACCTAATTTTTGATAGACTTGTCCGATGATAAAATAAATTCTACCAGGCCGATCTTTCTTACCCAGCATCGGTGTTGCAATTGTAAGGTTTCGAACCATCTTATCATAATCTTCAAGGATTTGATAAAGGTAGGCCTCCTCAAGCGCCAGATATTTTTGATTTGTTTTACTGAGCTCTTCTTTGTGTAGGAAGTCGATGGCCGCTTTTGCATTATTCAATTCTTTGTGTTCTATAAAAGTGCGGATCAATGAGATGACTGCCATGTGCCGAGCATCAGGATCTTTACTTTTTCCGTTTACGAATTTGAATGTTTGAATAGCGTTGGCCCAATCCAAACTATACATTCTAGCTTTGCCCACCAAAATATAACCATCGTCTACCCACTTGCTGTTGGGGTGACGTTGAATCGCAATGGAGGCCATCTTCACAGCTTCTTGCACTTCCTTATCATAGCCGAGCGCAAGATTTGAATCAAGCGCAGGATAGAGTCGAAGAATTTTATTGTAATCATCGTGAAGGCCCGACCAAATTGTTTTTTCAATTTTTCGAATCTCTTCGTTTGCGTAGTAGTAGCCGTTAAAGTGTGATGTTGTATTATGATATGCCTTGCTTGTCCATGTATTTTTTTCGGACGAGCATCCGCTTAACAGGGCAAGAAAAAACAAGTTGGTGATGTATATGCAGCAGTTTTTCAACGAATTCGATTTGTGAAAGTAAAACGCAAAAAACCTACATTCCATATTTTCGTAAGCCAGAATATCTAATTTTGTGCAAAAAAGCGGAATATATTGAAAGCAAAAAAAACAATATCAAATTGGTTAACCACGCGATACCAGCTTATCATCCGCAATGAGGAGAACTTCGCTGAGAAAACCAGTGCGGGCTTTACCTACTCGAAAGTAATTCTTTTTTCAGTTATTCTCTTTTCTACCATTTTCGTGCTCAGCCTTTTTATGGTAAAAACTGTGCTTGAAAAATGGTTTGATCCAAAGTATGAACAAATGGTGCTGAACCAAGAGCTTCTGGCACTTGGCCAGCGTGTAGATTCTCTCAGTATTGCCGATGAACAAAAGAGCCAGTTCATTCTTAACCTGCAGCAAATTCTGAGTGGCGATACGGGTTCAATTCAAAAACCATCAGAAGGTATTTCAGCTGGGAGTCAGGTATTAACAAAGCCGACAAACTTAAAGCCAACGAAGAATGACTCTACCTTTCGCAAGGAATTCGAAAAATCAGATTTGTCTTTAATTACACTCACCAATTCAAAGTATCGCGAACTTCAGGAGACTTTTTTTTATTCCCCTCTTGCAGGATTTGTTTCCGATTCATACAATTTAAAGAAAGGCCATCTTGGTGTTGATATAGTTGCCAAAGCAAATGAGCCTATAAAATGTATTGCTGATGGAACGGTAGTGTTCTCATCATGGACACAAGACTCTGGATATGTAATTATGGTACAGCACAGAGGCAATCTGATATCGGCCTATAAGCACAATGCCCAACTCATGAAAAAAGTTGGTACCTTTGTGAACGGAGGCGAAATAATTTCTATAGTTGGGAATAGCGGAGAACTAACCAATGGACCCCATCTTCATTTTGAATTGTGGTTCAATGGAAACTCGCTTAATCCTGAAGAATTTGTAACCTTTTAACCAGAAACGTCATGCTGAATTCAAAAGAACAAAAACGAGCAGCGGAGGAGATTAGCAGCTCGAGCAACACCATCGGAAAGGGAACATTCCTTGAAGGCAATATCGAAACCTATGGCAATATTCGTATTGAAGGTAAAGTAACAGGTAATGTAAAATCAAAATCGAAAGTTGCATTAGGGCACTCATCACATGTGCAGGGAAACATCATTGCTTTGAACGCTGATATTGAAGGTGAAGTAAAAGGTAAAATAGAGATTGCCGAATTACTGGTGTTGAAAGCAACTGCCGTTATTAATGGCGATATTATCACAGGTAAATTAGTAGTTGAACCAGGTGCCGTTTTCAATGGCACGTGTAAAATGGGTGCAACCATTAAGGATATTAAAATAGGCGACAATGGCCTTAGTCGATCCATCTCCGAGCAAGAAGCCAAAACCATCTAGTTACTATTTAAAGTATAGCAGCCTCGCCATTCAGTTGTTGGCTGCCATGTTTTTTATGGGATGGCTCGGCTATTTGTTAGACAAGTATCTCGCGCTTAAGTTTCCTGCCTTCATGCTTTTTTTTGGATTTTCTGCCTTTGCAGGAATGATGTATCAGATCTATAGATCGATAAATAAGGACAATCAGTGATCCGTTTTTTTTTAGTGCTGCTACTTTCAGCCGTTGCTATTTGGGCATTGTCCTGGTTGGCTCATGACTTGGGCTGGATTTCAATGCTTCCAAGTTTTCTCTATCAAACCCTTATATTTCTCACCTTCGGCACAGGCATAATGTATAGGTACCTGTATCAGATTAAAAAGCCTGAAACGTTTGTGCAGCTCTATCTTTTTATGATGGTGTTAAAAATGATAGCGTTTGGTGGTTATGCCTTTATTGTTGTTCTGAAAGATCGCGCAGGCGCAACATCTAATATTGTCTTTTTTCTGATTCTCTATTTCATTTTTACGGCACTCGAAATTGCTTTTCTGTTTCAAAAAACGAAAGAAGACCACACTTCTTAAATAGGGCAAAAAATTTTTAAAAGATTTTTTTCTGGGAGTGGAATTAATACCTTTGCGCTCGGATTTTGAAAACCTTGAAATAAGCCCGAATGACCGTGTTTCTCAGCTCTTTAAAGCGAATTCTACCAGTTCTTATCATACTGCTTTGCGCGCTACCTTTAGGTGTTTTTGCAGCTGGGCAAGAGCACGAAGAGGAGCATCCAGCTGAAGAAAAAGCCTTCAACGCCAGCGAGGTTATTTTACACCACGTAGTCGATGACCACATCTGGCATTTATGGGATGGCCACTATGGCACCATCTACCTTCCGGTAATTGTTTACTCTTCTGAAAAAGGTCTTGATATTTTCTCTTCGCACAACTTTTATGGTGAACACCATAATGTAGTTGATTACAATGGCTACAAGCTCGAACACAATCACATCACATTAGCCGATTCAGGCAAGTCAGTTTTTGATGTGTCGATCACCAAGAATGTTGCCATGCTTTTAATCAATGCCACATTAATGGTGTTGGTATTCATGGCTGTAGCGAAGGGCTACAAAAAGAATAAGGGTGCTGCACCAAGCGGAATCCAATCTTTCATCGAGCCGATTATTGTTTTTGTTCGTGATGAAATAGTAAAACCAAACATAGGTCACAAGTATGAGAAGTTTTTGCCCTATCTACTTACCCTGTTTTTCTTTATCCTCTTCGGTAACTTATTAGGTTTACTTCCTGGGGCGGCCAACCTAACGGGGAATATCGCGGTAACCCTTGTTCTTGCTGTGCTTACCTTTATTCTGACTAACGTAAACGGCAACAAAGCCTACTGGGGTCACATCTTCTGGACACCTGGAGTTCCGTTAGTATTACGATGGATAATTCTTCCGGTAGAAATTGTAGGAATCTTCACCAAGCCTATTTCGCTTACAGTTCGTTTGTTCGTAGCCATTACAGCAGGACATATTGTATTGTTAAGTTTGATTAGCCTGGCATTTATATTTCAAAGTGTAACTGTAGGTTTCATTTCAAGTCTGATTGTTCTGTTCATCAATCTTATTGAATTATTAGTAGCCGGAATTCAAGCTTATGTATTCACGCTGTTTACAGCCCTTTATATTGGGATGGCAACAGAAGAACATGAGCATCATTAATAGATTAAAGATTTCCCTATCACGGTGAAAGTCGTGATGGGGTTTGTTTCACTTAAATATATAACACTATGTTATTAGCACTTTTATTAGACATGAGTTTAGCGGTTATGGGTGCAGGTATCGGTGCCGGACTTGCTGCAATTGGCGCGGGAATCGGTATTGGTAAAATCGGTGGTTCTGCCATGGAAGGTATGGCTCGTCAGCCTGAAGCTTCTGGTAAGATTCAGGGTGCGATGCTTATCATCGCGGCTCTTATCGAGGTTGCTGCACTTTTTGCACTCGTTATTTGCTTGCTCATTTGGACTTTAGCTTAAAAGTCTCTGAAACCTGCCCCAGGCACTTGGCCGGGCAGGTTTCTTTTTTATTGAAACTACATCAGATTAATTTATAGATCATGGAACTTCTCACCCCCGGCACAGGATTAATTATTTGGCAATTAATCATTTTCGTAGGATTATTCTTCCTGCTAAAAGCACTGGCATGGAAACCTATTTTAGCATCATTAAAAGAAAGAGAGCAATCCATTCAAAGTGCTCTTGACACAGCTGAGAAAGCGCGTCTTGAAATGTCACAACTGAAATCTGAAAACGAGAAGTTGTTGAAAGAAGCTCGCGAAGAACGCGACAAGATGTTGGCGCAGGCACGTGAAGCATCAACACGCTTGAGAGAAGAAGCTGTTGGCGAAGCGAAGAAAGCTGCCGATAAAATTATATCTGAAGCTCGTGCAGCTATCCAAGTTGAGAAGCAAGCTGCTTTGAAAGAGGTAAAGATTCAAGTGGCGATGTTTTCAATTGATGTTGCAGAGAAGTTGATGAAGAAGAATTTAGCGAACGATGCAGCACAAAAAGAATTGGTTGAGAGTTACATCAAAGACGTAAAGATCAACTAAGATGGCAGACATCCGGACAGTTTCGCGTTACGTAAAAGCACTTCTCGATCTTGCTGTAGAGAAGAAGGTTTTGGATCAAGTGCACAGCGATATGCTGTTGTTTTCTTCTGTTTGCAATAGCAACAATGACTTCGTCTTGATGCTCAACAGTCCGATTATCAAGCACAATAAGAAACGCGAAATTCTTGAAGTTCTTTTTAAAGGTAAGGTGAATGCGCTTACCTTATCCATGTTCGATATTATCACACGAAAGAATCGCGAACCTTTATTACCGGGCATCTCGAAAGAATTCCATAATGCTTACAATAAAGTTAAGAACGTAAGCAAAGCAACCGTTACAACAACAACAAAACTTGATCCGGCATTAAAAGCTGAATTCGAAAAAATGGCGAAGACTTTAACCAGTCGCGAGTCAATCGAATTGATTGAGAAGATCGATAAAGAAATGATTGGTGGTTTCGTGCTGAATGTAGGCGACAAACAAATTGATGCATCGATCAAGAATAAATTGAAGTCACTGAAGGTTAAATTCAGTCATAACCCCTTTATAAAAGAAATTTAATTTTCATCTCCCGAATAACAATAACGATATCATGGCAGAAATAAGAGCAGAAGAAGTATCCGCAATTTTACGCGAACAACTTTCACAATCACGCACAGAAGCACAATTAGAGGAAGTAGGAACTGTACTAGCCGTTGGTGACGGTGTGGCTCGTATCTACGGACTTACACAAGCACAAGCCGGTGAGTTGTTAGAGTTTGAGAACGGATTAAAAGCGCTTGTACTTAACCTCGAGGAAGACAATGTAGGAGCCGTATTGCTTGGTGACTCGAAAGGTATCCGCGAAGGCGATACTGTAAAGCGTACAGGTAAAATTGCCTCTATTAAAGTTGGTGACGGTATGTTAGGTCGTGTTGTGGATACACTGGGTGAGCCAATCGATGGTAAAGGACCTATCAGCGGACAGCTTTATGAAATGCCATTGGAAAGAAAGGCGCCCGGAGTAATTTTCCGTCAGCCAGTAAACGAACCGCTTCAAACTGGTATCAAAGCGATTGACTCTATGATCCCTGTTGGTCGTGGTCAGCGCGAGTTGATCATTGGTGATCGTCAGACAGGTAAGACTGCTGTGGCGATTGACACCATCATCAACCAAAAAGAATTCTACGAAAAAGGAGAACCTGTATTTTGTATATATGTAGCCATCGGCCAAAAGGCTTCAACTGTAGCGAGTGTTGCAGCTGAATTCGAAAAGGCAGGTGCGCTTCCTTACACTGTGATCGTTTCTGCTTCTGCAGCTGATCCTGCTCCGTTACAATTCTTTGCTCCATTTACAGGTGCTGCGATCGGAGAATTTTTCCGTGACACGGGTAGACCAGCATTGGTGGTTTATGATGATTTGTCAAAACAAGCTGTTGCGTACCGTGAAGTGTCTTTGTTGTTAAGAAGACCTCCTGGACGCGAAGCATATCCTGGTGACGTATTTTATCTTCACTCTCGTTTGCTTGAAAGAGCAGCGAAGATTATCAACAACGATGGCATCGCGAAGAACATGAATGACCTTCCTGATTCAATCAAACATTTGGTAAAAGGTGGAGGATCATTAACAGCGCTTCCAATTATTGAAACACAAGCAGGTGACGTATCAGCGTATATTCCAACGAACGTAATTTCAATTACTGACGGTCAGATATTTTTGGAAACGAACTTGTTCAACTCAGGTATTCGCCCCGCTATTAACGTAGGTATTTCGGTATCACGCGTAGGAGGTTCTGCACAGATCAAGTCAATGAAGAAAGTAGCAGGTACCTTGAAGTTGGATCAGGCACAATTCCGTGAATTAGAGGCCTTCTCTAAATTCGGTTCTGACCTTGATGCGGCTACGAAGTTGACTATCGAACGCGGAAGAAGAAATACAGAGATATTGAAGCAAGCACAGTTTGCTCCAGTTCCTGTTGAAGAGCAAGTGGCGATCATCACTGCTTCAACTCGTGGATTTATGGACGCAGTGCCAGTTCAAAGAGTAAGAGAGTTTGAGAAAGAATTCTTAGCGCTTTTGCGTGATACGAACCAAAAGGTATTGGATAATTTCCGTGCTGGTAAATTTGAAGACGGTGATGTTGCCATCTTGAAAGCTACTGCACTTGACTTATCTAAGAAGTACGCAGTTTAGTAAGTGTATCTCACCATTAACCATTAACGGATAACGATTAACGTACAATGCCAAGCTTAAAGGAAGTAAAGAGCAGAATTACATCAGTGATGAGCACGCAGCAAATCACCAAAGCCATGAAGATGGTGGCGGCTGCTAAGTTGCGCAGGTCACAAGAACGCATCACACAGATTCGCCCTTTTGCTGTAAAGCTGAATGAAATGTTGCAAAACCTTTCGGCTGCGCAAACCTCACGTGATGGTGATAATTGGTACAGCCAGGTTCGTGAAGAGAAAAATATATTGATTGTTGTTGTGAGTTCAGATCGTGGACTTTGTGGATCGTTCAACAGTAGCGTATTCAAAGGTGTTGGAAGACTTATCACAGAACAATATTCAGAACAGGAAAGAAAAGGTAATGTTACTATTCTTCCTATCGGACGAAAAGCATTTGAAGTTTTCGGAAAGCGCAAAATGAAAATGGTGAATGAGTTCTCTGATCTTTTTGGAAGACTTTCATTTGAAAATTCATCTAAGGTTTCCCAATTCATTGCAGAAGCATTCCGTGCTGGAAAGTATGATAAGGTAGAGATCGTGTACAACGAATTTAAAAACGTTGCCACACAGATTTTGCGCACTGAACAATTCCTTCCGATTCTTCCTCCGAAATCAACGACTGTAAATTCTAATCCTGTTGATTACATCTATCAGCCAGATCAGGAAGAGATTTTAACGGGCTTAGTTCCAAAGTCATTGAATGTACAATTGTTCAAAGCATTGTTAGATTCAAACGCGTCTGAAAATGGCGCACGTATGACGGCCATGGACAAGGCAACGGAAAACGCTGGTGAATTATTAAAATCATTACGCTTAACGTATAACAGAACGCGTCAAGCTGCCATCACAAAAGAAATTTTGGAAATTGTTGGTGGAGCTGAGGCATTGAAGTCAGCATAAAAATATTCTTGATTAACTTGAAGTCCTCTGAGCAATCGGAGGACTTTTTTGTTTTATGAACATACTGAAAAAGGTTATACAATTTTATCGGTTGCTCAACCTTCTGAGCGTTGATGTGGCAATAGGTGCGATGTGCTCATCCGTTTTCTTTGCCCATATTTTTCAGGCAGACATTACCTATTTCAGCATTCTTTCGTTGGGACTTTCTGTCTGGATTATTTACACGGCAGATCATTTATTGGATGCAAAAAAAATGAAAGCATCCGCCACAACAGATCGTCATCGGCTTCATCAGCAGCATTTTCGATTGCTTCTAATAATGATGATTATCGTGGCAGGTATAAACGCTGTTGTGCTTTTCTATATCAGGAAGCCTGCTCTGATCACGGGTGTAGTATTGATTGTTTTAGTGATTTTGTATTTGTTGATTCAACACAGTTTAAAATTCTTGAAAGAGTTGTTTGTTGCCGTTGTTTATACTGCAGGAGTTTTGATACCGGCTACATCCAATACAGAAATGATTTGGAGAGATTGGCCCTGGATGGTGATTGTGCAATTCGCTTTAGTCGCTCTTTTGAATCTGGTTATCTTTTCCTGGTTTGACTATGAGAATGATTTGAAAGACAATCGAGTTTCGTTTGTAACGATATTCGGAAGGAAGGTAAGCCAGATCTTTATTGTCTTTCTGTTTGTGCTGTCAGCAATTCTAATCGTTGTTACACTGTCATTTGGGATTGAGACGACAATTCTCTTTGTGATGAATGGGACCTTGCTGTTCATGTTTTTATTTCATTCCTATTTTGCGCATCATGATCGGTACAGACTTCTTGGTGATGCTGCCTTCTTTATTCCTGTGTTTGTACTTTTCTTTTAGGGAGGATTCTCTAAGCAATGTAATCGCTTAGGTATTCAAAGTGTGATGTCAGCTTTCCGTTAGATGCGATTGTTCCGCGCTCAATAATTTTTTCGGGATCATCAATAAACAGGCAAGGTAAAATCCGATCGATGAGGTCACGACCAAATTCTTCTGATGCGCTTCGTGGTAATTCACAAGGTAAATTATCAACCGCCATTACCGTTACACATTTTGGATTGTCTAATGCTAATTGAACAGAATCTGTTACGGGATCGTAATCATAAATCGGATCAGCAATTGAACTCGCTCTTTTTGTACTTGGAATAGATCCTTCAATATCGCAGGTGATATCAGCAATAATTTTAATCTTAAAATCGGGTGATTGCATTTCTTCACGCGTAAAAAGCACAGGAGCTTTTGGATTCCAATATGCACCAGCCAAAAGGACATCGGCTACTTTTGAAAAAGTATGGAATATGGAATAGTAGCGTTCCGGATGTTGATGAAATTCTTCTCGATTGAAATGACCACCCTCTTTGCGCATGTGATAATCAGCACTACTGAGTTGAACATACACCGGCTCATTAAATTGACGAGTGAGAAAATCATGAGGACTTACCTTTCTAACTCCTGCACTGTCCAATGTTTCCATAGACCCTTTTCCAACACGACCAGCACCGGTTAGGATAATCTTAATTGCCGGAAGATTTACCTTTCTTAATTCAAGCTTTAGGTCGTTTACATCAAAGCATTCGTGAGCCCTGCGAAGCATAAAGTTTTTATAGCGCATACCATATGTCCACAATCCATTGTATGCCCCAACAATTCCGGCAAAGCGACCAAAAGCAACTAATCTATTTCCATGAACATCACGCAGTACTTCGTAGTCGATCAGTGTTATTTTTTTGCGAATGATCTCCTGTAATAGTTTTTTATTGTATGGCTGCTTCTTAATTGTATGAGAAAAGAAGAGGTAGGTTTTTTTTTCAATCAGATTGGCAAGTGGAACTTCCTTGATGCCCATAATGATGTCGCAATCATTTAACTCAGCAACAATGGGTATATCAAGTTCAGTATATTCTTCATCTTTGAAGCAACGCGTTGTACTTTGTTGAGAAACAACAGAGAGATTGGGAAAACGCTGAAGCATTTCTTCCACTTGTTTTGGAGAGAAAGGAACCCGTTTATCAGGCGGGGTTTTACCTTCACGCATCAGACCAATCTTTGCTGTTTTCATAGGGGATCTATATCCAATAAAATTACATAGGATTTGTGAGAGTAGATTGTAATCCGCAATAAAGAAAGAAGCCTTTTATGCTTTAAGCAATAACAGAAAGACGAACGGAACGTTGTTGGTGGGTGAGAGATTATACGGAATAAAGCTTTCCGTGAAATTTACTTTTTCTTAATCCCCGGTAACGATTCTAATTTCAATGCACCGTCAGGATCTCCACAGGCTTTATCGGTTGGTTTTAGTTCTTTGCCGCAATAGCCACAGGTAATTCCTTCCTTATTGAGAAACGGACTCTGAGAAGCGCACGTGCCACGGAACTCACCGTTTTTCAAAAAAATCAATCGCACGGATAAAAAAGCGAAGAAAAGCGCGAAGACAGCAAGTGAAAGTAAGAAAACAGCCATGTCGTTTTACAGTTGAAAATTTCGACTTTGAATGATATGTTTCGCACAAAGATAGGCGACCTTTACGGAACAGCCTATCTGCAAATTAAGTTTATTCCCTATGAAGAAAGTTCTCTCTACACCCGATATAAACCGGGAAGCCAAGTTACAGGCGTTCGACCGATTGCTCACCATTATGGACGAATTGCGTGAAAATTGTCCATGGGATAAAAAGCAAACATTGGAAAGTTTACGTCATCTTACTATTGAAGAAACGTATGAACTTTCCGATTCTATCATCGAAGGCGATCTAAAGGAAATCAAAAAAGAATTAGGGGATCTTATGCTTCACATGGTTTTTTATTCGCGCATTGCATCGGAAGTAAAAGCATTTGATGTGAGTGATGTATTGAATTCCATTTGCGATAAATTGGTAGAGCGACATCCACACATCTATAGTGATGTTGTGGCCGAGGATGCAGAAACCGTAAAGGCTAATTGGGAAAAAATAAAATTAAAGACAGGTAATAAATCAGTTTTAGGTGGTGTGCCTAAATCATTGCCTGCTCTGGTTAAAGCCATTCGTATACAAGATAAGGCAAGAGGTGTTGGTTTTGATTGGGAGGAGAAGGAGCAGGTGTGGGAAAAGGTAGAAGAAGAGATGAAAGAGTTTAAAGCCGAGTTTAATGTTTCATCGAACGAAGCCATCAACAAAGAAAAGGCGCAGGCTGAATTTGGTGATTTACTTTTTTCATTGGTAAACTATGCCCGTTTTATCAATATCGATCCCGAAGAGGCGCTTGAACGTACCAATAAAAAATTCATCAAACGCTTTCAATACCTTGAAACAGAATCGGCAAAAGACGGAAAACAAATGGGAGAAATGTCGTTGGCAGAAATGGACGAGTACTGGGAGAGAGCAAAGAAGTTGTAGGTGAGGGGAATTGTTCAGGGTTGATTTGATTATGGATACTTAATCTTAAAAAGCTTGAGCCTAGTAGTTTTAAATAAACGATCTGATCGCCTGAATTTTCCGTTGGTCATCCTCCATTGCAGGCCATACTTTCCCTTTATTTTTAGTTTGAATTTTAGTTAATCTTACAGGCCTAAACTGAATCTCATGAAACTAATTTATTTTTTCGTTTTTGCTCTTTTTTCAGTTTCTGCTTTTGCGCAGGACGCTGATCAGCCAAATGATTTTTTGACAAAAGATTTTCACAAAGAAAGAAGACAACTTCTGCGTGAAAAACTGCCGGCCAATTCAGTGGCTGTTTTTTTTGCAAATGCCGTGCGTAACCGTGCCAATGACGTAGACTATGTGTATCATCAGGATCCTGATTTCTATTACCTGTCAGGATATAAAGAACCGGATGCTGTATTGTTTGTTTTTAAAGACAAGCAAGTGAGCACCGGAGGAACATCCTATGATGAAATTATTTTTGTTCAGCCGCGTAATGAGCAAGCCGAAATGTGGACGGGTCGCAGAATGGGAGACGCTGCTGTTAAAACAAAGTTGGGTCTTGATCAGGCATTCAATAATACTGAATTCAAAAAGTACAACGTTAACTTTTCGAAGTTTGATCAGGTATTATTTTTCGATTTTAAAAATGATGTCCGCGACAACGCACGTGATTCTTCCGATTTGTATGACATTATTGCAATGTTCAAGAACAAAGTGAATTATCCATCTAAGAGCAACACATTAACCGTTACACCAGAGCCGCAAAAAAGTAATCTCAACACCAAAGACCTCGGCCCAATCATGGGAACGCTTAGAGGCTTTAAGACAAAAGAGGAGATGCAATTAATTCGCAATGCTGTAACCATTTCATGCATGGGACAGCGCGAAGTAATGAAAGCAATGAAACCCGGTATGTCGGAACGGGAGATCCAGGGGATTCATGAATTTGTTTTCAAAAAGTATCAGGCAGAAGATTTGGGCTATCCTTCGATTGTCGGTGCAGGACACAACGGATGTATTTTGCATTACATTGATAATTACAAACCGAATATCACCAGCAAGGAATTAATCCTGATGGATTTGGGAGCAGAGTTTCATGGTTACTCAGCAGACATCACACGAACGATTCCTGTGTCAGGGAAATTTTCTCCAGAACAAAAACAGATTTATGAATTGGTTTTAAAGGCTCAGGAAGAAGCGATGAAAATATGCAAGCCGGGCTCAACGTTTCAGGATCTTACTATGGTAACACGATCTGTAATAAATAAAGGGTTAGCCGAATTGGGTATTATAAAAGACGAGAATGAAAAACACATGTATTACCCACACGGATGTTGCCATCATATTGGTTTGGATGTTCACGACAGAGGGCCACGTGATAAATTACAGGAGAACATGGTGATTACAATTGAACCGGGTATTTACATTCCGGAAAACGCCAATTGTGATAAAAAGTGGTGGAGTATTGCTGTGCGCATTGAAGATGATTATTTGTTAACCAAAGATGGCTATGAGCATTTGTCAACGGCTGCTCCTCGCAAAGTGGAAGAAATAGAAGCGTTGATGAAAGAGCCAAGTGCACTGGACGATTTTCAATTACCTGCTTTAGAGAAAAAGAAATAAATTTTGCACATCAATGTTTTCCCGCAGATAGGTATATAGGAATACTGGTCTGCGGGATTTTTTTTATCTTGAAAAGATTTCTTCTACAAAAAATAGTCAATCCAAAACGATCTCGTATGTATTCCATTGAAAAAGTGAGTGCAAATGAAGCACATCAATTAGTAGTTAACGCACTGGCGGAAGCGGAAAAAATAAACGAGCACATTGCCATTGCTGTAACAGGGCCTGAAGGTGAATTAATTTCTTTTCTTCGTATGGATGGAGCAAGCCCCGCTGCTTCATTGATTGCACAAAATAAAGCTTACACCGCAGCACGCGACCGAAAGACCACGCGCGAGATGGGGGAGTTTATGAGGGAACAAAACCGACCACCTGCATTTTGGGGTGATTTGGGAATAACGGGTTTTGGCGGTGGCGTTGCTATTTTTCAAAATGGAAAAGTAATTGGAGGACTCGGTATTAGTGGATTATCAGAAGCGGAAGATGAACGAATTGCTGATCTTGCAATTAAGAAGGTGTATGGTTGAGTAGTTATTTTAATTTTAACACCCACTTCATCATAGGGCCGCTGACCATACTGGTGATTAACGCCATGATAACAAGCGAAACAAAAACTTTTTCATTGATCAATTTATTTTCTAACGCAACCAATCCTAATATAATTTCCATTGCACCTCGGGCATTCATACCAAAGCCAGCTGCTAACGATTCTCTCAAGCTAAAACCTCCAAGTCGTGCACCTAAGCCACTGCCCGTAATTTTTCCGGCAAAGGCAATGGCCAGAATGGCAAGGGTAAGTAATAAATCAAAATTGGCAATGAAGTTTACGCGCAGTCCGATTGAAATAAAAAACAGGGGCGCGAAAATATTATTGATAAACTGATGAACAATTTCTTTTGCACGTTCAGAAAAATGTTCAGAATCGCCTAGTGCAATACCTATAATGAAAGCTCCGAAGATGGCATGAATACCGATGTATTCTGTAAAGGCAGCGCCCAGAAAACACAGAGCAAGTGAGATGGATAAAATTCCTCCTGGCCAGGCCAGTTTTTTATTCATCCACGGAAGTGCACGATTGAGGAGCGACCGTCCAACAGTAAGCATGAGTATTGCAAAACTAAGCGTGAGAAAAAGTGTGCTTAGAAAAGACATGTTGTCATTGCCCTTGCCAATTAAACTGAGGATCACAGAGAAAATCAGCCATCCTATCAAGTCATCGACCATTGCCGAGGCGACAACAAGCATCCCCATTTTCGATTTAAACAGGTTCAGGTCCATCAATATCCTTACGATAACAGGTAAGGCGGTAATGGCCATAGCGGTTCCCATAAACAAGGCAAATATTATGGGTTGTTGACCAGGGGCGATTCCAAAAAAATCAGGAAACAGATATGGAAATGTAAACCCAATGCTAAAAGGAATTAGCAAACCAAAAAAACTGGTTGATAGCGCTTGTCTGCCTTGTTGCCACACAATATGTAAGTCTACTTCAAGTCCGGCTATGAAGAGCAGCATGACAGCGGCCACTTGAACAAGACCTGTTAGAACAATGCCGGAATCAGACGATGTAGGATAAAGCGTTTCAAACCATTCAGGTTGAATCATCCCAAGGATGGTTGGACCCAATAAAATTCCGGCTAAAATTTCTCCAACCACAGCAGGTTGTTTAAATTTTCTGGCAGTCTCTGAAAGTATTCTTCCAACAATTAGCATAATGCCAAGCTGAACAAGAAGATGCACTACATCACTATGATTTAGCTTACCCACGGCTTACCTCCTTTCTTGGATTTATGACTAACAGGTTGCATGGGAGATCGGCAAACAGATATTCTTGATCATGTGTAAAAAGACGATCAAAGAATGAGAATTTTCTCTGAGGCGCACCAACAATAAGTAACTCAGCGTTTTTGCGCTGAGCAAATTGGGATAACTCAAATCCTGATTTTCCGGAAAGGAGCTTAACATTTACCTTTAAGCCCTCATGTGGAATGCGAAGGAGAATTTCCTCAACCTCCGTTATTTCATCCTGAACCAAGTTTTGCCTAAGGGCTGCGTATTCTTCTTCTGTACAATTTTCTGTCGCAGACATGGTGAGACCGTACATTTTGATTTCACGGACAATGTGCAGAAAATTGGAATTCTCTTTTTGGCCAATGGTACATGCGGTGGTTAGAACTTCTTCTATAAACTCAGTGTCTTCTGTATTGGCAACAATGTTTTTAATTTGAGTTGGTAGTATCGATGGACTGGTTAATACCAATACAGAGCAATCGGCCTTGCGAAGAATTTTACGTGCAATCGTACCCAAATAGTACTTTACCATGCTTTCCTTTTTGAGCGCACCAGCAATAAGAAGATCAACCTGTTCTCGAGAGCAGGTTTTCAGAATGCGATCGACAGGATTCCCTTTCTCCCAAACAATTTTTAAATTACCATACTCCGACAATCCTATTTTTTCCAATAGTTCCCCGAGCTGCTGCTCCTCCTGTTGGCTATGCTCTCCGACATGGATGAGGATGAGTTCAGAATTCCAATATTTTTGAACGCGCGCAGTTTCGGTCAACAAGCCTTCAAGGGTTGGTGAAAAAGCAAAAGCAGCCGCTATTTTTTTGAAAAGAAGAGCCATAGATTGATGAAAGATATTCAATTTCAATCAGATTAACTTTGAGGTTTTGCCCTACACAGACGAATCCAGGCGGTTTATTTTAGAAGCGAAAGAGGTTAAATTTCAACCGATTTCATACACCTGATGAATTTGTTCTTTTCTTCTAAAAACTTGCATGTATATGCTTGATATGGATAAGAGAGAATGCCACCGTCAATTCCAGTATACTTTTGCTGTGTTAAAATTCGATTGTGAATATGAACATAAAGAAGGGTATTCGAAATCTGGTAATCGGGAGTGACAAATTCATTGAGTCGTATGCAGAGTATAAACAGGTAATGCTTTCGGGGCAGTTTGCTCTCATTGCAATTTTCCTTTGTTCTGTATACCTGGCCATTGATGTTTTCACGGGCACTTTCATAACAATGCCCGTTTATGCGACCGCTATATTCTTTTTGGTGCTTTCTGTTATAATTCACCGTCAGGGTGATCACTGCTTAGCCAACTATTTTTTACTGCCTACCATTAATATTATTGTTTACCTATTGGCCTCCAGCGAGTCGCCCAATACGGGCATCTTTATATACTTTCTGGTAAATAGTATAGCTGCCTTTGCTGTTTTTAATTATAAGCAGAGAAGGCTTTCCATCCTTTTTTCGGTGTTTACATACATCCTTTTTCTAGCAGCTTACTTTATTGACTTCAGCCTTTTGCCAAAGCGAGATTATTCTGATGAGATGCTCCTGGCATCAGCGGTAATCAATTTTTCCTTTGCGTTGCCAGCGGGTCTTATGGCCATTTATTTATTGATTAGTTTAAATCACTACAATGCTTCACAGCTTGTTAAAAACAACAGCCTGTTAGTAAAGACCAATGAGGAGTTAGATCGTTTTGTTTACAGCACCTCTCATGATTTGCGCGCACCGTTGACTTCCGTAATGGGACTCATCAGCATCGCTGAGCGTAGCGATAATATTGAGGAGTTAAAAAAATACATGAATATGATGCGCGACCGTGTGCATTCACTCGATAAATTCATCAAAGATATTACCGACTATTCACGTAACAACAGACTTGAAATCACAAGAGAAAAAGTGGTACTCGCTGAACTTGCCAATGATGTCTGGGAAAGTTTAAAGTATTCACCTGATGCTGAAAAAATTCAATTTGTTATCGACATACCTGTTGATCTTGAAATTGAGTGTGATAAGAACAGACTTCGTGTTGTTATCGGTAATTTAATTGCCAATGCAGTCAGGTATCACGATGTGAGGAAACTCAATCAATTTATTCGTTTAGGATTTCAAACTAAAGGTGGTGTGTTGTGTATTCATGTTGAAGATAACGGGCAAGGAATTGCAAAGGAATATCACACAAAAATTTTTGATATGTTTTATCGAGGCAATGAAGAATCGAAGGGCTCTGGCCTGGGCTTATATATTGTGAAGGAAGCACTTGCCAAACTTTCAGGCTCGATTCATTTGGAATCGTCACCAGGTGTAGGTTCTACTTTTATTGTGAGATTGCCCAAGTAAGTTCCTAGAAAGAGATATGTCAGGACGAGAATTTTTTCTAAGAGAGAATATAAAGATTCATTCTAACAATGAGTATAAGCAGGTAATGCTTACCGGATATCTTTCTTTGATCTGCATTGCAATAGGGATGTTTTATCTGGCATATGATTATTGGCATAACGTCACAGATTTTATGCCCTTTTATTTTCTCTTACTTGCAGTTGGGTTTTTATCGTGGAAACTCAATCGTGATGGGAAACATTTTATTGCTAAATTTATTTTGTTGATGGCGGGCAACATTATAATATTTTTGGTCTCATCCAAAGCGCCAATGCAAGGTAACGCTCATTTATTTTATTTGGTTGTTTGTCTGGCAGCCTATGCACTGTTTGGGTTTGAGAATAGAAAGACAGCATTCTTTTTCACATTGGTTTCGTTGAGCGGGTTTAGTATGCGGTTTGTATATGGCATTTCAATTTTTCCTACCATTCAATACCCAGATGATTATTCTCATTCAAGTCTAATCATCAACTTTATAAGTGTAACCATTACAACAAGTTTAATACTCTACGTAATGGTTAAGGTTAACTATCAATCGGAAGAAAAGCTGAAGGAGAAGCAAGAGGAAATTGAATCCCAAAATCAATGTCTCACAAAAGCCAATACTGAACTGGATCAATTTGTGTACAGTGCATCACACGATTTGCGGTCTCCACTTACATCAATCATGGGATTAGTAACCGTTGCCAAACGTTCAGAAAATCCCAGAGAAGTAGTTCGATGTCTGGATATGATTGACTCTCGTGTTAAAAGGTTAGATGATTTAATTAAGGATATAGTTAGTTTCTCAAGAAATTCCAGAGTTGATGTTAACAAGCAATCGGTAAACGTTCACCGTACTGTAAGTGAAATTCTGGAGGATTTTAGCATTGAAGAATTTAAGCACACCATTGACTTTAAGCTGGATATCCCAATGGAAACTTCCATCGATACAGATCCTACGCGCTTAAAAATAATTTTGAGTAATCTGATCGGTAATTCTATTAAGCATCACGATAAAAGGAATGCAAATCCCTTTGTGGCCATTCAATTTAATCCATGCAATAATGGCTTCAATGCCATCACGGTTTCTGACAATGGTCCGGGTATCGCCCTGGAATATCAAAGTAAGATTTTTGATATGTTTTATCGCGCAAATGAAAGAGCAGAGGGCTCCGGCTTGGGTCTATACATTGTAAAGGAAACAATAACCAAACTTTCGGGTTCAATTCAACTTGAGTCTTCGCCTGGTAAGGGTACTACCTTCACCATTTCGTTGCCCAACTAAGAATCAATCTTCTTTAAAGACTTACCGAACGCGCGTTAAGGCAAGTTCCAACATTAAAAAAATTCCGGTGGCCGTCCATAGACTGTGGACTAATATTATCTTTGCCCCTTATGGCAAACACCGAAGACAATCTTTTAAAAAATATTATTGCTCACTCAAAAGAGTATGGGTTTATTTTTCCGTCAAGCGAAATTTATGATGGCCTGAGTGCTGTTTATGACTATGGCCAAAACGGAGCCGAGTTAAAAAACAACATCAAAGAATATTGGTGGAAGTTTATGACCCTTCTCCACGATAATATTGTAGGTCTTGATTCCGCTATTTTTATGCATCCAACCACGTGGAAAGCATCGGGCCACGTTGATGCATTTAGTGATCCGATGCTGGATAATAAAGATTCAAAGAAGCGATACCGTGCCGATGTATTGATTGAAGATGCCATCAGTAAGATGGAGGATAAGATTGAGAAGGAGGTAGAGAAAGCTGCGAAGCGTTTTGGTGATTCTTTCGATCGGGAGAAGTTTATCTCTACCAATCCACGCACGATGGAGTATCAACAAAAAATAGAAGATACCAATGCGCGCATGAAGGCGGCTATGAATGCGGCTGATATGGCAGCCATGAAACAAATTATTATTGATTTAGAAATTGTTGACCCAGTATCGGGAACAAAGAACTGGACAGATGTGCGCCAGTTTAATTTAATGTTCTCAACAGAAATGGGCTCAGTAGCAGAGGATGCCAACAAAATATATTTACGCCCTGAAACAGCACAAGGTATTTTTGTAAATTTTCTCAACGTGCAAAAGACAGGAAGGATGAAAATACCTTTCGGGATCGCGCAAATCGGAAAAGCATTTCGCAATGAAATTGTGGCGCGTCAATTCATTTTCCGCATGCGCGAGTTTGAACAAATGGAGATGCAATTTTTTGTGAAGCCGGGGGAAGAAATGAAGTGGTATGAATTCTGGAAGGAAAAAAGAATGAAATGGCATCAGGTATTGGGATTAGGCACTGAGAATTATCGTTACCACGATCACTTAAACCTGGCGCACTATGCTAACGCTGCGTGTGATATTCAATTTGATTTTCCGATGGGATTCAAAGAGTTGGAAGGTATTCACTCGCGTACCGATTTTGATTTGAAGAGTCATGAAAAATTTTCAGGAAAAAAATTGCAATACTTCGACTCAGAAGAAAATAAGAACTACATACCTTATGTAGTGGAAACTTCCGTTGGTCTTGATCGCATGTTTTTATCTATTTTATCAAAATCATACATAGAAGAAAAATTGGAAGACGGAAGTGAGCGAGTAGTATTAAAAATACCTGCGCCTCTTGCTCCAAATAAAGTTGCCATTCTTCCCCTTATGAAAAAAGACGGACTTCCTGAAAAGGCAATGGAGATTATGAATGTATTAAAGTTCGATCTGAAATGTTTTTACGAAGAGAAAGATGCCATCGGCAAACGATACAGACGTCAGGACGCCATTGGTACACCGTATTGCATTACAATTGATCATCAAACTTTAGAAGACAATACAGTAACCATTCGCGATCGCGACACGATGAAACAAGAGCGTGTAAAGATTGAAGACGTTAGAGCTCAATTAATTGAATCGTGTTCGATCAATAACATTCTGAGAAGGATTTAGTACTACATGATAAGTGTTGTCCTAATCTCTGGTTCAATTGCACAAATTCTTTATTGCTTCAAAATTCAGTTCAATGAAAGTTACTCCTATGCTTGTCGGGTAACAGATTTTGTAAAGACAAAGCTATCAGAATCCGATATTGATGAAATCTAAATAACCACTAAACTTTATGAACTCTGTCTTAAACAAGAATACCTTCTTTGTAAAAGAACACACCGGCATCTTTAAAGCGGCCAGCAACTTCGACATCTTCAACCCTGAGACGAAACAACTTGTTTTAAACTGTCGTGAAGAAAATATGGGCTTCTTTACCAAGATGCTTCGCTTCACAGATTATAAACGAATGACACCTTTTGAGATTGACATCAAAACACCTGAGGGAGAGAAGGTATTAACCGTTAAACGCGGTGTGTCTCTTTTTCTTTCCACTGTAGATGTGTTGGATGAAAATGGAATTGTAATTGGAAAATTCAAACAAAAATTTTTAAGCATCGGAGGAAAGTTTGAAGTGCTGGATGCAAGCGAACGTCCATTATGTATGCTAAAAGGTAAATGGACCAGCTGGGATTTCCGTTTTGTATCCAATGATGGAAAAGAGTTTGCGACTGTATCAAAAAAATGGGCTGGACTTGGTAAGGAATTATTTACTTCTGCTGATAATTATATGTTGCAGATCAGCAGTGAAGTGCCAGAGAACCATCCTCTCCGCCAGCTTATTATGGCAGCCGTAATGTGTATCGATTTTGTTTTAAAGGAGTAATTGTTTTTGGAATCGTACTTTTGATCATTGTTAATAAAAGTTATGAAGTGGTATGAATTGTTGTCGTCACAACGCACAGGTCAAAAGCCGGTTGCAAGCACGGAACCATCCCGTAGTGCATTTGAGCAAGACTATGATCGCATTATTTTTTCTCACCCCTTTCGCAGACTTCAGGATAAAACACAGGTTCATCCATTGCCTGAACAGGATTTTGTTCATACAAGATTGACTCACAGCCTTGAAGTTTCAAGTGTTGGGCGTTCATTGGGAAAGCGTGTTGGAGAAGAAATTTTAAAACGACATCCTGAACTCAATGCGAATTTTTCTTTGTTTGACTTTGGTGCTATTGTAGCCGCTGCATCATTGGCGCATGATTTAGGTAATCCTCCCTTTGGTCATGCGGGTGAAGATTCTATTTCTGATTTTTTTATCCATCATCCTCAAGGTCAGCCATTCAAAAGCCGGGTGAGTGAAGAGGAGTGGAGTGATCTGATTAAGTTTGAAGGTAATGCGCAAGGTTTTCGTATCCTGAATAGAAATCAATATGGATTGAAGTTGACGTTTGCTACGCTTGGTGCATTTACAAAATATCCATGTCCTTCATTTTTTCCAGATCGGGATAAATCGAAAAGAAGTCAGAAAAAATTTGGCTTCTTTCAATCAGAGAAAGAAATATTTAAAGAAGTAACAGAGCAACTTCGGTTAGTTCATGTTTCAAACTATGTATCCACCAGGCATCCACTCGCCTTTTTGGTAGAAGCAGCGGATGATATTTGCTATAGCATTATTGATTTGGAAGATGGATGTAGTTTGGGATTGGTAAGTTATGAGGAGGCACGAAGTTTATTCGAGGGTGTCATTACCCGAAATAAATCAAAGCTGGGTAAGCTGGAGCAGATCGATAGTCAACAAGAAAAAATTGGATACCTACGGGCTTTAGCCATTGGAGATTTAATGGATGAATGTTCGTCTCTGTTTTTAGATAATGAAGAAGCTATTCTTTCAGCAAAATTTGATCAAGCATTGGCCGATCATTGCCCTTCTAAAAATGGATTGAAAGAAATTATAAATATATCGATTGAAAAAATTTATCGGGCCAGACAGGTTGTAGAAATTGAAGCGGCTGGTCATGAGGTGTTGCCTGGTTTGTTGGAAGAATTTACAAAGGCAGGATTTTATTTGATGAACGAGACGCCATCCAGAAAGTACCAAAACTTACAATTGTTGTTCCCAGAAGAAATCAGGTTAGCCATTCTGAAAAATCCAAAGAATGTTTATTTCATGCTGCGCCAGGTCATCGATTTTATTTCTGGTCTTACCGATCGAAACGCATTGACCTTGTTCAGAAAGATCAAAGGTGTGAGTTCATTTTATTAATGCAGTTTTAAATTCAACGGAAGAAATAGTCATCCACCTATCTGAGGATGACTATTTTTTTAGTGGCAATCGAATTACCTGATTTTATTTTTACAAAATATATTCCTGATGGAAGATCGGAAACAAATAAGGTATTCTCATTATCTTCTGAAAGCAGCACATCCATTACACGTTTACCTTGCGTGTTTAGAACAGATAACTCAAGGGCTTCGCTGGAATTTTCAGGAATGGTTATCAGCAACTTATCTTGAGTAATCGGATTCGGAAAAAGCGTTACCCCATTTGCAAAATCAATTTCGAGACCTGTAATGATACCAAGATCTTGTAAACTTACATCCTGACAGCCATTGCCTGATGTTACCGTAAGTCTAACGGAATAGTTTCCACCTTCCGCATATTGATGCGAAGGGCTTTGTTCAATGCTTGTTTCTCCGTCATCAAATTCCCAATACCATGAACTGGCATCTAAACTTTCATCTGTAAATTGAATGGGTTCTCCTGATATCAATTCACCAGCCGAAGAAAAGGATGCAGTGGGTAATGGATTTACGATTACCTGAATAGGTATGGAGGTTGATTCACAACTAAGTGTATTATCTTTTACGGTAACCGAGTAATCGTCTGCACCTGAAACGACAATTGATTGAGTTGTCTCGCTTGTGCTCCAAAGATATTCATCAGCCTCTTTAGCTTGAAGCGTAATACTTTCACCCTCACAAAGAGAAGGACTTCGCGAAAGTGTAATGGCGGGGTTTGCTTTTAAAGTAACAGATGCCGAAGTACGAACACTCTCAAATGTATTCGCTGCATTGGATACATAGAAAATTGTGTCATTAAATAAATCTGGAGTTGTAAAGGAAGCGCCTGAGTAAAATGGAATACCTCCTGTAAAATCACGATACCAATTGTAAGAAGGAACACCTGTTGCTGTTAAGGTAGATGATTCACCAAAACAAATTTCAGTAGAATTAACAACTGGCATTGTAGCTTTTAGAGTGAAATTATAAAGCGAGTCAGCATATTTAGCGGAGGTCACTAATGATGTATAGGTATTGGCACCATGAAGAGCAAAGGCAATTGTAATTTCTTCTCCTGCATTGATCAAGTAAGGACCAGAGGATACGACATGACTTACATCGTTACCGTGTGTTACGTCTCCAGCTTGCGTCCTGCCCAAACCACTTGAAATTGTGGTGAACTTTTCACTGTCTGTATACCCATCATAAATTCCAAGAGGATTGCCCGAAATGCTTTCATCGTTGTCGATAGCATAGTATTGTGCATTTCCAGAGAGCGATTGAATTCCAGACTGAGGAAGATTAGATGCTTGTGCCGGATAGGCATATCCAAGCTTTACGTCATCATTCCATCCTGCCCGATCACCACCACCATTTAAGGATATATCCCAATCAGCAAAAATGCCAAAGTAAAAACCAGTCACTGGATTGGCTGTTGTGTTCTTCACTTTGTATTCCAGTATTATGAAGTTGCTATAAACCAGATCTTTCCAAACTAAACTTCGGTATGAAACGAGCAAGGATTCTGTTCCCGCTGTTGGCATGTTTCGAAATGTTCCGGATACTTCTGAATACGAACGTTCTCCCGGAGTAATCTTTACAATTTTTGATGCTGTAGTAAAATCCTGATCGAACGTATTATTAATGCTTCGTACTGAATTAGAAAGATCAGAGGAAGATGTTCCCATGATGAGCCCCATCTCGTATAAAATATTTTCATCGTTGTAAACAAAACCAGAACCGTTGGTTGAATTCTGCGAGTCTTCATATCCCATGCGTCCATTGGATGACAAGCTAGTGGTGATGTTATTTTCGTTTATGTCGATGTAAGATGGAATGACAAAACTGATAGTTTGCAAATCTGAATAAGCACCATCTTTAAACGTCAGTACTACTTCAATGGGTGTGTTTAATGGTGTTGTTGATTTTATGGTAACAATGAAAGGATCAAGTGTATTGCGAATTGTACTGTTCTCCGAAATGATGCCCGGACGAATAGTGTTTTTTGAAATAGTTAAAAAAGTAGAAGTAGACGAGATTGTAATTTCTAATCCGCTGCTCGTGCTCTTCAGGTAATTCGTAAAATCAAAATAGAGATTGGCTGTCTGTCCCGGATCAGGTGGATTACCATCGTCTTTCACCAAGAGCGGTTTGCTTGCCCGAACAGATGGACTTTCAATGGTAAGTGCATTTTTAATATCCAGTCGTCCTCTACCTAATTTATTAGCATACTTTGAAGCACTGTTTGCATATATAATTGGATCAGCAGAAATACGAAGTTGCTCTCCTACCTGAAGTGGAGTATATGTTGGATTTGCTGCCCATACTAATGCTGCGGCACCTGAAACGATGGGCGCAGAAAATGATGTTCCGGTTTGATTTTGATAAATATCATTGAATCCTGTTGTAAAGGTATTTACACCCGGTGCTGTTATATCAATCGTCTTTCCATAATTGGAGAATGTTGCT
>Ga0116157_10000901_pt1 | contig 30230 bp, 22 predicted proteins | sample AD_UKC048_MetaG_FD_89882 | JGI IMG/M metagenome (GOLD analysis project Ga0116157, IMG submission 89882) | Active sludge microbial communities of municipal wastewater-treating anaerobic digesters from USA - AD_UKC048_MetaG | ecosystem: Engineered > Bioreactor > Anaerobic > Digestate | place: USA... | reverse complement strand
TGAATCGCGTGGCACGACTGTAGCGTGACTGGTGGGTGTTGATGCAGCGATTGCAGTAGGCTTCGGGGGGCGCCCCTCGGCTGCCTGCTTAGAACCCGGAAAATTCTTCATATTTTCGCCCCTCACCCGAGGGGCACACGGAATCCTCTCAAAAGATCCTCTCACTTTGTCCCCGGTTTTTTCAAAACCGGGGGCCTTTTTTTTAGCCCGTTACCACTGGTCTTCCAGCCACCACGGCTCTTTCTCGATGGCAGAGGGAAGCGGCCGCTCGGACTGCAGGGCGATTTCCTGCTCGAGGAGCTGCCGATGCTGAAGTTCGCTCTCGGCGAGCATGGTAAACAGCTTTCGGGTTTCGGCGTTTTTCACTTTCTCGGCAATTCCGCTATACATGCGGTAAGCCGACTCCTCGCCCGCCATCGCCCCCTGAAGGATCTCCATCAGCCCGCTCGAGGGGTCGATATCCCGGGGGCCTTCGGATGCGCTTCCGAAATCCCGGGGGGTGGGTTTCCGGCCCGGAGACAGTTTCTCGAACAGCTCCGTGAGCGTGTCGCGATGCGATTTTTCGGTTTCAGCCAGGAACTTGAATTTCGCTTTCGTGTGCTTTTCCTTGCACTGTTTCGCCAACGTCTCATACAGCGCCTGGGCCTTGATCTCGAGGAAGATGGCATACTCGAGGACGCGGGTCGGGGAGGCATGAATCCAGGGGGATTTCACCCGGTCGTAATCGATCAGACTGGCGCCGAGCGCCTTGTTGAACGCCGGCAGATCCTCCGGAGTGCGGGAGGTGATCAGGTTCCCGTCGACGACGACCTCGGCGTCGCGGTACAACGCGCCGGCATTGGTGAGATCGTCCCGGATCCCGGGATAGCAGGTCATCTTCCGGCCGCCGACCAGCTTCGCCGAGATCAGCACCTGGGGCCCGTGACAAATCGCGGCGATCGGTTTGGCCTGGAGCATGAACTCCCTCACGAAGGCGAGAACGCCCGGATCGAGCCGTAACTGCTCGGGGGATTTGCCTCCGGGAATGAGCAGGGCGTCGAATTCACTCGCGTGCACTTCCTGCGCCGTGGCGTCGATCGTGATCGTATTCCCGTTCTGGCCGTTGACGGTGCCGCGCTGGGTGCCGATGTAGCGGACTTCCGCGCCATGCTCGCGCAGATACGCGACGGGCGAGGCGGTCTCGGTGTCATGGAATTTGCGGGCGACGAGGACGGCGACCATTTTGTTTTTCATGCTGATATTCCGGGAATTCCCGGTCCTCCCATTATGATGAAACAGATCTCTCCGTACGATACCACCCCCGCCGCCGATCCGTCAAAATCATCTGCGGGCCGGGGATTTGTGATAGTCTGGAATGAGGAACCGAATCCAGGGGAGCGAAGGTGAACAAACATACGCTTTCATATATAACATGCGCATTCCTCGCGCTTCCCGCTCTCGCCGCGGCACAGGGGGCATACAACCCCCTCGCCGGAAGCGGGTATCACACCCCCGCACCCACGGAGGCCCCGCTTCCCGTCTCTCAAGCCTCGGCGCCGGTGCGGCCGCCAACCGCGATGACCGCTTCGGGCGCCCTGGCCGGCTACGATCCGTTCATGGACAATCACCTCGAAGCCCCGGTCACGGCCCAGGGAATGTTCGGCATTCCCGTGCGCGAAGCCGAGAAGGTATTCCGCGCCTATGGGGCGAAGCCCTACTCGTATGCCTTCGGGAAACACAGCCGGCTGTTGCTCTCGGTGTATCTCGTGACGATCTTCTTCGACCGGAGCCGGAACGTCGGGGAGATCCAGGTCGAGCCGCGCCCGCCGTACAAGATCATCGAGCCGACCGCGCGCGGCTTTTTCCTGCAGCTGATAACCCGGGAAACACGCCCCGACGAGTTCGAGACCGTCCTGACGCCTTCGAAAATCTCCGTGAAATACGCCCGCTCAGGGAAACCCCCGGAAACCGCTACTTCGACGTGGTAGAGGTCGGCGTGTCGCCGGTCGCGTCAGGGGCCGGATTCGCTGCCGGGAGCGGCGTTTTCGGACCAAGGCCCATATAGCTGAGCAGATTCACCCGGTATTCCCACATCGTGAAGATCGAAAGCGTCCCGACGACGTAGAGAAAATCGAGCTTTTCCGGGGCGATGAAATAGATGTAGAGAATGCTGGCGATCGGCATCACGCCAGCCGCCGACACGGCCCCGGGCCGGACCGACAGACCCCAGAAGGAGATGGCGGCCCAGAACAGGAGGGAGATGAATGCCGGCACGGGAAGAATCGTGAACAGCACGCCGGCCGTCGGGGCGAGCCCCTTGCCGCCGCGGAACCCGAGGAAGATCGAGTGGCAGTGGCCGATCACGGCCAGCACGCCGCCGAGACACATGACCCAGATAGACTGGTCCGGGGTGGGGCGGGCGAGATTCACCAGAAGAGGCGAAAGCGCCAGCCAGCCCTTGAGGACATCGAGAAGGGTGACGAGAAGGCCGAGTTTCATGCCGAGGATCCGGAACACGTCCCCGGAATCCTTCGTCGTCCATTCCCCGGGTTTCAACACGGTTTCCCGGCGGAGGAGCCGCGCGAGGAGATCGCCCACCGGGATCGAGCCGATGAAATACACCGCGAGGAAGTAATAGGCGAGTTGTTGTGTCATGGTCTGGCTTCTTCCAGCTTTTTCATTGCATTGGAAATGAACCGAACGGTAGCGTCCGGAGAGGTCCGCAAGGTATCATAATCCTTGATGAAATGCAATCCAGACATCCGGGCAGCCGGTGCCAGAGCCCGGATCCCGCCGGCAATCGAAGAGCTCGAGAAGCTTTTTCCGAGTCTCGTCGCGTTTCCGCCGCCGTCGAGGGCACGGCGTGACGGTCTGCTCGCCGTCGGCGGCGATCTGCTGCCCGGCACCCTGATTCGGGCGTATGCACGGGGCATCTTCCCCTGGAGCGTTGATCCGATCACGTGGTGGTCTCCGGACCCGCGGGCGATCTTCGAGATCGACACATTCGAACTGCCGAAACGCATGCAACGCTATGCGCGATCGGGAATATTCGAAATCACCTTCGACCGATCGTTCCGGGAAGTCATCGAAGCCTGCGCCGAGCCTGCACCCGGCCGGGAAGACACCTGGATCTCGCAGGAGTTCGTCACGGCCTACACACGGCTGCATGGGCTCGGTCTGGCCCACAGCGTCGAGGCACGGATGGAGGGGCGCCTCGTCGGAGGCGCCTATGGCGTTGCTCTCGGAGGCTTTTTCGCCGGAGAGTCGATGTTCCATCGCGCTTCGAACGCCTCGACGATCGCCCTCGGAGCACTCATGCACCGGCTCCGGGAACGGGGATTCGTCCTGTTCGACACGCAGGTCCTGACGCATCACACCCTTTTGCTCGGCGCCCGTGAAATCCCCCGGCAGGATTACCTGACCCGGCTGCACGGTGCCCTCGGCCGGTCGTGTGAATTCTCCTGACCCCCGGGGGAAACCGGCTGCCGCGCGTTTCGCCGGATGCATGAATTCAACGCTTTTCAGAGGGGGAGGAGTCTGTTATAATTCCCAGCCGTTCGGGTCCATCCGGCAAGGACCCCATCGATTTCCAGGAGACGTTTCATGATCTTCGATCATTCCAGGCGGTCCGGGCTGCGGTCGTTCGCGCTGATCACCGTCTTTCTGCTCGGCAGTCTGATTCCGGCCATCGCCCAGGATCTTCGCATCACCGACATCCGTTTCTGGCAAAGTCCCGAAGAGGCCCAGATCGTCCTCGATCTGTCGGCTGCCCCCCGGGTCTCGGCCGTTCAGACTCTGACGGATGGAACAATATTTTTTGATATAGAACAGTGCTCCTTCCGGCCCGGACGCCAGAACTACCCGCTGAACAACGCCTTCGTCCAGTCCCTTTCGGTTCAGGAGCGGGTGAAAGGCGGGGTCCGGGTTTTCCTCAAGCCGGTCGACGGGGTGGTGCAGCGCACCTTCGTGCTGCCCGCGAATGCCGACAAGGCCGACCGAGTGGTCGTGTTCCTCAGCGAGCCGGCGGCATCTTCCGAGGCCCGGCGTGCCCGTGAGATCGCGGAAATCGGCCGCCTCAAATCCGGCAACGTCCGCATCGTCGTGATCGATCCCGGGCACGGCGGCGAGGATCCGGGGGCGCGCCACAATGGCATTATCGAAAAGGACTTCGTCCTCCAGATGGCCCGTCTCGTCAAGGCCTACTTTGACCGCGATCCCCGCTACAAGGCGGTCCTCACACGGTCCGGGGATTACATCATCCCGCTTGAGCGCCGCAGCCAGATCGCCGCCCAGAACGGCGCTGACGCGTTCGTCAGCATTCACGGAAACTACAACCGGAAACGCGCGATCCGCGGGATCGAAGTCTATTACGAATCGCCGAAGGGCGCTTCCGGAGAGGCTGAACGCCTCCTCGTCGATGCCGAAAACGGCCAGGATATCATCGGCGGCGTGGGGACCTCGATCTCCGCCTCGAAAAAGGATATCGTCCAGAAACAGGCCGAAGTGATGTTCCAGAGTCGACAACTGGCCGAGAAGTCGGCGCGCCGTCTCGCCGTCGCCGTTCCCGGGCTTCCCCTGCGCGGCGTGAAACGTGCCGGATTCAAGGTGCTCCACTCGACCGCGATGCCCTCGATTCTCGTAGAACTCGGTTACATGTCCAACCCCCAGGACGTCGTTCAGATGCGATCGGCAGACGCCAAAACCCGGATGGCCCAGGGCATCTATCTCGGGGTCCGCGACTTCCTCGAAGGCTCGATCCAGCACGGATACGACGCCGGGTATCTCGAGTATGTGAAGCGTGTCGAGGAGGAGAGGAAAGCGCGTGCCGAGCGCATCCGCCGCGAGAAGGAGCGGCGCGAGCGGGCGTTGGCCAACAGCAAGCCCTACAAGGTGAAGAAGGGCGACACCGTGAAATCCGTCGCGAAGAAGTACGGCGTGAGTATCGCCGCCCTGCGCGATCTGAACCAGTTCGGAAAAAAACGCGCCTTGAAGTCGGGGGAAACGATCCGGATCCCTGGCCGCTGATGCGGCGTCGGAGGTCACCTTGAACCTGCTTGCCAATCTGAAGATCAAAACACGGCTGTTCATCACGATGGTCGTGGTTTCCGTCGTGCTGCTCGTTCTCAACCTCTACATCACCGGGATGATCCGTGAGACCGTGAAGTCCCAGATTCCCCTGCAGGTCCAGACGCTGCTCAACTCCGAGTCCAGCCGCGTCGAACGGATTGTCGAATCCTACGAGAAGTTCACCCGGTTCATGGCCGGCCTCGACGCGACCGTCCAGTATCTCTCCTGGCGCACCCAGAAGCCCGATGCGACCGATGTGATCGAGCAGTGGCGGAAGGCCCTCCACTCCCCGATGACCCAGATGACCCGCGTGAGCGGTCCGGAAACGGCGGATATCGAGGAAATCGCGGTCCTTTCGCTCGGCGGGAACATCCTGTACCGGGTCGGCCGCGGCGGCGTTCAGCTCCCGACCGCGTCCGCCCCCTACGAGCCCTACATCCCCGAGATGGAGATCGCCTCGATGACCGAGGATGCGATCTACAAATCCCCGGTCCTCCAGGTTGCGGAAAAAGCACCCGCAGTTGCCGTGCCTGTTGCAACGCCGGCTGACGATGCTGCCGCACCCGAGGAGACCTCTTCCGACGAATCGGCTCCCGACGGCTCGGGCGAGGAACAGAGCGAAGTGGAGGAGCCATCGTTCGCCGAAGGGAATATGGTGCGGATGTTTTACTGCGGCATGCCGGTGCTCGCCGAGGGGCGCGTCATCGGGGTGGTCATGATCGGCGTGAACGTCGAGAACCTGCTCAACAGCGTTCCCGGTGCCCTCGACTCGGTCAACGGCAAGACCTCCCTGGTCACCTCCGACAAATCGCATTACGGCTTCTATGTTTCCCATTCGGATCCCTCGATCATCCTCGATCCCCAGAAAAATATATTCCTCAATACAGATGAAGTCGATCTCCAGGACTCGGCCGATCGCATTTTGCAGGGAAGTGCCGCCTTCGCCCGGTTCATGGGCGGGAAGAGCTCCCACCTGTTCGTCGCCGCTGCTCCGATCCGTAACACGAACTGGGTGATGCTCACCGTCGTCGATTCGGGCGGGATGCTCGGGGCGCTCGACAAGGCCCAGAATTTTTCGATTTTCCTGATCATTTTCGGCCTCATCGTCATGACGATCGTGACGATGATGGTCATCCAGGGCGTCGTCAAGTCGATCTACGGCGTTTCGACGGGTCTCGACGAGATTTCGCGCGGTCGCGGCGACCTGACCAAGCGAATCCTCGTCGTCGGCCGCGACGAGATGGCCGAGGTGTCTGACCGGTTCAACAAGTTCATCAGCTACATCCAGAAGCTGCTGCTTCAGATTCAGGACGTCATCAACCGTCTGTTCGCGATGTCGAACCAGATCTCGGAGGCGACGGCTCAGGAAAACGACTCGATCCAGAAGATCCTGGGAAACACGCAGCGCATCACCAAGGCAACCCGCGAATCGGCCCTGATGCTCGAAAAGACCGCGGCAGCCATCCAGGAAATCTCGGCGAATGCCCAGCTCGTCGCGAAACGCTCCAGCCGTGCCTTCGAGGAGTCGGTCCAGAACCGGTCGAAAGCGACCCAGGGCATGGAATCGGTGCGTGAGGCGTCCACGACGATCAAGGGCATCGAACGCGCCGTCGGCGACTCATCCCGCGTTCTCGAAGAACTCAAATCCCAGTCGCGCCGCATCGGAAAGATCGTTCTGACGATTACCGCCATTTCACGCCAGACGAACCTGCTGGCCCTGAATGCGGCCATCGAGGCTGCCCGCGCCGGCGAGCAGGGCAAGGGATTCGTCGTCGTGGCCGAAAACGTGAAAAAGCTGGCTGAACAGAGCGCGAAAGCCGCCGAGGAGATCGGCGCATTGATCGGCGAGATTCAGCACAAGACGAACAAGGCCGTCGACGAGATGAACCAGGGCAAGATGAAGGTCCAGGAAGGCGTCACGATCATCAACCGCGCCGGCGCCCTGCTCGACGAGATCGGCATGGCATCCGAGTCTGTCAACGTCCAGGTGCAGGACATCAGCAAGTCCAGCGCCGAGCAGAGCAAGAATATCGAGTCGGTCAGTTCGGCAATCGAAAACCTCTCGCTCACCACCAAGACGACGACCAGCGAGGTCGACCAGGTGCTCGACTCGATCAAGCAGCAGAAAGACACCATCTTCGAGATGGCCAAGATCACCAAGCATCTCGCGATGGTCTCGGAAGAGCTTCGCCGCATGCTGACCAACTTCGTCCTCGAAATCCACGAAGCTCAGCCGACCGCCCAGCCTGCCGCTCCCGCCCCGGCCGCCGTCGCCGATGTCACCCCCGATGCCCCGGCTACGCCAGACGCCGCCGAAGGCCAGCCCCCCGCAGATCCCCCGGCAGCCTCCTGATTTTTTTCTCACCGCAGAGGCGCGGAGACGCAGACGGATTTTGTGGATTTGATCCCTGATCAACTGTAGGGGCGGGTTTCAAACCCGCCCTGCGTTCAGGCCAGGGGATACGGGGCACACGGTTCACCGCAGAGGCACAGAGACGCAGAGGATTGAAGAATAATTCATCAGGAAGGCACGACGAACACGATCCGCAGATGGATTGAGGATCGTGATCGATCATCCGTAGGGGCGGTTCGCGAACCGCCCCTCCGGCAAGGACCAAGGCGCGAAAGAAGCGAGGCACAGAGGAGAACCTCGGTGCCTCGCTTGTAAAAAGGTTTCGCTGGTGATCAGAAGGATCGGAGGAGCTCGGGGGCGATCCGGTCTTCGCCGTGGAGGGTGCGGAACTCGAGCTGGTCCTTTACGCTGCGGCGGAGTTCCTGTACGGGCTGGCTGTTGTACCCCGTGAAGGCGTCACGGACATACGAGGCGTCACCGTTTTCGAGGGCATCCCGGACGAGGCCGGTCACGCGGTCGCGCAGGGCTTCGAACCGAACGGCGCGGGCCTCGGGGTCGGTTTCGGCGGAAAGCTGATCGACGAACTGGAGGAGCTGGCGTAGGGATTTTTCCCGGGCCACCGAGAGCCATTTCGTGACGCACCGGTTGAGCTGCGGGGTATGAATCTGTGCGTTCGGCTGATACTGAGAGTCATCGTAGAGATTCTCGCCGAAGCAGGCCACGCGGCCGGTTCCCAGGTCTTCGGCGGCGGCGATCGGAACAGCCAGCTTCGGGGTGTGGGACGCGTAGATATACCCGTCGTCGAGATTGTCGGCGTTCTGATTGAACGAATCGTCGTCACCCGTCGCCAGGATCTCGATGCCGGCGCCGGCGGCGAGGCCCTTGTTGCCCTTCGCGATGAGCGAGCAGCAGTTTCGGACGAGCACATTGCTGACGCCGGTGATGAGAGCGGCCGGGAAGTTCTGGACCCAGGCACGCCACGGTGCGCCGATGTTGTTGGTCGGATCGCAGAACTGGTCGTCATTGAAGCGGATCTTGCTGCCGATCGCTTCGAGAATCGCGTTCTGGATCTCCGGCGTGCTCTTGTTGCCATAGTCGGAGCGGCCATACAGCATGACCGAGCCGCCCTTCGCGACGTATTCCTTCAGGATCGCCAGTTCGGTGGCATCGAACGCGCCGCGGGGCTCGGGAATGATGTAAATGAAGGATTCGGCGATCTGGTCGATGCTCGTCAACTGCTTCGAAGCGCTTCTGAGCTGGAATCCGTGCGCTGTGAACAGGTCCATCTTCATGCCGCCGAACTTGCCGGTATAGTACTCGATATTGCCGTGCCCGCAGTCGATATAGATGATCTTGGGCTGGACATCGAGAGAGATCGACTCGGTGTCGACGATCGTCTTGCCCTTGAGGAGAACGGCAAGAAGTTCGACCTGGCCCATCCAGGTGATCTCAACCGGGAACTCGATCGAGGTCGAGTCCGTCGCTTTCAGCCGGGAAATCTTCGTCTGACCGAGGATGTTGTCCGGCGACATCGCGGTGTGATACAGCACGATGCTGAGATTTTTCGTTTCCTCGGCGCCGGGATTGGAGATCTTCACCCGAGTCTTGAACGGCCTGCGAACGAATATCTCTTTTGGTGTATACGTGAAGGTATCGATCCGCGGCAGCGGAATGCCGTTGCCGGCGGGGGTCGTCAGGGCGCCGTCGCTGGTGACGACCTGGTCCGACACGCGGGCATCCTGGGACATCACGCGGAAGGTGTAGGCCGACGAGGGCTCGAGGTCGGTCAGGGTCACGGTGTGGATCGTCACGGCGTGGGCCACGATCTTCGACTTGGCAAGGCTGCCGATACCGTAATAGATGCGGGTGTCCGAGGGCTTGTTGGTGACCCACTGAACCGTCGCCGAGTTCGGGGTCAGGGAGATGATTTCCGGCTTCTTGGCGAACTCGAGGGGGCTCTGGTTGCTGTTGAAATGGACTTCCTTGCCGTCGGTCCAACTGTCGACATGGCCGTCCTGGTCGGTGCGGAACACCTTCATCTTGTAGAACGCGTATTTGTCGAGGGTTTCCTTGTTGGGGTGGCCGAAAGAGTTCTTCGCGGCGACGGAGATGACGCCGTATTCCGGCCGGGCGAGATCCAGGAAGGGGTTGCCGGAAGATGTTTTGCTGCCATGGTGGCCGGACTTGAGAACCGTGCAGTTCAGTTTGTCGCGGAAGGCGCTGATCGCGATCGATTCGGCGCCGCGCTCGGCGTCACCGGTGAGCAGATAGCTGATCTTCCCGACGGTCAGCTTGATGATGAGCGACTGCTCGTTGGCGGAAATCTTGACGGTATCGCTCGCGCCGCGCGTGGGGGCCTCGGTCGGAGGATAGATCTCGGAGACCGACGGGAGGCGGACAGAGCGGCTGAGGGCGGATTTGTCCTCGGCATGGAGCACTTCGACGGTGACGCCTTTGCCCCATTCGAGCTTTTCGCCCATCCGGGCCTGGGTATATTTGATGCCCTTCTCGACGATCGCGTCGTGCAGCTTTGCATACAACAGGGCATCGGAGCTGCTTTCTTCGGGGTCGCCGGCGCCCATCGAGTCGGACGAGTAGAGGAACTCTTCGATGGGAACGGACTGGACGAGCTGGAGGAAGCCGCCGAAATGGTCGCGGTGGGGGTGAGAGATGACCGCAAGATCGATCTTCTTGATGCCCTCTTTCTTGAAGTAGGGGATGATCGAGGAGTTGGCTGCGTCGGCCTTGTCATCGCCGGCATCGACGAGAATGGTCTTGTCGGCGGTGCGGACGAGGATGGCATCCCCCTGGCCCACGTTGAGGAAGGTGACGCGCAGAGGCGGCTCGCCAGCCGCAAACGCGGACGCGGCGAACAGGATGACGAACAGCAATGCGGGAAGGAGGCGGCGCAGCGATCGATTCTTCATACTCTTATGCTCCTTATGGGACCGTGCGTGAAAAGCCCGTGAAGATGATAATACAGTTCGATTGTACAAATCGAAGGGGGGGGTGTCAATGCCTCCTCCCAGAATCATAGGGTGTTCGAAACATTTCCATGGCATATCTCGAGGCATTGTAGGGGCGGATCGCGATCCGCCCGTTCATGCCCTCGTTGAACGTTGCTTACTTCGGTTGTCAGCCTTCGGTCAGCCGCACTTCGAGTAGCCGCATCGTTTGCAGATGACGCAGCCGCTCTCGTGTTCGAGCCGTTCGCCGCAGTCCGGGCAGCCGGTGGGGGCGCGGTCACCGTCGATCAGGCTCTCGGCGGGCTGTCCCTTTCCGACAGCAGCTCCGGTTGCCGGCGAGGCGGGGGTTGCACGAAGCGGCATCGATTTGCAGGTCAGGTAATACTCCTCGATCGCTCGGCCGATCGCGTCGGGGCAGGAGAGCACCTTGATCCCGTTCGCGGGGCCGCCGCGCTTGAGCGTCGACATGCACCGGATCCCCTTGAGCTGGTCGATGATCTCCTGGACGTCGATCCCTGCGCGAAGCGCAAGGGAGGCGAGACGGGCGGAAGCCTCGGACTGAGAGGGGCAGCCGCCACCGCGGCCCAGGCTGGTGAATACCTCACACAGCCCCTGCTCGTCGGCATTCACCGTGACATACAGGTTGCCGCACCCGATCTTGTACCGTTCGGTCGCCCCAATCGTGCGCTCGGGCCGGTTGCGCGGGGAGATACTGGCGGGAGTCGGCTGCGCGGCCGGGGAGGACGCCGTGCCCTGACTGGGTGCCTTGCCGTCTTTTTTCTGTCCGGCCCCGAGATTGAGAACCTGTTCATCCCGCGAGCCGTCGCGGTACACCGTGATACCCTTGCAGCCGAGCGTGTGGGCCATCCGGAACACGGTCTCGACATCCTTGATCGTGGCCTGGTGGGGGAAGTTCACCGTTTTGCTGACGGCGTTGTCGGTGTTTTTCTGGAACGCGGCCTGCATGCGCACATGCCACTCGGGAGTGATCTCGTGTGCGGTGACGAACAGCCGGCGCACGGCTTCGGGCACCTCGGTGATGTCGCGCAGATGGCCCTGGCGGGCGATCTTCTCGAGCAGTTCGGGGGTGTGGAAGCCCTGTTCCTTCGCGAGGTTCAGGAATGCCTCGTTGACTTCGATCAGCCGTTCCTTGTCGAGGACGTGCTTCTCGTAGGCGACGGCGAACAGAGGTTCGATGCCGCTGGAGCAGCCGGCGATCAGGCTGATGGTGCCGGTCGGGGCGATGGTCGTGGTCGTCGCGTTCCGGACAGGGGGCATGCCGCGCTTCTCGAGCGCCGAGCCGGTGTAGTTCGAGAAGGGGCCGCGTTCGCGGGCCAGATCGATCGAGGCGTTCCAGGCTTCGCGCTTGAAGAACCGCATCATCTCCTCAGCGAGCGTCAGAGCCGCTTCCGAGTCGTAGGGGATGCTCAGGTCGAGAAGCAGGTCGGCCCAGCCCATGACGCCGAGACCGATCTTGCGGTTGGCCTTGGTCATCGTGTCGATGGCCGGAATCGGGTATTTGTTCACTTCGATCACGTTGTCCAGGAACCGCGCCGAGAGCTTGATCACGTTTGCGAGTCTGGGATAGTCGAGTTTTGCGACGCCCTCTTCCCGGGTGACGAAGTTGGCGAGATTGATCGAGCCCAGATTGCAGGATTCGTAGGGCAGGAGAGGCTGTTCCCCGCAGGGATTCGTCGACTCGATCTGGCCGACGTTGGGGGTCGGCTGGTCGCGGTTGATGCGGTCGATGAACACGATGCCGGGTTCGCCGTTGCGCCAGGCGCGCTCGACGATCATGTGAAACACCTTCGAGGCCTTGAGCGAGCCGGTCGCGGTTTTCGTGCGGGGGTTGATCAGGTCATACTCGGTGTCCTTCTCGAGCGCCTCCATGAAGGCGTCGGTCACGGCGACCGAGATGTTGAAGTTGGTGAGACTGTTGTTGTCTTCCTTCGACTTGATGAACTCGATGATGTCGGGGTGGTCGATGCGCAGAATGCCCATGTTCGCGCCGCGCCGGGCCCCGCCCTGCTTGATCGTGTCGGTCGCGACGTTGAACACCTTCATGAACGAGATCGGACCGGAGCTGACGCCGCTGGTGCTGGCCACGATGTCGTTCGAGGGCCGAAGCCGGGAGAAGCTGAAGCCGGTGCCTCCACCCGACTTGTGGATGATGGCTGCTTGTTTGATAGCGTCAAATATACCATCCATCGAGTCCTCGACGGGCAGGACGAAACAGGCCGAAAGCTGGCCGAGGGGCTTGCCGGCGTTCATCAGGGTCGGGCTGTTGGGCAGGAAGTCGAGGCTGGTCATCAGCTCGAAGAACAGGGATTCGAGCTGGTCGGGCTTGTAGGGAGAGCCGGGGAAATGCTCTTCGGCCGAGGCGATGGCCCTGGCCACGCGGCGGAACAACTGCTCGACGGTCTCGAGGGGCTGACCGTCGGGACCGCGCGTCAGGTAGCGCTTGGCGAGAACCTTCTGGGCATTCGGGGAGATCTTCGTGAGGAAACTGGTCGTGGCGGTCATGGCAACTCCTGGTCGGTGTCAGCGCGAAATCGATTCGAGCAGCGGTTTGATCTCGGAAACGGGAACGACGGCCTTTTCGACCTTTCCGAGCGTGACGGGAAGAATCAGTTTGATGGCATCCTTCTGACGCTTCTTGTCACGAAGCATAGCGCCAGCTATCATATCCGGCGTCCATTCGCGGGGAAGGGCGATCGGAAGGCCGAACTCTTTCAGCAGTTCGGTCAGGCTCTCGGTGTAATCCTCGTGCAGGACGCCGCGGGCGCGGGCGGCCGAGAGAGCCGTCAGCATGCCCAGGGCCACGGCTTCGCCGTGATGGAAGCGGCGGAACTCGCCCAGCAGCTCGTAGGCGTGGCCGAAGGTGTGGCCCAGGTTCAGGAACGCCCGGTTCCCCGTCAGGTCGAGTTCATCGTCCTCAATGAACGAACGCTTGATGTGCAGGGAGCGCCGGACGAGCCGCTGGAGCAGCGGAAGATCGCGGGCCTTGATCGAGGAGACGTTTTTCCGGATGAACTTGTAGTAGGCGGCGTCGGCGATGGCGCCGTGCTTGATCGCCTCGACCAGTCCGTAGGCGACCTGGGTCAGGGGCAGGGTGCGCAGGGTCGATACGTCGATGCCGACGAGGGTCGGCTGGTGGAACGTGCCGACGAGGTTCTTGCCGGCCGGCAGGTTCACGGCGTTTTTGCCGCCGATCGAGGCGTCGATCATCGCCAGGAGCGTCGTGGGCAGCAGCACGAGGGGGAGCCCGCGCATGAACACCGAGGCGGCGAACCCGGTGACATCCCCGATGACGCCGCCGCCGAGGGCGATGACGGGGCTGCGCCGGTCAAGACCGGCCTCGAGGAATTTCGGGAAGAGACTCTGGGCCGTTTCGAGCGTCTTGTGGCTTTCGCCGTCGGGAAGAACGGCTTCGGACGTCTCGAAACCGCGCGTGCGCAGCTCGGCGATCAGCGGTTGGAGATACCAGCGGGCGACCGTTTCGTTCGTGACGACGATGCACCGTTTGTGAAGGCCGAGCCGGGACATCCGGCCGACGATCTCGGCGAGTATGTCATGCCCGAGAAGAATGTCATGCGTGCTGCTGCGGGTGTACGAAAGTTTCTGCGTTTCCATAGTTCGTACCAGCTACATACACTAGATAAGCCCTTCTCCGCAAGACACCCCATCCTACGAAGGAGACGAAATGCCGTGAATGGCGCCGGGTCCGGGCGGATCGCGATCCGCCCCTACGATACCGGTGCCGCTCCAGCGATGCGCCCGGCATGCCGTTGCCCCGTCTTGTCGCGTCCAACGATGCGCCCGGCATATCCGTTCGCACATTCTGCCGCGTCCAACGATGTGTAGGGGCGCATCGCGATGCGCCCGGCATATCCGTTCGCACATCCTGCCGCGTCCAACGATGTGTAGGGGCGCATCGCGATGCGCCCGGTATATCCATTCGCACATCCTGCCGCGTCCAACGATGTGTAGGGGCGCATCGCGATGCGCCCGGTATATCCATTCGCACATCCTGCCGTCACGGCGTGACGAGCCGCAACCGCGGGGCGAAAAAACGCACGGCATTCTCCCGGAGGATGGCGGCAAGCTCGTCGGGGTCGGCCTGCCGTATTTCGCAGAGCTTCCGGAAGGTGTGCTGAAGCAGCGAGGGATCGTTCCGCTTTCCCCGGAAAGGAACAGGCGCGAGATACGGGCAGTCGGTTTCCAGGTGGATGCGGTCGTCGGGCAGAAACCGGAAGATCGTGCGGGTTTCCTCGCTTTTGGGATAGGTGAGAGGCCCGCCGATCGAGAAGGAAAAGCCGGCATCGAGGGCGCGGCGGGCGATGTCGAGATTTCCCGAAAAACAGTGCAGCAGCACTCGGGAAGGGCGCGGCCCGTCCGCGATGAACGCGAAAAAGTCGTCGAACGCCTCGCGCACGTGGATGATGGCTGGCAGATCGAGCTCGGCAGCCAGTCGCCATTGGGTGAGAAACACCTCGCGCTGCGTGTCGCGCGGCGAGAAGTCGTAGTGATAATCCAGACCGATCTCGCCAACCCCGATCGTTTCCGGCTCGGCCAGCAGTTCCTCGAGGGATGCTCGCGTCGAAGCGTTCCAGGTTTTCGCCTCGTGCGGATGGACCCCGGCCAGAGCCCAGAAGCCGGGCTCGGCCCGCGCCATCTCGACGGCGCGGCGGCTCGTGGCCAGATCCGTGCCGGCGTTGATCACGGCTGCCGGCCGCGTGGCGCGGATCCTCGCGAGAACGTCCGCGAAATCCACCGAGAATGCTTCGTCCTGGAGATGCGCGTGGGTGTCGATCAGCCCATCCATGGGGCCGTCACTTGACCCGGCAGCCGACCTGGGCAGGCTTCTGCGGCTGAACGAGCGCGAGGCCGCCTTCCGGCGTCTGGGCGGCGAGAATCATGCCGTGCGAGACGATCCCGCGGATCTTGGCGGGCTTGAGATTCTTCACCATCACGACCTGCTTCCCGATCAGTTCTTCGGGCTTGTAATGCAGCGCAATGCCGGCGACGAGCTGGCGGGTCTCGGTGCCGAGATCGACGGTCAGCTTCAGCAGCTTGTCGGCGTTCTCGACCTTCTCGGCGGTCACGACCGTCGCGACGGCGAGTTCCGTCTTCATGAACTCGTCATACTCGATGAGTCCGTCGGAAACGGGCTGCGCGGCCGGAGCGGTTTCCGCCGGCTTCTCTTTCGTCTTCGCAGGCTGGGCAGGCTTTTCGCCCTTTTTCAGCGACTCTATCCTGGCCGTTTCGATGCGCGGGAACAGCGGCGCCGGCTCGGTGCAGCGGGTTGCGTCGGGCAACTGGCCCCACTCGACGAGATGCAGCGGTGTGAACGTCGTGCCGAGGCCGAGCTGCTCGAGGAATTTCGGCGCGAGGTGGGGCATGAAGGGCTGCACGAGGTGCGTCACGAACCGCACCCCCTCGCCGACGGTGTAGAACACCTCGTCGAGTTCGGCCGTCTTCCCGGCTTTCGCGAGCGCCCACGGGGCGGTCTCGTCGACGTATTTGTTGAGGCGGCGGATCAGATCCCAGATGCGCTCGAGGGCGTGGTGGAACAGCAGGTTCTCCATCGCCCCGTGATAATCCGCGAGAACGGTTTTCGCCAGCGCCTCGACCTCGTGGGTCTGGGGGAGCTTCGCGGCGGTCTTGTGGAACACGCCTTCGCGGTTCTTGATCATCATCGGCAGCATGCGGTTGCACAGATTGCCGTAATCGTTGGCCAGATCGGCGTTGTACCGGGTGATGAACGACTCCTCGGTGAACTGCGCGTCGGCGCCGAACACCATCTCGCGGAACAGGTAGAACCGGAAGGGATCGAGCCCGTACTTCTCGACGAGGTCGAGCGGGCTGACGACGTTTCCGACGGATTTCGACATCTTGCCGCCGGCCGAGACCCACCAGCCGTGGGCGAACAGCATCTTCGGCAGGGGAAGAGCGAGCGCCATCAGCATCGTCGACCAGTAGACGGCGTGCGTCGTGAGGATATCCTTGCCGACGAGGTGCACGCTGGCCGGCCAGAATTTCTTGAACATTTCGGGCTGGTCGGGATACCCGATCGCGGTGATGTAGTTGAGAAGCGCGTCGAACCAGACGTAGGTGACGTATTCGGGGTCGAACGGCAGCTCGATGCCCCACGAGAGGCGCTTCTTCGGCCGGGAGATGCACAGATCGCCCAGAGGCTGGGCCAGGAAACCGAGCACCTCGTTGCGCCGGTTCTCGGGCCGGATGAAGCCGGGGTTGGCGTGGATGTACTCGATGAGCTGCTGCTGATACTTCGACATCCGGAAAAAGTAGTTCTTCTCGGTGATCTGCTCGACCGGCCGCTTGCAGTCGGGGCACAGCTTCTCGGGCACTTCCTTTTCGGTCCAGAAGCGCTCGCAGGGGGTGCAGTACCAGCCCTGATACTCGTTCTCGTAAATCTCGCCGCGCTCCTTCAGCAGGGCCAGGGCGTTCTGGACGCCCTTCTTGTGGCGGGCCTCAGTGGTGCGGATGAAGTCGTCGTTGGTGATGTCGAGCTTCGTCCAGAGCGCCTTGAACTTCTCGACGAGGGAATCCGTGTGCTGAAGCGGGGTGATCCCTTTCGCCTTCGCGGCCTGCTCGACCTTCTGCCCGTGCTCGTCCGAACCGGTCAGGAACCGGACCTCGCGGCCCATCAGCCGGTTGTACCGGCTCGCGGTGTCGGCGGCGAGGGTGGTGAACGCGTGGCCGATGTGCAGCTCTGCATTGGCATAGTAGATCGGGGTCGTGATATAGAACGGACGCTCAGGTTTCATCGGGATACCTCAATATATGTGAATATATATAATATCAATACTCGTATAACTCTGTGTCTCTGTGCCTCTGTGGTTCGTATCTTAGGTTGTCAGGAGGCAGAGGTTTCGCTGACGGCAGGCGGGTGTACGACGGCACGGTTGCGGCCGCCCGCCTTGGCCGAGTCGAGGGCCGTGAGGGCGAGGGAGACCAGCCGCTTGGCATCCTGGCTGGTTTCGGGATACGCGGCGATCCCGGCCGACGAGCCGAGAACGTAGGTGCGGCCGTTGTACTCGAACGACATGCGGTCGAGCGCATCTTTCAGCCGGCCGATGAGGAACACGCCGCCGGCCGCGTCGGTGTTCGGCAGCAGGATGTAGATGCGTTCCTGGGCGCGGGAGGCGAGATCGGTATCGCGCAGGGCTTTCTGGACGGCGCGGGCGACCTCGTTCCCGACCTGGAGGGCGAACTCGGGGGCCGTGGATTCCTGTATCTCCCGATATTTTTCCAGATCGAGCACGACCGTGCACAGCGGCTGGGCATAGCGCACCGAGCGGGCGGCCTCTTCCTCGAAGTAGCCTTTCCAGATGCGGTGGCTGATCATCCCCGTCGACTCGTCGCAGAAGAGGTTGCGGTACAGGCGGTTGCGCTCGATCACCAGGGCCGCGAGCATCGCGACGTCCTGGGCGTAGGGGATGTCCTCGTTGCGGAACAGGGGCGGCGAGATGCGATTGATGAAGTTGATGACGCCGAGAAGCGTGCCGTCGGAAGCCTTGATCGGGGCGCAGAGAATGCTCGCGACTTTTTCCTCGCGGGACTTGAACTCGGTGAACGATTTGAACCGCGGATCCTTGTGGCCCTTGTTCGCGAGCAGAGGGAGGCCGCCCTTGATGACCTGGCCGGCGAGCCCCTCGTTGGGTTTGAGCTTGATCGAGGGGTAGTTGTCCTCGGCGAGGTCGTCGAGCAGCGACTGCTCCATGCCGCGCATGCAGGCGACGGAGAGGTCGAGGTTGTCGCGGTTGAGAAGCAGGATCGATGCCCACTGGACGTTCATCGTGCGGACGGCCTCGTCGAGGATCGTCTTGAGATTCGTCTGGAAATCGAAGGTGGTGTTGAGCGACTGGGCGACCTTGAGGCAGGAACGGGTCAGCTCGAGTTGGTGCTCGATCTCGCTGCGCGAGGTCTCGAGCTTCACGGCGTCCTCGGTGCGCTGGCGCTGTTTCTTCGTGATGAGGCTGATCTCGCCGTTCCAGATGGCGAACACGCGGGAAACGCCCGAAGCGACCTCGGAGACCTCATCGTCCCCCGTGTCGTTGACGGGGTTCGCGACGCGCTTTTCCTGGAAGATATCGAGCTTGTGCCGCACGCGGGCGAGGGGGCGGGTGATCGAGACGGCCACGGCCCAGGAGGAAAGCAGGCCGATGAGCAGGAACGCATTTCCGATGAAGATGTAGACGGAGAGGTTGACGTTCAGGTCCATCCAGCGGATGTAGCTGAAAACGCCGATCGGCAGAGCCATGATCAGCAGGGTCGTAATGATGATGCGGCCTTTGATGCCGACGTTGCGGAACAGTTCCACGCTCGGGGTACCCTCCGGTGGCCGATTCTAGGCGACCGCCCCCGAAAAGTCAATGCCGCCGCACCAGCTCCCCAGGGATAGGATTCGGAAGAACGGTTTCACCGCAGAGGCACAGAGATTTGAAAAAGAAGAGGATCATCCTGAACGTCTTCTCATGGAGTTTTTGGCGCATGAAGAACAGCGGGTGGCCAAGATGGGTGTTGCGGGCGGATCACGATCCGCCCCTACGATATACATATGTCTATGGGTGTTGCGGGTGGATCACGATTCGCCCCAGCGTAATATACGCATGACTATAGGTGTAGGGGCGCATCGCGATGCGCCCGGTATGTGACCGAACCTTCTCTGTGTCTCGGCGTCTCTGCGGTGTACCGGTCCTGCGATTTTCTTTCGCTTGACGGCTTAGCGGTGGGCGCGGCGCTGGAGGGCTTTTTCGTAGACGGTTTCGGTACGGCGGACGAACAGGTCGAGATTGAAATTGGCGACGGCGTGATCGCGGGCGGCCCGTCCCATGCGGTTTCGCAGGAGGGGGTTCGTGACGAGGTTGCGGAGCGCGCCGGCGAGGGCGATGGGATCCCGGGGGGGGACGAGGAGTCCCTGCGCGCCGTCCTGCACGATCTCGGGGATAACGCCGACGGTCGTGGCCACCACGGGTTTGCCGGTGGCCATGAACTCGAGGGCGGCGCGACTGTTCGCCTCGGAGCCGACCGAGGTGATCAAGCCGAGATCACAGCCACGGATCAGCTCCGGCAGATCGTCCCGCCGTGTCATCGACGTCTTGACGCGGTTCTCGACACCGAGGCGGCGGGCTTCGTCCATGAGCCAGGCGACGGTGCGGTTGCTTTCGTACCCGATGCACACCAGTGTTACGGGCGTTTCAGGGGTCTGGAGCAGTCGAAGCGCCTCGAGCGCGTATTCATGCCCCTTGACCGGGTCGAGTCGGGCCACGATACCGATCACGAAAGCGTCTGCGGCAATTCCGAGCTCGGATCGCAGGCGTGTCGAGAAGGCGGGGCTGTACTCGTCGGTATCGACGGCGCCGTACACCACGTCGATTCCCGCATCGGGGAACTCGAGAATCTGGCGACAGAGCCGCTTGTGAAGCTTGGATCCGACGATCAGATGGTCGGTCCAGGCGTGGTGGACGTAGCGGTTGATGAAATGTCCCTTCGGCGGGTCGATGTCGGTGCGCACGCGAATGACGACCGCCTGCGGCGCAACGCGGCGGGCGACGAGGCCGGCCATCCAGGCGCCTTCATTGATATGACTAGATATAATATCTGGGTGATATGTTTTGAAAATCGCTCGCATGCGTCGGATTGCATGGAGGTAGAGGCCGGGGTTGCGGTGGTTGAGCCGGATCGTGTCGTCGCAGGGGATGCCGGCGGCGCGGGCACGGTCGAGCGGCTTGCCGGGCTCGGTCAGAAGCAGCGCCTCGTGGCCGTGCTCGATAAGCTTCCGGCAAAGGGTGATGCAGTAGTTCGACGCCCCGCTCCAGTTGGGCGAGTTGAGGATATGGAGGGTTCTCATGCCTCGCGCGCCGCCCGTTCGAGAAACTTGCCGTAGCTGGCGGTCGTCTGGAACGCGTCGCCAAGGGCGGCCAGATAGCCCTGCCACCCGTCGCGCCAGCCGCCTTTCAGCAGATACCGGCGTAAAAACCGGCTTGCCGGCCGCAGGAAGAGGAATCGGGCGGAATCGACCAGGCCGGGCTTGCGCCCTTCCGAAAGCCAGAACTTCGCCTGAAAGCTCGTGTAGAAGTTCATCTTCCGGATGTAATCGTCGAGGGTGGGGTAGGGGAAGTGGTCGAACGGCTCGCTCAGCCGGCCGATGCCTCCCTCGACCTCGAGGCTCTCGTGCACGTGCTTGTTCGGGAACCGGGCTTTGCCGCGCCTGAAGAGCCGGAGCTGCGTATCCGGATACTGGCCGCCGTGCGCGAGCCACCGGCCGAAAAAGTGGTTGCGCCGCGGCAGGCGGAACGCGTTGTCGGCCGTTCCGGCGATCGTCCGCCGGATCTCCGCGGCGAGCGATGCCGGGATTCGTTCGTCAGGGTCGAGGTAGAAGATCCAGTCGGTGGTGAGCTGCTCGAAGCCGAACGACTTGTTCACGTTCAGATTCGGATCGTTCGGCCGCGCATACAACCGTACACGCTCGAATGAGCGCGCGATTTCGGCGGTTCGGTCGGTCGAGGCGCAGTCGACCACGACGACCTCGTCGGCGAACAGGGCGGACTCGATCGCTCCAGCAAGTTGCGCCTCTTCATTGTGCGCGATGATCGAAACTCCGATGGTGGGCATGAAAGATTCCCTCTGCTGCAAGCGTGAATGACGGTGAGACGACGATCCGCCAGTATCTCAAATCGTCCCCGTGCGATCAAGAAAATTGACAGAACCCTCAGGCTTGGGCTACCGTCACACAGAGAACCACCCCCTGCCAAAGAGGAGACCCATGTCATCCGTCCCGAGCATTCTCCGCAACTGGGCGCTCGATCAGAAAGAGCTCCCGATCATCGCCTCTCTGCTCTACAAAATGATGGATACGGACATCCACCTGGGCACGGATTTTCCCGACTGGATCGGCCTTTGCCCCATGGACGTGACGGAGCACAAAACCGTCTGGATCGGGGATTGGGAAAACCGCGTAAGGGCAGGTCTCGTCCCTCTCCTCACCGAAGGCCAGCTCTCCATGTATTTCGACACGATGCCGGAGTTCGAGACGATGCTGACCGGCCTCAGCAGTCCCGGAAACCGATTCCGCGCCGGCATGCTGCTGGTCGAGCTCGCCGCCGCCGAGGGATACTGGCCCGAGATCGTCGCTGACGATTATCTCAAAGGAGTCTACATCAGTCCCGAGGTCCGAATCAATATATTGAAATATACAGCTCGGCATCTCGGGTTCCCCGAGGAGTTCGGGGAGTCGCTCCGAGGCCGTCTGGAAGAGTATGCGCGCGATCTCGGCAGGCGTGCTGCGCTGACCGAGCCGCCCGAGTTCGCCGGGTGGCGGCTGGGCTGGCTGACCCTCGGCGTCTGTGCGCCATTCTGGCGCGGTGGGCTCCGGGGAAGTCTCGGCGCGGGCGGAAGTCACGTCTCCTCGCGTGACGATCTCATCCCCTGGTCGATCGGCCATCTCGGCGCGGGAATCATCCTGTCGCAGGAAATCGGGATTCCGGGGCCTGCGTTTCCCTACGGCGCCGGGGCCGGCATGCTCCTCGCGCCCGGCCTCACCCACCGGCTCCCTCCCGCCTGCCACCTGCAGCCCGAAACGCTCGTTTGCGTTGCAGCCAAGTTCGCCCTCTTCGTCAGGGAAGTCGTGATGCGGCTGGGAATTGAAGTCCTTGCTCGACAGGAGCTCGTCGAACTTCTCAGCCGGACGCACGACGTGTACCGGAAAGCTTTGCGCAGCGAGCAGATCACCCGGAATACACAGACGATGATCAACGCGGTCGATGGTGTCTTCTCCGCCCTTATCGAACTGATGGGGCCTCAGACGGCGGCCTGATGGAGATCTTCCCGTCTCGAAATTCATCCCGATCCATTCCCCCAGGAGGAACCCGATGCTCGAATCCCTGTTGCTGAAACTTCGAAACGTCCCGCAGAATCCCGAGACCGTCTTCGAACCCTTCGCTCAGGACATGACGCGACTTCTCGGCGATGATCTCTCGGCGATCGCCCTCTACGGCAGCGCCGCTTCGGGCGACTACGTGTACGGCCACTCGAACATCAACATGGCCCTCCTGTTCAAGACCGTCACCGCCGGTCATCTCAAGCAGATCGCCGTCACCACCGAACGCTGGATGCTGCGCGGCTTCGCCGCCCCCCTGATCCTGACCGCCGAAGACCTCGAACGGTCGCTTGATGTATTCCCCTTGCTCTTCCAGGAAATCCGGGACAATCACCGCATGATCAAGGGCGACGACCCGTTCAAGGCGCTCGTCATCGATCGCGCCTTGCTCCGTCTCCAGGTCGAACAGATGCTGAAAAGCAAGGTGACCGAGGCCCGGAGCGAGTTTCTCGTATCCGGCGAATCTCTCAAGACGTTCGAGGCGATGATCGCGAAATCCTTCAACAGCCTGTATCCGCTTCTCCGGGGTCTCCTGGGCCTCTCGGGGAAGCAGCCCTCGATCCGCAAGGAGGTCGTGGTGGCGATGGCCGAAGAGTCGTTCGGCCTCGAAACCGGGGTGCTCACCGACGCCCTGCGGCACAAGATGGGCCTGCTGCGCCTTTCCCAGAAACACAATCTCCTGGCCTATTTCGAGCGGTATCTTGCCGCCGTCGAGAAGCTGGCCGGGGTCGCCGATCGGCTCGAACTGCCGAAGACCTCCTGATCCGCTCGAGAACTGCCGTTCGCGGCGTCCTGACAGGGCACGCGGACGGCGGCTTCTTTTTTCCCGGCGGCGGTTGAAATTTCGGGAACTTTTGGTATGCTCCGTGGTCAATGCACGCCGGACGGAGATGATTCCGTCCGTTCACACTCGCTCAGGAGGCACCTGTTCGTGATCGAGATGAAAGATGTCACCAAGTTCTACGGAAACTTCCGTGCCCTCGACGGGATTTCCTTCTCGGTGCAGGCAGGTGAGGTGCTCGGTCTGCTCGGGCCCAACGGCGCCGGAAAGACGACCGCCATGCGCATTCTCACCTGTTTCCTGCCGGCCAGTTCCGGGACGGTCACCGTCGGCGGCTTCGACGTGTTCGAAGACTCGATGGAAGTGCGCCGCCGGCTCGGGTATCTGCCCGAAACGCCGCCGGTGTACCCCGAGATGACGGTCCGATCGTATCTCAACTTCGTCGCCGAGCTTCGGGAAGTGGCCTCGAAGGATTTCCGCCGCCGCGTCGACGCGGTGATCGAGCGCGCCGGCCTGGTCGACCACCAGATGCGCGTGATCGGCACCCTGTCGAAAGGCTACCGCCAGCGTGTCGGCCTTGCCCAGGCGTTGGTCCACGATCCCGCCGTGCTGATTCTCGACGAGCCGACCGTCGGCCTCGACCCGAACCAGATCATCGAGATCCGCAACCTGATCAAGGATCTCGCGAAGGATCACACGGTCATTCTCTCGACCCATATCCTCTCCGAGGTCAGCATGACGTGCAAGCGCGTCGTCATCATCAACGAGGGCCGGATCGTGGCCGAGGACAGCGTCGAAAACCTCGAACGCCAGGGCGGCGCCGCGACGACCTTCAAAGTCGCGCTGCGGCCCGCTTCCCTCGATTGGAAGACCTGTTTCACCGGCATCGAGGGGGTACGCCTCGAGGGCGAGCAGACCGACGGGCCGATCGTGCGGTTCACCATGGCCCTGCCTGCATCGGCGGCTTACGATCAGGTGTTTCGCGCCACGGTCCAGAAGGGCCACGTGTTCACCGAGATCACCCCGGCCCGCGCCTCGCTCGAAGAGGTCTTCCTGCGGCTCACGAAGAGTGAGGAGAACGGCTCCGCCAACGGAAGCGGCGCGACGGAAGGAGGGAAGGCGGCATGAAGATCTTCGCCATCACGAAAAAAGAGCTCCAGACCTACTTCTTCTCGCCCGTCGCCTACATCGTCTTCGCCGCGTTCCTGCTCGTGGTCGGGTATCTGTTCTGGGTCGTGCTCGTTTCGAGCAAGCTCGCCACCCTCGAACCGCTGCTGTACAACGCCGCGTTCGTGCTGCTGCTCGTCTCGCCCGTTCTGACGATGCGGCTCATCAGCGAGGAACGCCGGGCCGGCACGATGGAGCTCCTGCTCACCTCGCCGATCTCGCCGTCCGAGATCGTGATCGGGAAGTTTCTGGCCTGCTTCATTCTCTACCTGCTGCTGATCCTGCTCACCTTCCAGTATCCGCTGATCCTCTCGGTCTACTCCCAGAATCTGGATGTGGGGCCGATCATGAGCGGCTACGTCGGCCTGGTGCTGCTGGGCGCGGCCTTCATCTCGCTCGGCCTGTTCGCCAGCTCCCTGTGCGAGAACCAGATGATCGCCGCGATGCTCAGCTTCGGCGGGATGCTCTGCTTCTGGATCTTCGGCTGGGCGAAATACGCCCTCGACAACGCGTTCGGCGAGATGCTCGGCAAGCTGTCCCTGTTCGAGCGGTACTCCGAGTTCCTCAAGGGCGTCGTCGACTCGGGCAATGTTGTATTCTTTGTAGTATTCATCGTGCTGTGGCTGTTCATGGCCACGCGCGTCGTCGAATCCGACCGGTGGAGGTGATGACATCATGACGACGCATCGACGCGATACGAGCTCTGTCCTTCCCGTCCTGGTGCTGGTTGCCGGGATGCTGTGCGTGCTGGCCGCGGGCATCAGCTACCTGATGTTCCCGAGCCGCGCGAATATAGCGCTAGGTATTCTCGCGGCCGGCGTGCTGCTCGCGATGGCCGCCGTGTTCATCGCCCCCCGGCTGCTGAAGGAGATCCTCACGAGCCGCACCTCGTGGCTCATCGTCAACGACGTGGTGCTCGTCCTGGCCATCGTCGGCATCGGCGTGCTGCTCTCCTATATCGGGTTCCGGCGGCACATCCGGTATGACTTCACCCGCGACCGCCTCTTCTCGATCTCCGACTCGACGATCAAGACGCTGCGCGGCCTCCAGAAAGACGTCAAGATCACGGCCTTCTACCCGCTCGGCTCGCTCGAGCACACCATGCTCGACGATCTGCTGCGCGAATACCGCCGCAACACCGACCGGCTCGCGGTCAAGCTGGTCGACCCGTTCCGCGACCCGATGACGACCAAGGCGATGAACGTCCACACCGCCGGCACCGTCGTCGTCCAGTGCGAGAACCAACGCAAGGATCTTCCGGCCGAGGAGTTGTTCCTGCGCCCGCAGCCCTATTCCCAGACCCGCGAACTCCCGAAATTCCAGGGGGAACAGGCGATCACCTCGGCCATCCTCAACGTCACCAGCGGTGTGCGCCGGAAAGTCGCGTTCGTGAAAGGCCACGGCGAGCCCGGCCTTACCTCCTACAAACCCGATGGCCTCGCCGCGACGCAGCAGTTCCTCGCGCGCGAAAATTATGAAACCGTCGAAGTCTCGCTGCTCGAAGGCATTCCCACCGACACGACGGTGCTCACCCTCATCGCGCCCACCCAGGGCTTCCATCCCGAGGAGATCAAGGCGCTGCGCCAGTATGTGAACGAGCGCAAGGGCAACCTGCTTGTCGCGCTCAATCCCGACAACAAGGCCGCCGATCTCGAACAGTTCCTCACCGACCAGTTCGGCGTCACCTGCAATGCCGAGATCATCATCAGCCCCCGCGGCATGAACGGGGATCTGTCGATCGTCATTCCCCGTTACAGCCCGCACCCCATCGTGAAAGACCTGATGGAGAAGAACTCCGCCGTGCTGATGCAGGTCGCCCGCGGCCTCAACTTCGAGCCCCGAGACACCTGCACCGGCCTCGGTTTCCTCCGCACCGACGAGAACTGTTACGGGAAACGGCCGCCCTCCGCCGTGCTCCAGGGCCAGATCCAGTTCGACCAGAACACCGACGTGCGCGGGCCCCTCAATCTCGGCCTGGCCTTCGAAGGGAAGGGGACGGCCAGCGGCAGCCGGGCGATCGTGTTCGGCGATGCCGACTTCGCCACGAACATGCTCCTCCAGGTGCAGGGGAACGCCGACCTCGTCGTGAACACGGTCAACTGGCTCGCCGGCCAGGAGCAGTTGATCTCGATCCGCCCCAAGCAGATCCAGATCGCCCAGATCGTTCTCGACGCCGAGGCCGCCCAGCGCATCCTCGTGCTGTGCGTGATCGTCTCCCCGCTGCTGATCGTGCTGCTGGGCGGCGCGGTCTGGTGGTCCCGCAGGAGGGTGTGAGCCATGAAAAAACGTTTCTTCACCACCGGCCTCGCCATCGTCGTTTTCATCCTGCTCTTCCTGTATGCCAACATCTACGAGGTCGACATCATCCCGGAGCCCGGAAAGGACAAGCCCGTGCAGCTCGCGGCCACGGCCAACGCCGAGGTGAAGGCCCTCACCTGGCAGACGGGATCCGGCCCGGAAATCCGGATCGAGTCCCAGACCTCGGGAACCGAGCGGAACTGGGCCGTCGTGAAACCCCGCGCCTACCGTGCCGACCGTGACGTTGCCGCCGGCATCGTCCAGACCTTCTCGGACCTCCAGTCGGAACTGACCATCGTTGCCACCGAGACCGTCTCGTACGGTTTCGGAAGCGACTCGCTCAGCCTTGTGATCGAGACCGGCAGCGGAACGACCGCTCTCCTGCTTGGCCACGACGCCCCCGTCGGCGGCTCGGTGTACATGCAGAAACGGGGCGATCCGAACGTGTATGTCGTGACCAACGCCGTTGCCCCGGCGTTCCGGAAAACCCTGGAAGATCTGCGCGACAAGGCCATCTTCACCGAGAACTTCACCGACGTGGCTTCGGTGACGGTCATCGCGGGATCGGCCACGATCGAGCTGGGCAGGACGCCGACCGGCTGGGACATGCTCGCTCCCTCGAAGATGCCGGCCGATGCCGCCGAAGTCTCGTCGCTGATCTACGGCATCCACGACCTGAAGGCCGATCGGTTCCTCGCTGAAACGACGCCCGAATCGATCGAGACGAGCTTCGACAAACCGGAATACAAGGTCGTCCTGCGCACCGCGAACGGCACCGGCTACGAGTTCCTCGTCGCCAGGGAGGAAGGAGGCATGGCCCGCGTCCGGCGTTCCGGTGCCGGCGACACCTTCCTCGTGAACGCTTCGACCCTGGCCCCGCTCCGGAAGGACTTCAATGCCCTGCGCTCGAAAGATCTCCCTCAGATCCCCTCGTTCGAGGTGAAGCGCCTCGAGGTGCGGGTCGGCACCGAAACCTACGAACTGAGCCTGGCAAGCGATGCCTGGAAGTGCGGCGATCGCCCCGTCGACAAGAGCCGGGTTGAGCAGGTGGTGCAAGGCTACTCGACGGGCCGCATCCAGGAGTTCCTGCCCGCCGATGCCGCGAAAGACCACGGCCTTGCCGACCCGAAAGCCTGCGACCGGCTGCTCCTCGCCTCGGACAAGACCGAACGCGTTGTCCTGTTCGGCGCAGTCGAGGGCCCGGCGATGACCGCCCGCGTCGAAGGCGAAGACGAGCTGTATCGTCTTTCCACAGCCCTTCACGACGCGGTGAAGGCGCTGGCCGACCACCTCCGGACCAGGCCCGAACCTGCAGCGCCGGCCCCCTCCGCTCCTGCGCCCGCGCCTGCGCCGGCACCGGGTGGAAATAAATAATGGTATAAAATCATACGATATCCATGTTCCCGTAGGGGCGGGTCTCAGACCCGCCCCTACACCCGTTATTTGGGGCATCGATCCGATGGCGGATGATACCGGGGAAATTGTGGTATGATGGCCGGGTGACACCGGACAGAACGGTGCGTAGCATTACGTACAGGGAAAAGGAGCGGAAGGATGGAAGGCATGAGATACGCGAAACGGGTGGATATGCTGTCGCCCAGCTCGATCCGGCAGATGATGGCGATCGCGAAACGACTGATCGGCGAGGGCAAGACCGTCTACGAACTGAACATCGGGCAGCCCGACATCAAATGCATCCCGGTGTTCCCCGAAGCCATCGCTGAACGCGCACGCGAAGGCCATCTTGGCTACTCCCCGTTCATCGGCGAACAATTTTTACGCGAAACCTTCGCCCGGTATCTCAACGCCTATTTCGGCCGCAACCAGCGCCGCCACCTCGTCATCGACACGGCGAACGTGCTCGTCACCTGCGGAGCCTCCCAGGCCCTGACCAACACCTTCCTCGCCATCTGCGAACCCGGCGAGGAGGTGCTGGGCATCGAACCGTTCTTTTCGCCCTACAGCGGCTTTCTGGCCGTCTCGGGCGGCGTGCTCAAAACCGTTCCCACGTTCGCCGAGCAGGGCTTCGTCCTGCCTCCCGACGATGTCATCGAGAAGCAGATCGGGCCGAAAACCCGCGCGATTCTCTTCAACAGCCCCTGCAACCCCTCCGGCAAGATCTTCACTCCCGACGAGGTGACCCGCCTCGCGAAACTCGCGATCAAACACGACCTGTTCCTCATCGCCGACGAGGTCTACCGTGAAATGATCCTCGGCGACGAGGAGGCGTTCAGCGTGCTCCAGGTCGAACTCCCCGGCGAGCAGATGGAGTCGCTGATGAACCGCATCATCGTCATCGACTCGGCCAGCAAAAGCTTCTCGCTGTGCGGCGCCCGCGTCGGCTTCGTCGTCGCCCGCGCCCCGATCATCCAGAAGATCGCGATGGTCCAGGCGCATACGGTCGCGAGCGTGTCCGATGTGCTCCAGTATGGCGTCGCGCGAGCCTATGATTACGTTCTCGGCCATCCCGAGTTCTTCGCCGAAATGAGAAAGATCTACCGCGACCGGCTCGATGCGGCAATGGAGGCGATCAGGGAATTCATGCCCTGGGTCGTCGCCCCGCGGCCGTCCGGCGCGTTCTACCTGATGATCCAGTTCCCCGGCATCGATGACATCAACGATTTCGCCCTGTTCCTGCTCGAAAAGTTCAACATCGGTACTGAAACCGTCTGCATCACCCCCGCGATGAGCTTCTACCAGACGCCCGGCCGCGGAACGAACGAGGTGCGCCTCGCCCTCGTCGTCGATCCCGACAAGATCCGGCGCAGCATCTTCATCATCGCCGAAGCCTGCAAGGTCTACAAGGCCCGCCTCACGAACCACAAGGGCCTCCACGCCCTCGCCTGACGAGAACGCCGACCCATGTGCGGGCGGTTCAGCCTCATCGCCACCTGGCAGTCCCTGCTCGATGCGATGAAAGCCGAACCGCCCGTTCCCTATGCCCCCCGCGAGGAGATCTTTCCGAGCCAGCCCGTCCTCATTCTCCGGCAAAATGATATATCGAAGAATGTAGAAATCACCCACGTCCTGTGGGGATTCATCCCTTCCTGGAGCACCGACCAGCGGCCCGCGAAGCCGATGATCAACGCCCGTTCGGAAACGGTCTCGGAGAAACGGTCGTTTTGCACGGCGTTCCGGCGCCGGCGCTGCCTGATTCCCGCCACAGGCTGGTTCGAATGGAAAACCGAAGCCGGCCGGAAGCACCGGTGGGAGTTCCACCGCCGCGACGGCGGCCTCTTCGCCTTCGCCGGACTCTGGGAATGCCTCGTGACCCCCAGTATCGGAGAGATCGAGACCTGCGCGATCCTCACCACCGCGGCCAACGAGCTCGCGGCCCCCATCCACGACCGCATGCCCTGTATCATCCCCTCCGACCGATACGACGAGTGGCTCGGCCCCGGTGAGGAAGTCTACGACCCCGCTGAACTTCGCTCGCTGAAGAGCCTGTTGAGCCCACCACCCGCCGCCCCTTTCACCGCTTCCCCCTCCCGCGGCTACACCCCCCCGCTGCCCTTCGCAGAATGATCAGGGAATAATGAATGTGTAAAGAATGATATATATGCCCATTGAAACAAAGCTGAGGTTGTACATGCAAACATGTTCCGGGAGGGACTGGAAGAGGATCGAATGAGCCCGACTATCGAGCGCTGCCGAGACCGGTCCGTCGTTCGCATCGAGGGAGATCCGCTGGCAGGCGTGGGCGCACACGAGGTG
>Ga0116157_10000895_pt1 | contig 30335 bp, 18 predicted proteins | sample AD_UKC048_MetaG_FD_89882 | JGI IMG/M metagenome (GOLD analysis project Ga0116157, IMG submission 89882) | Active sludge microbial communities of municipal wastewater-treating anaerobic digesters from USA - AD_UKC048_MetaG | ecosystem: Engineered > Bioreactor > Anaerobic > Digestate | place: USA... | reverse complement strand
CGCTGGCCGTCGGCACCCAGATGTCTTCCTGAAGTTCACCTCGCTCGCCCAGCGCCATATCACTTTGACCCGCGCATGCCCCAGCGGTTCATTCGGATCGACCGTTTTTCAACGGGCTGTTAAGGTGCGTATTCCTCCCGCGGCCACTTTGCCCCCACCCGTTTGATCTCCGGGGGCAATGCCCATCCCTTATCGACGTGGTGGTACTGAACCAGAGACGCGTGGGCTCTGCTCGCCACTGCGGCAAGATCTTCGCGCGAGAGATCCAGCAACCCCGACGAAAGCACCCAATCCGCCCACTCTGCCGCACTCGACGCCGAGAACGGCGATCCCAGTTCGCGCCCCAGGGCCCTATACGCTGGGCCGTCGATCTCCAGATTGATGAGGAAATGCTCCAGGGCGAAGAACGCCCCCCGGCCGCAGGCCATGGCATGCAGATCCGCCAGATGTTCGCCCGCACGACCCGCATCGGTCGCGATCTCTCGCACCTTGTGGTCGATCTCATGGTTCAGCACCATGTCGCAGTACGCGCGAACCGCTCGCGCGTCCGAAACGCCCTCGACCTCGTGCCTCCGCACCACCCGCTGCGCCGCCTCACACACCCTTGGGAAATGGGCCCCGTCCCTCCGATGAGGATTCCAAGATCTCAAGGGGACAAATGGCCGCCGCCCACGCAACGTCATCACCATCCCGCGCGCCTGCTCCTCGAGATCTTGAAGGAAAAGAATGACCGTGCGGGGCAGGGATTGCGGCATCGAGGCCGACCCAAGGGCGGCGCTCCACATCCCGACGTCCCTGCGCTCGCCGTAACTCTTGAGCCATGCCCGCTCGGCAAAGATCGCTCGCAATGTCCCCACGCGCGGATGATACACCCACGCGATGTGCCGGATATCGATGAAGATGTTCTCCCCCGGTCCCTCCCCCGCGAAGCTCCAGAGCCCCGACTGCGCCCCGCGGATCTCCCTGATCCTCCGCGCCCTCGCCGCCACCCCCCACCATCGATCGAACCCGCGAATCAGGGGGATTCTCGACGGCCATTCCAAACGGACATCGGTCTGGGCCCGAATGGCGCCGCCGATCCCCGCCACGCTCGTCGCCCCGCCCCCTGAGAAGGATTGCGCCACCCCAACAGACTGAGCCTCTTCGATCATTCCCAGCACTCCCTCGACCAGGCCAATGTCCTTGGTCGCTGGAACCACCATGCCCAAGCGAAGCCCACGCATGCACTTCGGAGATCACAGGCCGCCTGACCGAAGGGTCAGGGGCTAATCAGCACCTGGCTGCTAAGCGGAAATCACTAGGGCTCGTCGTCATGTCTGCAACGCACCAATGCGAAACAAAATCTTAACACTCGAACATCTCGACTTGAGCTCCATCCATCGCCAAATTTGCGCATGCCATACTTCTCACCTTCGCGAGTTTTCGAAGCGGCCGCCCGACGGTTGAACACCACGACTACCGCAATGTCAGAGAGCCTTGCCTCGACAGGGATGGCCAAGGCGGCACGGGCAGTTGCAGCACCCGATTTTTCGAAAACTCCGACAGCAGCGTACGACATCTTCCTATCGCACAGTTCCCTCGATGCCCGCCTAATCTACGGGATCTTCCTCACACTGACGGACCGTGGATACAGTGTTTACCTTGACCGCATTTGCGATCCACAACTCGACCGTTCGCGCGTCAGTCAGGGGACCGCTCGGACCTTGCGATATCGAATGGCGCAATCCCGTTCACTGTTCGTTTGCACCACAGACAACACCCCAAAGTCCCAATGGGTCCCATGGGAACTAGGTTTCTCTGATGGCTGGAAGGACGGCAAAGCCGCTGTTCTTCCCATCACCGATGCGTCGAGTTTCCAAGGGCAGGAGTATTTTGACATCTATCCTGAGGTCAAGGACGCAGGAATGTCCCACGAAAAACCCAGCGACCTCGAAATCTGGGATCACGGAAAATACGTCGGGCCTTGGGGTTCTTGGATTTCACAAGGTCGAACGTGGTAGGCTGCTGTCGATCTGTCGCAACGTCATCGACCAGCGAGATCTCCCTTCGTACATTCCCCTCAGCACCGAAACTCGACCACCTTCGCGACCTTCTCGACCACCTTACCCACGTGCGGCCGGGTCTCCAGATGGTGCGGATGCCAGGCGAGGACGATATCGCGCCGCAACTCCGACAACGACTTCAGCGGCATGACCCAGGTGCTCTCGACCGCGAAGGAGAGCCGGGCGAGATCTGGCAGGATCGCGGCCACCTCACCGGTCCCCAGGGCCTGCGCCGCCTGCGGGAACGATTCCGTGAAGAGCCGCACGTTCATCCGCCACCCGCGGCTGGCGACTAACTCCTCCAGCCGACGCTGGAAAAGCGTGTTCCTCCCCTGCGTCGCCAGCGGCAGCTCCTGGAGCAGCTGCTCTTCGGTCGCCTTCTGCCGCCGGGGCCACAGCCGATCCGGCACGAAAAGGCTATACCCAAATGATCCGACCTTTGTCCCCGTCAGCGGTGGCCGCACCAGATCTGAACGCAGCAGGCCGAGATCGATGACGTGGTCCTGAAGCGCCTGGCATGTGTCCAAGTTCCGCCGATCATGCAGATGAACGACGCATCCCCCGAGGGCCTCGCGCAACTTCTTCAGCCGCGGCAGCACCACCCAATGGAGCAGGCTATCGCCGGCGCCCAGCGTCACCTCGCCGGGCTGCCCCACGCAGTGGCGCCCGAATTCCTCCAGCGAGCGCAGGTGCCCCCGCGCCAGCCGTGCCAACTCCCGCCCCTCCGCCGTGAGCCGCACGGTCTTACCCGCTTTCCGTTTGAGCTCGACGTGGAAAAACTGCTCCAGCTGCTTCAGCTGGCGGCTGATCTGGCTCTGGCGCGACTCGTCATCCGGCGCCGCCGCCGCGATGCTGCCCGCCTCGTCCACTTCCACCAGCGACCGTAGCCGCTCCAGCGACAGCCCCTTCTCGCCAAACAACCGGACGAATTTCACGCCACATCCGTTATCGGGGCGGACGCCTCTCGAAAAGAAGAAATGCAGGAGTCAGTCGTTTCACGCTTCGCGCGCCAGCCGGACAACTCATCTCTCTCGCTTCTTCATTGCAAGACATCCAGCTTTGAGGCGGCGAACGTCGCCCCAGCCACAAGCTCGTTGAAAATAGCTCGTCGAACGATTCCCTCAGACCGATGCGCCTTGCGAACCTCTGGCAATTGCTGGATAAGCCGGCGATAGACCTTCTCGGCGTCACCCGGACGACTCCCACGCAGATTATCGAACAGTTCCGCGATGAGTCGGCGTGGGCTACCCCGGTGAATGATCGTGGGCCCCTCCGGCAAATCGCTCAGGGTCTTGGCCATCCTGCCTTCAAGCGCCTCCATAACGATGTATCCGTGGTCCCTGTGCTTGAGTCGGCAAATGGCAACTGCGAGACCCAATTCAAACGGCATGTTGAAGCGCGCCGGCGTTCCCACACGGCTCAAGTCGTGAATGGAAAGACGACACTCCTCGAGTAGGCCCAAAATCCGCGCAAGACGACCCTCCCCTTGCTCGGGAATCTCAAGGGCGCACCGCGGCTTCAACCCCGCAGCCACGACGGCCGCAATGAGCGCGACGAAGAGCCTTTCATAGCCTCTGTCGTACGGAACATTGAGAAAAACAGAATCCCCGCCGGCCTCTCGTCCCGCCATGCTTCCCCCGACACCCACTAATCCGCCGCAGTCGATGCCAACTTCCGACGGATCGTCTTCTTTGCAAAGGACCGCTCAAGCAAAGCATGGATACGATAGTGCCGCACATCCCCAAGGTTCAGCGCCCTTCGGATCTCGGCGCCGCTCTTGGCCCGCCGCAGCTTCAGCCTTCTCCCTGAGAAGGTCTGGATGCCAGCACGCTTTGTCTTGTCCCTGACCATGATCAAACTTTGCCATCGGCAGCAACACACCGCAAGAAATCTGTCGACCGAACGCGATCCCAGCTGCGGCCAAGAGAAAGAGACCGTCTTCCCTACCCTCTACTACCCTCGATCCGGTACCCCAGTGCGAGGATCGCCTTGAGCGTCCCGAGCGCCGCCTGACGGTCGTACTCCTTTTCCGAATCGGGAAGATCCGCATACGGCACCAGGCAGGGATGCTGCTTGGCCCCGTCGTCCCGCTTCGGGCCATACGTCCACCCCTGCGACATCCGCTGCCGCGCCCAAACGTCGTGCGCGTGCTCCGCCAGCTTCTCCGTCAGCGCCAGCAGCTCCTTCGGCAGTTCGATGCCGCCCGTCCCGATCGGCTTCGGCTCGTAATCCATGCTCACTTCTCGCACCAACCCAGACGATGTCACCTGCAATTCTGGAAGGCTGCCCGACCGGCCACGGCGCCAGTGGGCAACCGAATCGTCCGACAGCCCTCTCCCTACCGCACCATTCCGCATCACGCCCTCTCGCGCCCCTCGTGCGGATCGCGGGCGAGCGCGAATTGCATTCCTCCCACCGCGGTGGCCATGCTAGAAACCGTCCCAAATGAGCGATGAGTCGCCGGAGCAACCCGGCACCCCGTCATTCCCGTCATCCGACCCCTCGCCCTTGGCGCCATCCGGCGAACCTCTGTCCCCCGAGTCAAACCACCTCGCGCGACGAGAAATCCGCATCTTCATCTCCTCGACATTCCGCGATATGCGCGAGGAGCGCGAATTGCTCGTCAAGCACGTGTTCCCCGAACTGCGCAGGATTTGCGAGGAACGCTTCGTCTCGTTCACCGAGGTCGACCTGCGATGGGGCATCACCCGCGAGGAGCAGGCCGAGGGGAAAGTCCTTCCGCTCTGCTTGGAGGAGATCAATGCTTGCCGCCCCTATTTCATTGGCATCCTCGGCGAACGCTATGGCTGGATTCCCGCCACAGTGCCCGCCGAGGTTCTCGCCAAGGAGCGATGGATACAGGAACACGTTCAGGAACGGACATCGGTCACGGAGCTTGAGATTCTGTACGGGGTCCTCCGCAACCCGGGCATGTCCGGTCACGCGTTCTTCTACTTCCGAGACCCGGCCTACATCGCCACCCTCTCAACCGAGGATCGGCAAGAGATGGTCGAGCGCGACATCCCGGAGGATGTCCGCGCGTTTGGACCCGAAGGCGCCGCCCGACGCACGCGCGAGCGCATCGCAAAACTCGCGGCGCTCAAGAAGACCATCCGCGCCAGCGGAGTGCCGCTGGTCGATCCGTACCGCGATCCGCCCGAACTCGCCCGCATCGTCCACAGGCAATTCTTGGACCTGATCAACGAGCTGTACCCGGGGGAGAAAGTCCCCGGCGCACTCGAACAAGAGGCCAACGCCCACCGCGCGTACGCGCGAAGGAAACTCCTGGCATTTGTCGAACGCCCAATCCACCTGTGCGCGCTGGACGCTTTCGCGGCCTCGGATAACGGGAAGCGCGGGCTCGTCGTCATTGGCGAGTCCGGCTGTGGCAAGACCGCACTTCTGGCCGCGTGGGCATCCCGATATCGCGAAGCCTACCCCGATCACTTCCTTTTGGAGCACTACTTTGGGGCGACCGCCGAGAGCGCATCGATCCCGCACTTCTTGTATCGCCTGCTGGGCGAGATCAGGCGCCTTGCGGGCATCCGAGACGAGATCCCAGCAAAGCCCGACAAGATGGCCGAAGTCCTGCCCCTCTGGCTGGGGCAGGCGTCCGGACGGGTCCCCCGAATCGTTCTTGTCCTCGATGCGCTCAACCAGATCGCTGGCGACCCTTCCGAGCGAAACCTATCCTGGTTCCCTCACCCGCTGCCACCCCATGTCCGGGTCGTCGCTTCGTGCCTGCCGGGACCCGCTCTCGATGCCTTGCGCGAACGTGAGTGGCCATTGCACTCGCTCCCCCTGGCCGAGGCGGACGAACGCCGGCGCATGATCGACTCTTTCCTGAACATCTATCGCAAGAAGCTCAGTCCGGCTCTCCGGGACCAGATTGCCGATGCCCCCGGCTGCGCGAACCCTCTCTTTCTCCGGACCGTCCTCGACGAATTGCGCCAGTTCGGTGATTTCGATCGTCTCCCGGAAAAGGTCCACGAATACCTCAAGGCCGACAACCCTGCCGCGCTCTTCCGGCACGTGATCCGGCGCTGGTCCACCGACTTCCATGGGGGACGCGACATCGTCACCCGATCATTGCGGTTCCTCTGGGCGGCCCGCCAAGGACTCTCTGAAAGCGAATGGCTGGAACTGCTCGCCGACGAACGGGGTCCCATGGACCGCCAATCCTGGCGCCCGCTCTTCTTGGCCACCGTCGCCCATCTGACCCAGCACACGGGACTCTGGGTCCCCGGCCACGACTTTCTGAGGCAGGCGATCGAAGATGAGTTGCTCCCCTCCGCGGAAGACGGGGAGTCCGCACACCTCGCGATAGCGAATTATTTCGATGACCACCCGAGCCAGCGAGGGATAAGTTCCCGCAAGGCGGCGGAGTGGCCATTTCAGCTCCATGCCGCACGCGCCTGGGACCGTCTCGGAGACTGCCTCACCCGGATACCGCTCTTCCTGACGCTCTACAAACCCGAGACGCAGTGGGAGCTCACCCGCTATTGGCATCCTCTGAGGCAGGCCGGCAGGAACATGGGCGAAGACTACGCGTCGGCATGTTCCCGCTGGCTGAAGATCCCCGAGAATTCGCGGGATCACGTCATCCCGGCGCTGGTCGGCCAGTTCCTATCCGACAACGGACTTTATTCGTCAGCCGAGCCCCTGTTGCGCCAGGCACACAAGATCTGTCAGCGCTCGCTGGGTCCGGCACATCGCGATACGCTCGTGATCGCCAATAATCTCGCCTCCCTCCTGCAGCTCAAGGGCGACCACCGCACCGCTGAGCCGCTCCTTCGCAAGGCCCTCGAGGCCAGTCGGCGCGCCCTGGGCCCGGACCATCCCAGCACGCTGGTCACGGCCAACAACCTGGCTTTCCTTCTTGAGCGCATGGGCCGCTATGCGGACGCAGAGTCCCTGCACCGCCGAACGCTGGAGACCAGGGAACGCGCATCAGGCCCAGATCACCCGGAGACCCTGACCAGCGCAAGCAACCTCGCCCTCGTGCTGGAGAAGAGGGGCGACTACGCCGGCGCCGAAGCCCTTCACTGCCGCGCCCTCGATGCCCGCGCACGCGTCTTGGGGCCAGAACATCCCGATACCCTCATGAGCGTAAACGGCCTCGCGTACGCCCTGGAGCGCAAAGGCGACTTCGCCGGCGCCGAGCCGCTATACCGCCAGGCGCTCGAGATCAACGAGCGGGTGCTGGGCCCGGAGCATCCCAATACACTCGTCAACATCTGTTGCCTCGCCGGACTGCTGCAGCGCAAAGGCGATCTCGAGGGCGCTGAGACCCTGTTTCGCCGGGCGCTGGAAGCCAACGTCCGCGCCCTTGGGGCAGAACACCCGGACACCCTCGCGAGCATGCAAAGTCTAGCGGACGTCTTGGAGAGGAGGGGGCACCCCGCCGAGGCCCGCCCTCTTCGCGTGCGCCGTCTGAAAGTCCTGGCGAATAAGCCCGAGGCGACCCCGCAGGACCTTCGGATGTGTGCCCTCGACAGCTACATCCTGGGTGACTACCCGATGGCACAGGAACTTCTGCGCCGAGTCCTCGATGCCGGATTTGAGATCCCCGGAACCGCCTGCCACCTCGCCCGCATCGCTTTCCTAAACGACGATATCGCCGCGGTGCAACAGAATGTCGCCACGGCATGGCTCCACCGCGCGGAGGCACCCCCGCATGTCATCCCCAGGATCTTGTGGTTGCGGCTGGCGGCGATGATGGTGGGAGGCCGCCATCAGCAGGACGACACCGGCGCGCCAATCGACAGCACGCTCGGCATGCTCAAGACCGCGCTAAAGGCACGCGGCGCCCACATGGAGTGGTCCATGCGGCCGGTCATCGATCACTTGAAGTCCAAGCTGCGTCCGGAGGAGATCGCTCTGCTCGCCGCCCTCGCCGATGCCTTTGCCGCCCAGGCCAACTTGCGGCACCTCGAGGGATTCCGCGAGTGGCGAGAGGCGAGGCCAAGACCACTGAAGTGACCGGAGACGCGACCGTAAGGCGCCCCCACCACGAGCGCGCGTCCCTAATCCGTGCTCTTCCGCGACAGCTGGGCAGCGGCGAGCGTGAGCGAGCCGCGCGACGGCCCTGTTACGGCGCGTTCCATGCCAGAAGCGGCCCGGAGCCTCCCCTTGACGGGCGAACCAGCTTCTCGTAAAAATTCCTGAGCTTGAGCCCCGTCGAACCCAAGACGGTCCCACGCACTGGCTTCACAGGAGACGGCGCATGACGAGCGCCAAAAGCCAACCCCAGTCCAATCACCCACCGCGTGGCGGCCTCGGGCTACGCCGATTCGGTGCCGGGGCGAGCGGCCGCGCCCCGATCATAACCATCGGGATCATCTTGTGCCTCGTCAGCCTCTCCGGTGTCCACTGCCAGGCCGGACCCCAGGCCGCTGCCCTGACGTTCACCGACTCGCGGGGGCGCGAACATGTGGACGCGAAACTACTCCGCGCGGAAGCGGGCGTGGTCGTCGTCATGACCTCCACCGGCGTCCTGAGAATTCCCATCGACACTGTGCCTGGCGACGTGTTGACCGCGTGGGGCTTGGGCAGATCGACGATCCCATCACCAGTCGCCCAGACCGCACCGCGCCCCCATGGCGCGATCAAGGATAGGACGATCACGTTCACGGATTCGGACGGGACAACGCGCGCCGATGTCAAGGTCCTCCGGACCGAGCCGGATGCCATCGTGGTCATGACATCCACGGGTGTCCTGAGGTTGCCAATCGCCTCGATACCGCACGAGCTCCTGCAATCGTTGGGTTACGCTGATCCGACTTCTCCGGCAACGTCAGAACCCCTTCGGCAACGCCACGCCGCGCAAATGGGACAACCCGAAGAGGATTTAAGGCCTGCTTCAGGCCTCGGCGGCGACGGCCCGCAGCCCTCTGTCGCTGGCGGCGCCCTCAGGTCGCCCGAGGCACTACCCGAGACCCCGGGGCAAGCCGTTGGACTGCTCGACGTTCCAGAGCTGCTCAAGACCGACCGAGGCCAACGCATCTTGCACACGGTCCTGCGTTGGGGACTGAGGATCTTGGTCGGAACCATCGCTGCCGCAATAGCGTGGTTCATAATAATCATCTCCACCAGATCACTTCCCGTTCGCTATCCCATGTGGATCCGACGCGTGGGGATCGTCTCGAATCTGCAAGCCACCGAGACGGTCGCCATGGCCATTCGAAAATATGGGCCCCTACCCGGATCAGGCATGTCTTGGGAGATGGATGAACTCACCCGATCAGCACGAAGGGAGCTGCGCGACGATAGCGAGACCTTTGTGGCTGGGTTACTGGTCCGATTCATCGAGGCTTCGCCCTATTGCTACATATGCGGATACGGGGCCTACGAGCGGGAGTTGGCACGCGAGATCAGCCCTATCAGCCTGAGCGCGCGCCCACACAGTCCATCGGAGGCAGCGATGTCTGTGCGGTGATGCGGGTCATATAATTCTCCACCGGATCATCTTCCTCGTCGAAAAGGGGCTGCTCACCGCCTTCGATGTGATGACACACGACGGGGTGCGCGCTTGGCTGCGGAGTTTCTGAACGGAGAGGCCGCCACATCACCCATTTCCATCATCGCCCTATCAAAATAGGGCCCCGGGCGCCTCGCCTCATCCTTACCCCACCAAACGAACGCGCGTGTTAGCCCACCGCATTCCGCCTTCCCTCCCCGCAACACCCCGCTAATCCTCTCCCCCAATGAGCGCCGAACCACGCTGGTTCTTCCAAACCCCCGGCGGCACCCACGGCCCCATCCCCCTCGACGACCTCCGCGCGCGCATTGCCGCCGGGGCCATCCCACCCGAAACCCTCGTCTGGTACGACGGCGCGCCCCAATCGGTCCCCGCATCGTGGCTCATCGAGGAATGGAACGTCTCGCAGGATGACCGGACCACCGAAGGCGTCTGTCTCTACGAAATCCATCAAGCCCTCGCCGAAGGCCAGCTCCACCCCGAGGCCGTCGCGTGGCGGCCCGGCGATGCCAATTCCCGGACCCTCGCCACACTCTTCGGCATGGCGCCGGCGCCGCAGACCCCGCAGGTGCCCGCCGCCTCCCCGCAGCCGAAGCTGGCATCGTCCCAACCCGCAGCACCCGCCGACTCGCCGCTTGGTGAGGGGCCATGGGACCTTTTCATTTCCTATGCCCGGAAAGACAACCAGCCCGCGCGCCCCGGTGAAGCCGGCTGGGTCACCGCGTTCATCGAGGCGCTGCAGGCCGAGCACCGGCGTGCCACCGGCGGCCACGAACTGAGGGTCTTTTTCGACAAGGAAGACATCCGGCCGTCGGACAACTGGGAATGGCGCATCGGCCGGGGCCTGCGCGAGTCGAAGCTCCTGCTGGCGTTCCTTTCGCCGAACTACTTCAAGAGCGAATGGTGCCGCAGGGAATGGGAGGCGTGGGTCGAGCACGAGATCGCGCGCCACGTGCTCAGCGAGGGCATCACGCCGGTTTACTTCGTCGAGGTGCCGGGTTTTCCGGATGCCGCCGACCAGGAGAACGCCGCGTGGATGGGCAACTACCGGCGCCGCCAGCATTTTGACCTTCACCCCTTCGTGCCGCAGGGCGTCGAAGCGCTGCGCCACGAAGCCCTGCGGGCCCGCCTCGCTGAATTGGAACGCCTGATCCGCGAGCGGACCGAGCGGGTGGACCGGGCCGCGGCCTCGCCGAACACCGTTCCCGACTACAATCCCTGCTTCGTCGGGCGGCTCCGCGAACTGGACGCCCTGTTCGAAATGCTCTCGCTCCGCCGCATGGGCGTGGTGGCGGCCGTACACGGCCTCGGGGGCATGGGCAAGACCGAGCTGTCCTTCACCTACGCCCACGCCTTCGCCCACGAGTACCCTGGCGGGCGCTACCTGCTCCGCTGCGAGGGGCGCGACGACCTGCGCGCCGTGCTGTGCGACCTCGCCCCCGACATCGGCGTCGAATTCACCGACGACGAGAAGAAGAGCCTCGATCTGTCCTTCCCGAAGATCCGCGCCGGACTGGCCCGCTGGGGCCGCGAGAAGGGCCGCGTCCTCCTCGTGCTCGATAACGTGGATCGCCGCGAGCTGCTATCCAAACAGCAGACCGACCTCCTCAATCTCGGCCAGGACATCGTGCACCTGCTCGGCACCACACGGCTGGAGCCGCCGCCCGCCGCGCAACGCTCCGGGGTTCGCGCCGCGGCCCACGAAACCACCGCCTGGCTCGCCATTGACGAGCTGCCCCCCGACGACGCGGTGCGCCTTATCGAGAAGCACCGCCCCTTCACCGACGCATCCGAGCGGGCCGCCGCCCGCCAGATCGCCGCCGACCTCGGCGGCTTCGCGCTGGCGATCGAAACGATCGCCGTCCATCTCGCCAACGAGCCCAACCTCTCCTGCAAGGCGATGCTCGAAGACATCCGCGCCAATGTCCTGCCCGTCCTCGACGTCCTCGGTGCCGACGCCTCAGTCGAACTGCGCCGGCACAACCACGAGAAACTCCTCGGCCGCCTGATCCGCCCGACCCTCGACCGCCTCACCCCGCCCGAGCGCCTCGCGGTCGAGTTCGCCGCTCTCCTGCCGCCGGATCAGGTGGTGATCCCCTGGCTGCGCGCGCTCGTCGCCAAGACATTCCCCGAACTCGGCGCCGCCCTCGGCCCGGGGCGCCCCGATCCCTGGCACGATGGCGTCGTTCGCCGGCTCGCCGGCCTCCGTCTGCTCCCCAGCGTCGTGGACGTCGACCCCGACCGGCGGCCCCGCGTCATGCGCATGCACCGCCTCGTGCAGAAGGTCGTTGCGGAGCCCCCCGACGAGAATGCCGCGACCGATCCAGCGCTCGCCTCAAAATGGGATGCCCGCATCGGCGCCATCGAGCAACTCGTTCATGGCCGGCTCGGATTTCTCGAAAAGGGCTGGCTGGACTGGGACAACCGCTGGGAGGTCGAACCCCTCGCCGCGCTCGCAACCCACTGGCTCGATCAAGGGCGAACGACGGCTCCGCCCATCGCCAACAGGGTCATGGTGCGCTTAGATGCCATGGCCCGCTTGACAGAGGCGGAGCCGCTCGTTCGCCAGGCCCTGCAGGTCGGCGAGCGGGTCCTGGGGCCGGAGCATCCCTCCACCCTCGACAGCGTCAACAACCTCGCCGCTCTGCTGGAGAGCAAGGGGGACTACGCCGGGGCGCTGCCCCTCTACCAGCGCGCGCTGGAGGCGAGCGAGCGGGTCCTGGGGCCGGAGCATCCCGACACCCTCGCCAGCGTCCAGGCACTGGCCGACGTTCTCGAGAAGACCGGCCGCGCCGCTGACGCCCGCCCGCTGCGCCTTCGGGCGCTTGCCGCTGTGGCGAGAAAACCCGATGCAACACCCCTTCAGCTCCGCACCGCGGCGTTGGATAGCTACAAGCTGGGAGACAGCGCCCAAGCCATCGCCCTGCTGGAACGCGTTCTCGCGAGAGGCTTCGAAATCCCCGGCACCCACTGCCATTTGGCGCGCATCGGCCTCCTCACCGATCGCTTCGACGACGCGCGGGAACACGCGCGCGAGGCGTGGGAGCACCGCGCCGAGGCCCCGCCCTACGTCGTCCCGCGAATCCTCTGGCTCCAACTGGCCTGCGATCTTTTGACCAATCCGCATTCCGAAATCCGAAATCCCACTTCCGCAATTCTTCTCGGTCGCCTCAAGACCGCGCTCCAAGCCGAGGGCGCTCACATGGAATGGTCCATGGGCCCAGTGCTGGAACACCTGCGCGCGAATCTGACCCCGGACGCCCACGCCCTGCTCGCCGCCCTCGTCGCCGCGCTGAGCGACGTCAAGAACCTGCCTGCCCTCGATGCCTTCCCGGCGTGGCGGGACGCCACTCCCCGAGGGTTGAATTGAGGCGCGCTATCGCCCAAGGACACCCGCGCACCCAAGAGAACGAATTCCGAGCCGTATCCTTCTTTTCCCTGCGACCCTGCGTCCCTGCGCGAGTGTTTCTCTCCCCTGTCCCCCCGATCAGCCCGCCTGCAATCCCTGAAGTACACGGCGCGATCATCCCAGCATAGGTTCCCTCCGGCCGCGCGGTGCAGCACATCCCGCGGCGCGGGAAAGGAAGAATGCCATGCCGAAGATGAAGTCCAACTTCCGGGGATTGGTCACGCTGCTGGCCAAGAACCTGTACCCCGAGGCGGACGCCTTCGTCCGCGAATTGATCCAGAACGCGCACGACGGGATCCAGTTGCGGTGCGCGCGCGATCCGGAGCACGCGGGCGAGATCCAGGTGACCGTGGACCGCGAGGCGCGGACGGTGACCTTCACCGACAACGGCCCCGGCATGGACCGTTTTGTGATCGAGGAGTTCCTCTCCACCATCGGCTCGTCCGGGACCGGGACGATGACCGCCGAGCTGCGACAGTCAGCAAACATCGACGTCGCCACGATCGGGCAGTTCGGCATCGGGCTGCTCTCGGCGTTCGTGGTGGCCGAGCGGGTGGACGTGTACACGCGCCATGGCGCCACCGGCGAGGCGTGGCACTGGGTCAACACCGGCGACGACGAGTACACCTTGGAGCCGACCTCCGAGATGCCCCACGTGGGCACGCAGGTGATCGCCGCGGTCCACCGCGACTTCACGGAGTTCCTCGACGAGGAGCGCATCGAGGGGGCGATCCGCAAGCACGCCGACCTGCTGCCGGTGCCGATCTTCCTCAACGGCCGGGGGCCGGTGAACGCGGTGCGCCCGCCCTGGGAGGTGGCGGCGGCCCTGCCCCACAGCCAGCGCGAGGAGTACCTCACGCAATACCTATCCAATCGGTACCGCGACTTCCCGCTGCTGGTCATCCCCGTGCAGCTTCCCGCGCTCCGAACGCAGGGCCTCCTCTACGTCACCGACCAGCGCGTGCCGGGCATTGGCACCAGCGGTTGCGTGGACCTCTTCCAAAACCGGATGTCGATCCGCCCCCGCGACACCGAGCTCTTGCCCGAGTGGGCGCGCTTCGTGCGCGGGATCATCGACAGCCGCGACCTCCAGCCCACCGCGGCCCGCGACAACGTCCACCGCAACGCCGCGTACCAGGCCCTCCGCCGCGCCTTGGGCGAGCGGATCATCGAGACCATCCTGCGCCTGTCGGAGGAAAGCCCGGCCTATTTCGCACGGCTGGCCGAGTGGCACCACTTCCACCTCAAGGGCATAGCCCTTCAGGATGACCGGGTCTTCGACCGGCTCATCCTGCGCCTGCCCTTCGAGACGAGCGAGGGTTCGCTCACCCTCGACGCATACCGCAAGCGCGCCGCCACCCCCGCGGGCGCGCCCACCGCGGTCTATTATTTCACCGACGAGGCCGACGCCGCGCGCTTCTACGAGATCTGCCGCATGCGCAACCTGATCGCCATCAGCGCCGGGAAATGCTTCGAGGAGGAACTGCTGCACCGCCTGGTCGCCCGCCACCCCGCGGAGTGGACCCTCCGCAAGCTCGATACGCTCGAGAGCGAGGAGCTCTACGCGCGCCTGCCCGATGAACAGGCCGAGGCCTTCGGCCCACTCCTCGACGCCGTCCGCGCGGCGCTCGATGGCGCGAACTTGAAGCACGTCTCGGTCGGCATCCGGCGGTTCGAACCCGCGCGCGTCTGTTCGGCGCTCATCGAGGATCCCCGCCAGGAGAATTGCGATCGTCTCCGTTTCCTCCTCCATCACCCCTTCGTGCAAAAGGGACTGGATGGCCTGTCGGCAGCCATGGACGCCGAACTCGACGAGCAGCCGCGCGTACTCCTGCTCAACGCCGCCAATCCCCTCGTGGTCCAACTGGCCCAGCGGGAGACCGCGCTCATCGAGGGCGCGCGACCGGCGATGCCCTCGTCACACGCGGAAGACACCCATCCCTCATCCGCAGCATCACGCGGTCCGACGGCAACCGCCACCGGCACCGCCCTCCTGGGTCTCTACTTTTCCGCGCTGCTTCATTCGAAGGGGAGGCTCTCCGCCTCGAATGCGCAGGCCATCCACAACCACCTGACAGAAGCCCTGGAACAGATGCTGCTTGCCGAGGCCAGCGCTTCGCGCGCCGCGCGCCAGAATGCGGCGCTCCGCCGAGTCCTCCGAGGAAGGACCGAATCCCTCTCGGGCGAGGACTGGGCCGCCGCGGCGGCCATCTCCTTCGGGCGCTCCCCGGCCGAGTTCCGCGAGCGCGTCGCCCGAGCCTCCGACGAGGAACTCGCGCGCCTCATGCTCGGCATGCTCTCGCCACCCACCTCAGCGCCATGAACCAGCCTCCGACTCTCCTCGTCGCGCTCGCCGACCACGCCTATCGCAACGGTCAGACCGGCCTGGCCGCCCGGCTGTACGAGCAGGCCGCCGGCGTCGCGGGAACCATGGCTTTCATACTGCCCATACGCCGCCGCCAGGGCCACACGCTCATGTGGAATGCCCGGCACGAGGAGGCCCTTCGCCTCCTCCTTCCCATCGCCAGTTGCGACCGTCCCGACATCGCGCCGGACACGATCATCGCGGCAAGGGCCGACGTCATCATGATCGCCCTGCACCACGCCTCGCTCGCCGACTGCCTCGACCGCCTCTCCGAGGCGGAGGCGTACTGCGACGGCGTCGGTCGCCCCGGCATGCGCCAGCGCACGCATCTCCTCCGCGCCTTCCTCGACTGGACGCGGGGCCGGCATGACCAGGCCCTGGAGCACGCCCTGCTCGCCAAGCGGCTCTCCGAACATCATGAGTGCTCGCCCGGTTACTCGGCCTTCGCCCACGAGAAGTGGATCGTGCGGCCCCTCTTCTCCCTGCGGCGGCACGAGGCGCTGCGCGAACACGCCGAACGGATGGCCCGCATGCCCAAGGGCATGGTCGCCGACGAACTCCGTGCCCGGTGCGCGCAACTCCTCGACCTTCGTCTGTCCCTCACCCTCGCCGATGACCCCGCGCTCCGCGAACAGCTCCGCGATGCCGCGCACGCCGCGGCCCGCGCGCGCATGCCCAGGGACCCCGGCTTCGAGGAGATCTTCGAGATCGCCCGGGCCTTCATCCTCGCCGGCGAGCCCAAGGCCATCGCCCGGTTGCCCGAGCCACCAAGACATCTCTTCCATTTCCACCGCGCCGCATTGGCCGCGGATTCGCGGATCAACCGCCTCCGCGCGCGCCGGCCTCCTCCCCTGGGACGCCGATCTCGATTGGCCACCCACCGATGCGTGCCACGGCGCCACCACCGATATCACCAACGACGAGCGCGCCACGCTTCGCGAGGCGCAGGCCTCCCTCGATCGCATCGCCAACGCCGAGGACGCCCGCCTCGAAACCGATGCCTTCTCCCGCGCCGCCGGCCTCCGTCGCCGACACGCCGAAACCTTGGTCGGCGATCCCGTCCTCACCCTACATCCGCGCCCCTCATGAGCCCGGAAACCGAGGAACCGCCACCGCACGAGCCTGCCCATCGCCGCCGCGGAAGACGTTCGACTCCAAGTCACCTCTTGGCGCAAGATCCTGCAACACCGAATGGATTCGCTCATGATCCACAAGACGGAGGCCACCCGACTGAACCGCGGTGCGGACAACACGCCATGACCCTCATATCCGGCACAATGATCTTCCTCGTAGGCACGGCCGTGGGTGCGGCCATCGCGGCCATCGCCCTGGCACGACATCGCCCCCGGCAATGGCACCGTTCCAAGGGGATCGCCTACATGACACAAATCCAAAACGGGGTGATCAAGAAACAGATCCTCCTATCGGTTAGGTGCCCGTTCTGCGAGGGGCGATTCTGCATCGCCGAAGACGGCGAAATCCACAGGAACTAAGGGAAACGGGCATCCCGTCACACACCCCTGCTCTCAAAACTCCTTCCCCACGATTCCCCTCGCCTCGTCGGGCGACAGATCCTCGGGCAGGCTCAGGTAGACAGCCACGTAGGCCCGGCCCCGGATGCGGTGGGCGGTGAGACCAAAGATGTTGCCCCGGAGATATCGGAAGGTCCGATAGGTCAGGGCGAAAATGATGCCGCTCCCGCCGTCGGCGGTTTCGGCGCGGAGGCACCACTGTCCCGGTCTCCATTCCACGAGCGAAACAGCCCCATCGACGCGCGGCAATCCCGGGCCCGCCCCGCCATCGATGAAGCGCCGCTCGCCGATGGCCTCCTGCACGACCGCGGGAAGGTCGGCCGGCGCGGGCCTGTCACCCGGCGCAATGTGGAAGAAATCCATCGCCAGACCATAGTGCGCGGCCGAAAAGAGGTGGGCCTGCTGGATGTCGATCCCCTTGCTCCAGAGCGCGCCGCTGATCGTTGCCGCCAACCCCCGATAGTCCCGCGCGGCCGCGCCCAGGATCACCGACTGCCCCTCGCGCAGGAGGGCGGCCTTCGCGCCCGGCGCCTTCGGCTCTTCGACCATCCGGGCCAAATGCTCCCCGAAGCGGATCGCGTAGCGACGATACCCACCGGCGAAGAAGTCCTCCCCAAAGTCCCGCAGGATGCTCAGCTGTTCCGGGGCGAACCCGGCCACCCGCAGGGACTGCCCCGGGTCCGGCCCCGGGCGAAAGACCCGCATCGCCTTCGCGTATAGCTCCCGGGTGTTGAACCAGCGCGCGGGGTCGCTCCTTTCCGACTCCCAGTCCACCCGGTCCGCGCACGTGAACACGAAAAGCGCGCGCAACATTTGCTCGCTACCGCACATACCGGCGAATTCCTCGACCTGCCGGGCGTCGTTCATGGCGGCGCGCGCCCCCTCCTTGAACGCCTTCCGATGGGCCACGAGGAACTCGGCAACCCGCAGCGTCTCCCGCGTGAAGTCGCACTCGTCACCATACGGCTGGAAGTAGGCCTCCAGGAGGATACCCGAGAACCCGCTGGAATGGCGTTCGTGCAGCGGCAGGCTTTGGTCTTGGCGCTTCGCGAGATCGTCCGGCGTCGCCGGGAGGCGCTTGGTCTTGAGCGCGAGTTTGACGGCGGCGAGATGGTCGGCATCCAGCATCGCCGCCTCGATCTCGACCGACACCTCGCCATCGCCGCCGCCCGCGCCGCTCGCCGACAGCGCGGCATCGAGGCGCGCCCGGCCATCGCGGACGTACCTCTCCAGCGCGCGCATCTTCTGGCGCTCGAGGGCCCCCCGCAGGCTTTTGCGCTCCGCCATCACCCGCGCATCCAGAGACGATTCATACTTTGCGTATCCCGGGAATAGCCGTTCGGTGGCACCATCGATCTGGCTCAGGAACTCGAAAGAATCGGCCAGGCTCCCCTTCGGCTCATAGAAAAGCCCCGACAGCTCCGGCGCCCGCACGAGCCAATCCCCGGCGTTTCGGAAGGTCCCCTCCAGTTCGGCGGGGTCGATGGGAACGCCATAGCGCTGGGAGGCCAGCAGCAGGGAGAGCGACGCCCGGCTCTTGTCCCTGGCCGCGATCGAGTCCGCGGCCCCCGAATGCCGCAGGCCACCGGCCCCATAGACGATCGGGCTGCTGGATCCCACCCTGCGGCCACGCCCCAATTCCCCCTCGATGATGCCCTTCGCGAATCGCCCCACCCGGCGCCGCGCCGACAGGAGTCGCCCCCGCACCTCGTTGCCGAAAGCGAATCGCTCCTCCAATTTCGCATCCGGCCCCAGCATCTCGCCAAACGAGATGAAATCATCGAATTTCAGAATGTCGGGCGATCGCTTCCCGGCCCCGTCCCCCCGGGCCTCCCGCTGGCGCCGCAGGTGGATGAAGGCGCGGATCCGAAGCAGGAACTCGTAGGCCTCCAGATCGCGGCGATCCTCCAATCCCTCATAGACCTCATGGCTGTGCAGAAAGCCCCGCCCCGCCAGAGTCCAGATACCGGCCAAGAACAGCCGCAGGCCGTCGTCCTTGATGTCGAATTGATCCACGCGTTCGCATTCGCCCGCCGCCCGCTCCCACCGCCCCTTCCAGAAACCCCGCACGTGGAGGAAATGCTCGAACGGGTCAAACGTCGCCCGGATCCGATCCCGGAATGCCGCCGCCAGCCCGCCAGGGTCGTACACCGGCCTCATGTCCAAGAAGGAGTTCAGTTGCTTCCCGGTGATGTCCGGCGCGTCATCCAGACTGAAGGGCAGCGCCATGAGCGTGAACCCGTGGCGCTCCCTGAACTCGGCCGTGTGGAGGATCTGCCGCTGCAATTCCAACAAGAACGCATTCCCCTCCAGTGCCCCATCAAAGAGAAATGCGAAATCGTTGTCCGAGCACGGCGTCATCTCCCCACGGCCCGTTCCCCCGAGCGCCACAACCGCGAACGGCCGGTCGTATCCAAAGCCCCGATGCTGCTCCCCCGCCCACCGCGCAACCAGCGCCGTGTGGATCGCCGTCCGCGCCCGCGCGATCGCCCGCCCATTCCCCAGATCGGGGCCGGCGATCCACGCGTCATTCTCGCCAATCCGTTGCCGATACGCCTCCGACGGCCCCAGCCGGTCGATCGCCTCCACGACCCGTGCCTCCTCCGCATCCATACGCCGCTCCCCACCCTGCACCCCCGCCCTCCCCGCATCCACCCCATCTTTTGCAGGCCGCCGGATCGATGGGTCAGGAATCCTACGATGCCACCTCAATCGCCCTCAGATCCCAACCCAGCAACCCATTGCCATTCGCACACCACCACCCATTTCCGCCATTTGATGTGTGCCATTGTTCCACAATTTCAGACCCTCTTGCCAGACTCAACCCACCACACCGACCCCAATCCCCCTCCTCTCCCTCCTTCCCTCCGCAAGGCGATCTGATAGCCTCCTGGCAACCAAAAAAACAGCAGGGACAAATCCCAGATGGCCCCTTCTCCGTGACGACAAAGTGGCGCATGATGTTGCCTTGCGAAAAACCGGCGATCATAGGAGAGCGATCGTGAAGAGCGCGCGCGTGCATGACGGCTTCGTCAAGGTCGATTAGGTCGAAACTCCCGCCGGTCCGCGCGAGGTGGTGGTGGCCACGGACTCTGTCGCTTTCCTCGTGCACAACCAGGACACCGACGAACTCCTCTTCGCCACGCAGGACCGCGCACCCATGATGCGACCCGACAACCCGACAGGCACGATCCTCGAAGTCGCGGCCGGCCGCTTCGACACGAACCTCGGCGTCAGGGGACTCGTCGTGAAGGAACTCAAGGAGGAACTCGGCGTCACGGCCGACGAATCGGAAATCCAAATCCTCAACGACGGGATTCCCCTCGCCCTTTCGCCCGGCGTCCTCACCGAACGGCAGTACCTCGCCTACGTCGAGGTGACCTCCGACCGCATCGACCCCGCGAAGCGGTTGTATGGGGAACGCGCCGAAGGCGAAGCCATCGCCCGCCGCTTCATCCCCGTCAAGGATCTGGCCCGCACCCCCATCCACGACATGAAGACCTGGGCCCTGCTCCAGTGGTTCCTGGGACGGAATGCTAAGATGAAGACCACAGAATGAGACATCGTATGCCTTACGACCTCTTCATCTCCTACGCGCATCAAGGCGACAATACTTCCCGTGAATCCGTGACTGCTTTAGTCGCCCGGCTACATCGTGAACTGGAAGCCGGTTTTCGCCGCCGCTTCGGCCGCGATCTGGAGATCTTCTTCGACAAGGAGGACATCAAGGACTTCGACCATTGGCAGGTGCGCTGCCATCGGGCTTTGCGCGACTCGCGCTTCTTCATCGCCTGTCTCTCGCGCAGCTACCTGCGCAGCGATGCCTGCCGCTGGGAATGGGAGGAATGGTGTCGGCACGAACTCGAACACGGCCTCGTCGGCCAGGGCGCTGCGTCGCTGTGGTTCGTGAAACTCGAAGACCTCGACGCGCCGGAGGACGCCGCATTGCTCCGCCGTTGGCAGGGCGACTTACTCCAGCGCTTCCACATCCAATGCCACGAATGGCGGCATGACGACCACGGCAACTTCCTCGATGCGGCGGCGCGTTCCGAATTGCAGCAACTCACCGAGCACGTCGCGCAACGACTGCGCTTGCTCACGCTGGATCGCGCCCGCCAGGGCAACCTGCCGTGGCCAAACGCGAACTTCGTCGGACGCGAACCGGAACTGGCCAGCCTGCGCGCCGCGTTGCTCGATGCGCCGGAATCATCCCCGGCGGGCATCCACGGCGTCGGCGGCATGGGCAAGACCGCGCTCGCGCAAGCCTTCGCTTACAAGGAAGCCGATGCCTTTTCCGGCGGTTGCTGGCTGCTGCGATGCGAAGGCCGCGACCGGCTGCTCACCGTCTTCCGCACGCTCGTGACCGAACTCGAAATCGAGCTGACCGACGAGGAAAAGCTGGACGATGCCAGGGCCGTGCGACGGGTGTTCGACGTGCTGCGTGCGCGCGGCACGGCGTTGTTCCTGCTCGACAACGTGGACCATCCCGCGTTGCTGGCGCAGGAGCAGATGCAGCTGCTGGCCGACCAGCCGTGGGCGCGCGTGCTCTACACCACCCGGCTGGCTCCGAACGACTTCACCAAGGCCGGTGCCGCGATTCATGCGTTGGATTTGGACCGGCTGCCGGAGAATCAGGCCGTTGACCTGGTCCGCCGCTACCAACCGGGACAGGCGTTTGCCTCACCCGAACACGAGGCTGGTGCCCGCGAGATCGTCCGCGAGTTGAGCGGACTCACCCTCGCCGTGGAGACGGCGGCCGTCTATCTGGGGCAATGCGATCCGCGCGTGACCGACCCGCAGTATGCGGTGGACGTGCGCAATTACCTCAACAAGCTCCGTGAAGACCTGAAAACCGGCGGCAGCGAAGGCGTGATGAGCCAACTGCGCGAAGTCACGGCCACGCTGCGGCCTACGCTGGCCCGGCTGGATGCTCCGGCGCGGACAGTTCTGCAAATTGCCTCCCTGCTTGCACCTGACGGCGTGGCGCTGCCGTGGGTACGCGCGATTGCCGGACAACGCCATCCGGAACTGGCCGCCGATGCCGCCACCGGGGAAAGCGATCCGTGGACGCAGCTGATCCGGGGATTGATCGGCATGAGACTGTTCCAACCCACTCCCGAGCCGCGCGTTGCGACCATGCACCGCATTCTCCAGCGGGTGTTGGAAAACGAGCTGGCGGTAGGGAGGGAGATATCCAGCGGGCATCTGGAGGACCTTCTCCGGCAACGCGGTGATGCTTTGATCGCAGAAACCCATTGGCAGGAAGCACGCTGGGAACTCGACCCCTTTGAAGCCCTTGCCTGGCAATGGGCCGAAGCTCTGAACGGAAGGAATGCCCGTCCTGGTGACTGTGAAAAGGCGGGTTGGTTTCTCAATGTCGCAGGATTGTGCAGGCGAGACTTGGCGGAGTGGACGAAGTCGCTCCCATTGTTAGAGCGGGTCCTGGAAGTTTACAGGGCTGGCCTGGGTGAGAATCATCCCCATGTCGCAACAGCCTTGACCAATCTTGCATCCTTGCTGCACAGCATCGGTCGTTACGACCAAGCCGAGCCATACGCGCGCCTTGCATTGGAAATCGATGAAACCAATCACGGAAAAGCTCACCCAAGGAACGCCAACAGCATCAACAACCTGGCGCAAGTGTTCCGGGCGACCCATCGTCTGGCGGAGGCCGAGCCGCTGATGCGGCAGGCACTGGCAATTGACGAGGCGGCCTTCGGGGACAGCCATCCGAAGGTCGCCATCTCCCTCAACAATCTGGCCCAGGTGTTTCAGGAAACGGATCGACCGCACGAAGCCGAACCCCTCATGCGACGCGCACTGGAGATCTGGGAACGAAACCTCGGCCATGAACATCTCAATGTCGCTGTCGGCCTGATCAATCTCGCGGGAGTGCTGGAAACCACGAACCGTCCTCGGCATGCCGAACCTCTCGTGCGCCGGGCATTGTCCATTTTCGAACGCAATCTCGGAAGCGGACATCCGCAGGTCGGCATCGCCTTGATGAACCTGGGCAGTTTGTTGGCCGCGGCAGATCGGCTCTCCGAAGCCGAGCAGTTGATGCGCCGCGCCCTGGACATTTTTGAAACAAGCCATGGACCAGACCATCCCAATGTGGCCCGCGTCCTTGGCAATCTCGGCCAGTTGATGAAAGCCACAAACCGTCCAGCCGAAGCCGAGTCGCTGATGCGCCGCGCCCTGGCCATTGATGAGGCCACCCTGGGCAGGGACCACCCGACTGTAGCTGCGGATCTCAATAATCTTTCCCAATTGCTGAGAGCGCGCAATCGCCTGGCAGAGGCCGAACCGTTGATGCGGCGGCACCTGGTCATCCTGCTGAACTGCCGTCTCGCCACAGGATCTCCTCATCCGTCTTTGCAGAAAGCGATGGAGAGCTACGCAGGTCTGCTGCACGCCATGGGCCAGAGCGTGGAACAGATTCAGTGCGACCTTTCAGAAATGGCCGCCCGTTACGGGTTTGCCATTTCCATGTAAGTTGGCAGAAGGCGCAAACCGGGCTATCCCGATACGTAGGCCAGCGTGAACAATCTGCCCTTATTGCTGCTCAACATGGGTCGTTCCGAGGACGCAGCCACAGCCAAAGAGCACCTCGCCAACGCCCTGCGCCTGCTGCTAAAAGGCCACGGCGAACAGCATCCCTGGGTTGTCGCCGTGAAGAAGCAACTCGCGGAACTCGCATGAAACCCACCGCATCTTTGACACCTCGACAGCGGTGCAGACAACCGCACCCCAAGCCGCTGAATGGCCCAACTCCGCGCCTCTGCGCCTCTGCGGGAGAAACCCATCGTACCCATGAACCCTGACTTGCCCTCCCTCACCCTCGACCACCTGGTCCTCCGCTACTGCCGGCAGGTGGTGATGCAGGCGATGGACCATGTGCGGGGCCGGATGCGGGAGGAGAATTTGCCCGCGCTGCGCTGCCGCGTCGGAAATACGAACGTGCAGAAGTCCGACGAGAACCCGACCACGGCGATCGACCGGGAGGCGGAGGACCTGATCGTGCGCGAATTGCAATGCAAGTTCGCGAAGATCCGCGGCATCCGCGCGTACACGATTTTCTCTGAGGAGATGGGGATCCGCACGTTCCCTGAGGGCGCAGCCGAGACCGACGCCGACCTGGTCGTCTTCATCGACCCAATCGACGGCACGGAATTCGCCGAGTCCCTCCAGGGCGGCTGGACGCTCGTGGCCGTCTATGACCGGCGCGCGAACGAGGTCCTCGCCGCGGTCGCCGGCGACATCTTCCTCGACCGGCTCTACTGGGCATCGAAGACGGGCTATCCGGAGTGCCTCGATTTCATCACGCATTCGTGGTTTCGGCTCGATGGCGGCGCCCAGCCCAAGACCACCATCGAGGGCGCCCGGGTCAACGTGCTCACCACCAAGGTGGACCGCTACCGGGCCCTCTCCGAACAGACCCGCCTCTTGGACGCCATCCGCGCCGCCGATGGCCGCGTCAATCTCGCCTGGGGCTCCAACACCCTCCTCCAGGTCGCCGCCGGGCACGCCGACGTCGCCATCGAATTCGACCGCGGCTTCGCCACCTACGACATCCTCCCCGGCCTCTACATCGGCCTCAAGACCGGCCTCACCATCCTCGACCTCGACGGCCGCCCCCTCACCGCCCAGTTGGACATCGACGACATCTTCGCCACCTTCCGCCGCGACCCCCAACACCCCAAGCGCACCCCCTTCGTCGCCGCTAAGGACCCCGCCCTGGCAAATCAGATATTGGAATTGCTCAATCGCAAATGACTCGCCAAGCCTCCCGCGGCAGACCACCAGAAGCTACGCGGAAGCGAACACGGGCCGAAAACCTTCCGAGCCGAGCGCTCAGAGCATCCACTCGGTCTCGAGCATCAAGCGGAGCCACTCCCTGTGCTCATTCTCAAAGAATGCCTCAGAGCGCGTGATTTCCTCCCGAACCTTGTGGGCATCTGCTCCGAGCGACTCGAACCTCTCGATCATCGCCACGACCGTCCGATGTTTCGCCGCAAACAAATTCGCGCTGCGATGGGGCTCAAATGCCCCGAGCCAGACGCGCGCACCCAATCCAACCACCGGGATCGTTGCCGCCAGCGCCAGCGCCCATATCTCGATGCTATTCCATACAGGCGCCGCATTGGTCCCCCCAACCTGGAAATGCAAGAGTCCCCCGGCCAGGAAGTGGGCCAAGACAAACCCGGTGGCAGTAAAGTACACCGGCATGCTCAGATTCCGCCATGGTTTCGAGGCGCCCAAGTGACGCTCTGCGCGATCACGGAAGTACTCTCTCTGGAATGCCAGCCTCTTCCAACAGTAGTATCTGCGCAACACGTCCCATGTCCTCGCACCCAAGCCCTCAGGCACCGGAACGACAGCATCCCCGGGACGCTCATCGTCCTGAAGCCACGCCTTGACTGTAGCGGCGGTCGCCGGCGGAGAAAGCGCCTTTACCCGAGCCTCCAACCGCGTCTCCCACGCCCGATGGTCCCCCGTCGCGAACTCCTCCCAGGCCAGCGACTTGAATTTTAGCATGCGCAAACGCTCGGCGCGGTACCGTTCGCAAAGCCACTTCTTGTCTCCCTGCGTCTTGAGCCCGATCCCAACGGCGATGAAACCCGCGAGAACCGCCAGCGCCTCAAGTCCCAGCGGAAGCCACATCAGGGACGGTGCCTGATAGGCGACCGCGATTTGGAAGATCGCCAGCACCACCGAGCAGGTTCCAGCAGCTATAGCAATCTTCGCGAGCCTGCGGTGACGCCCCTGAAACGCCAGAGATGCAGAATCCGCCTCTCTCCACACGGGCAACAACCTCGCCATCAACACATCGAGCGCCCGCCGGAGCGGCTCCTCCCGATCCAACGCAGCCCAGTCGGGCGCGTCATCTAGGTCGTAGTCGCCATCTCGACCTTCGTTGCTCAGACCCGACCTAAGATCACTCTCGAATTGCTCAAGGCCCTTCGCGCAGGAGTCCACATGCGCCATTGGACATCAGGTTTCCAAGTCCGTCCAGCCAAACGAAGAGCCGGCCGACTTGTCGGGTCCGGGCGATCCCAATCACCCGGCCGCCCCTGCTTATTTGGGCCTCTTCGCCACAATCGCGAACCCCGCCTTTCCCGCGAACCTCGGGTAGCTCCTAACAAACCAGCGATCGTAGTCCCGCTGGCCCTCGGGCAAAACATCCCACGGAAGAATGCAGTCGTGGATGAGTTCGGCATCGTTGCGTTCCTCGCCCTCCCGCTTCTGGCGGAAACCGTCCGCCAGCGCATCTTCGACCCACTGGAAGTGCTCCTCCTGCGCCATCACCTCGACGAGTTCCTCCGGGATCTCGGAAACCACCGCTGATCCGGCATCCCTGGCGGGGACGATAAAGAACCCGGCCAAGATGAGGTTTCTGGGCATTCGCATCGCGGCGTTTAGATTGTCGTTCTTCTTGTTGGCGGGCAGCGCCTCGAACTCACAATCATAATTGAAGGCCTCTCTCCCCTTCTGCTCTCGTTTGCCCCTCCGCCAGACATCGTGGAATGCCTTCGCCAGCAGCGGTGCTTTCGCCTTGAATCCATCATCCCGCACAATCAGCGCCTTGAATTCCTTGAGATCGGCGACGTTCATGGCCAGGACATCGTCGGACGGGAGATCGGAAGGACGGTACCGGGCGCCCTTGTCCTTCTTATCGCCCATCGATCGGAGGATCTTCTCGAAGGAGCGGGAGCCGTTCGAATACTTCCCAGTCTCGATCAGGGCCCCGAGCAGTCCGGCGTCGATGTCGAGCCGCTGATCGGGCTTAAGCCCCAGAATGGACCGCAAGAGGATGGCCCGGCGCAGCGGGAAGCAAACGTCGCCGTCGTCCTCGCCCCATCTCAAGGTCTCGGCGCCCCCCGTGACCGGAACCATCCGCCGGTTGGGACCGAGGACGTCGAGCGACCCATGGATCCGGCTCTTGAAGTCCGGTCCCTTTACCAGTTTGAACCTGTTCCAAGCATCGACGGCCTCCCGGCGGAACCCCTCGCCTGGTTCGACCGGACCGAAGTGCTCCATGTCGTAGCTCGTCCCCCCGGCAAATACGAAGATGCACCGCCCCAGGGGATGGGTGATCTGCCCCTCCTGAAACACCCCGTCGTTCATCGGGGCAAGCAGCAGCCTGAGCCACTTGTATTCCGAGGAGTCAAACTCATCCCAGAACACGACCGGCATCTTGCCCTCCAGCCGCTTGTCCCGTACCTGATGAAACGCCCCGGCCAGATCGGCGTCGGCAAACTGCGACAGATTGAACTCCAGCACCGCCCCGTCCTTGCCCAGGACCTCCTGCACAATCTGTTTCACGCCGAAGGATTTTCCCGCGCCCGGCGGACCAAACACCGCGAGCGAAAGCGGCCTGGCCTCGTTGGGATCTCTGTAATTCTCGATCAGCGTCTTGAGATTGCGCAGCGCCTCGATCTCGTCCCGGTCGGCGGTTAGGATCTTGCCGAATCGCGCGTGAGGGACGCGGCGCAGTTCGCGTTCGCCAAAGATCGCCACGCGGCGCGCGAGCCCATACAAAGGCTCCTCGGCGGGGCGCCTGTCGCCCGCGAGCGCAAGCCGCCACCTGGGACCGCTGTCCGCGATCGCTTCGGACGGCACGGTCTGCGCCGCGAATCCGCCGAACACACCTCCTTTGAAACCCCTCAGCGCCTTCTCCCCGTCGCGGATCACATCCGCCAGAAGCGCGGCCGGGAAAGCCGGCGTAGCCTTGTCATCCGCCGTGCCGTGGCCATTCGCCTGCAGGACCCGCATCGCGAGCAAGCCCCGTGGGATGGCCGCCCCCAACGCCCCTTCCGGGGATCCTGACCGCATGGCGCATTCCGCCGCCAGCGCCGCGGCAAAGGCGCTGGCATAGCCATATGCCTCGCCCTTCGCGGCCGTCCCCGGCCACCATTCGCCTTCCATGTGGGCGGGATCGAAGAACAGCGTGAAATCACCACGGTCGCCAGACTTCCGGCGCCAAAGCGCGCCCTCCCCGTGTATTGTCACGATCACGTGCGCGAACGATCGGAGATCGGCGAGCGCCGGGTTGCACTCCAGTTCCCTGGCGACCTCCAGGGCCGTCCGCTCCCAGGAGATACGGCGGCTCACACGGATCGGCGCGGTCCGCAGATGCTTGAGCGTGACGATCACCGCCGCCCGTTCCGTCACCCCGGCCTCGACGGCCCGCCACCAGAGTTGGCCCCGACAGAACGGTGGCGCCATTTTCCAGATCGCAAACGCGTCCGAACCCGCCCACATCGTTTCGTGCGGGAGCGCCGCGCCTTTCGAATGGCGGAAGCGGTTCGAATTGTCGACGATCACCACCACCCCTGCGCGGAATGGCGCATCGACCCCGGCGGGCAGGGCCGGCGAGGGCAAGGTCATCTCGGTCAAGATGCGGTCAGGACTGATCGATCGCTCCACCCGCCAGACCCTCTCCTTGGGCCGGTCCGGCTTCAGTTTGCCCCAACCCTGCGGACGCCACACCGCAAAGGTGGGCGGGGAACCGGCGGACGGCGGGGCAAACCCGATCAGCTCGACGCTCCGCTCTCCAGCCCAAGCGCCGAGAATACGATGCGCCAACCCGGCGCCCCCCAGCGAACACTCAATCCGGGTCGGCGGCACTCCCGGCGACGGATTGTCCGCATCGGATGGGATATATAGATCGTAATCGGGACCGGCGTCGCCGGTGATCAGTATCTTGCGCGTCGTGACAGGAGATGGCTCTGTTGAAGTCATGGATTTCTCTCGATGTGGGTTTCGGATTAGTCGTAACAGTGCACGAAGAACGGATTGAACTTCAGCGGTTTGCCGCAGTGGGGGCACGCCGCAAGCAAGCGCGGGTCGTCGAACATTTCGGAAGTCGGATTCGGAAATCCGGAATGCTCGCGGATCGCGGAGACAACCTCCGCCGAAGGCTCGAAATACGTCGCGCAATACGGACACCGGGCAGCGGGGCCCTCCGGGCTCATGCCGAAATCCGCATTCCGCAATCCAAAATCAAACGCCGTGAGAATAGCCGGACCCGGCGGCGGGAAGTTGATCGGCGTGAGAAAATATATGTGGCCGTCTGCCGCGCCGAAGACGATCCGTTCTGCTTGCGGGGAAATAGCAAACGCCAAGACCTGCGAATTCGGGAGGTGAGCAGCAAGACAAACACCGCTCTCCACGTCCCAGACACGAAGGGTCTTGTCAAAGCCTGCCGACACCACCTGACGTCCGTCCGGGCTCACCCCAGCGCAAAAGACCCCTTCCCTGTGGCCATTGAACACCCGAAGGCACTCCCCAGTTTCCAAGTCCCAGACACGAAGGGTCTTGTCAAGGCTTGCCGACACCGCCCGGCGTCCGTCCGGGCTCACGCTGACGCTCATCACCGTGTCGCTGTGCCCTTGGACCACCCGCAAGCAAATCCCGGTTTCCAAGTCCCAGACACGAAGGGTCTTGTCGAAACTTGCCGACACAGCCCGACGCCCATCAGGACTCGTGCAGACGCTCTGCACAATGTCGCCGTGCCCTTGAAGCACATGCAAGCACACGCCCCTTTCCAAATCCCAGATACGAACGGTCTTATCATAGCTTGCCGACACCACCCGGCGATCGTCCGGGCTTACGCAAACGTCGACTACTCGACCGTCGTGCCCTTCCAGCACTTGAAGACACTCCCCAGTTTCCAAGTCCCAGATACGAAGGGTCTTGTCAAAACTTGCCGACACAGCCCGCCGTCCATCCGGGCTCACGTTAACCCTATTGACCCAATCGTTGTGGCCATCGAGTATCCGAAGCCACTCCCCAGTTTCTGTGTCCAAGAAACGAGGAGGCGATCCTGTTACCGCCCAGCGTCCGGACCGGCCAAAACTAAGATTCCACGAAAGGTCACTCCCGTCGTCTGGCGATCGCTCGCAAACCCCGTCTTCCAAATCCCAAACACGCAAAGTTGTGTCAATACTCCCCGATACTGCCCGGCGTCCGGACGGGCTGACGCTGACGCTCATCACCCTATCGCTGTGCCCTTGCACCACCCGCAAGCAAGTCCCGGTTTCCAAGTCCCAGACACGAAGGGTCTTGTCGAAACTTGCCGACACAGCCCGACGTCCATCAGGACTCATGCAGACGTTCTTCACAATGTCGCCGTGCCCTTGAAGCACATGCAAGCACACGCCTCGTTCCAAATCCCAGACACGAACGGTGTCGTCATTCTGTTTGTAGTTACCGCCACCTCCGGAAACGGCCTGACGTCCGTCCGGACTGACGCAAACGCTATTGACTTCATCGCGATGGCCTTCGAGCACTCGAAGACAATCCCCGGTTTCCACGTCCCAGACACGCAGGGTCTTATCAGTACTGCTTGACACCGCCCGGCGGCCATCTGGGCTCATGCTAACAGCCCGTTGAAAAACGGTCGATCCGAATGAACCGCTGGGGCATGCGCGGGTCAAAGTGATATGGCGCTGGGCGAGCGAGGTGAACTTCAGGAAGACATCTGGGTGCCGACGGCCAGCGT
>Ga0116157_10000893_pt1 | contig 30343 bp, 27 predicted proteins | sample AD_UKC048_MetaG_FD_89882 | JGI IMG/M metagenome (GOLD analysis project Ga0116157, IMG submission 89882) | Active sludge microbial communities of municipal wastewater-treating anaerobic digesters from USA - AD_UKC048_MetaG | ecosystem: Engineered > Bioreactor > Anaerobic > Digestate | place: USA... | reverse complement strand
TAATGATATTGTTTTGAATTGTCAAATTATCATAAATGAACTCTGCACGATAAATATTATTGGCAATTATTCCACCTACCTTTGCAGCAGCGATGATAACATATTCAGGTTTTTCTTTTTGGAAGAATTCCTCAACTTTTGATTGTTGTTTTAAATCAAGTTCTTCAATTGTCTTTCCAATAATGTTTTGATATCCCTTTTTGATTAGATTTCTGTGTATTGCAGAACCAACCAATCCGGTATGTCCGGCTAAATATATTTTCGAATTTTTATTCATAGTATTTTTGTTTTTCACCACAGAGTCACAAAGAACACAGAGGATTTAAGTTTACTTTGTGATCTTCGTGCCTTTGTGGTTATATTTTATTACAAGTACCCATTTATTACTCTTTTAATCCCATTCTTAAGTAATACTGAATTGAAGTTTATTAATAATCCCAGTTTTAAATCTTTTAATTTTAGGTATGTAAGTATTTGAGCAATATGTATGTCAGCAATAGCTTCGACAGATTTAATTTCTATAATAACTTTGTCTTCAACCAATAAATCTATCCTATATCCGGCATCAAGTTTAACATCTTTATATATAAGTGGCAATGATAATTGTTGTTGTATCCTTAAGTTTTTCTGTTTTAATTCGTATGCCAAGCAAGCTTCATAAGAACTTTCTAATAATCCGGGGCCTAGAAACTTATGAACTTCTATAGCGCACTTAATTATTATATTTGAAATTTCATTTTCTTCCATGGGTTAAGAGTTTTTTCACCACAGAGTCACAAAGTACACAGAGAAAGTGAATTTCCTTTGTACTCTTCGTGCCTTCGTGGTTATATTTTTTATAACGAGTACTCAATTTTATTCATAGTTATTTTTTCACCACAGAGTCACAAAGTACACAGAGGATTTAAATTTTCTTTGTGCCCTTCGTGCCTTCGTGGTTATATTTTTTATAACAAGTACCCAATTTTATTCATAGTTATTTTTTCACCACAGAGTCACAAAGTACACAGAGGATTTAAGTTTTCTTTGTGCCCTTCGTGCCTTTGTGGTTATTTTCTTAATGCAATTTCTTCTTCGCCTTTTCGTAGTCTGATTTAACCATCAACTTTACCAATTCTTTAAAAGTAGTTTTCGGTTCCCATTTAAGCTTTTCTTTAGCTTTTGCAGGATTTCCTATCAGTAAATCAACTTCTGTCGGTCTGAAATATCTTGGATTTATTCCCACTACTGCTTTTCCGTTTGATTTAAGTAAGCCTTGTTCATCAATTCCTTTACCTTTCCATTCAATTTCTTCACCCAAAACTTTAAAAGATTCCTCAACAAATTCTCGAACTGTATGAGTTTCACCTGTTGCTAATACATAGTCATCAGGTTTGTCAGCCTGTAATATTCTCCACATACCTTCCACATACTCAGGAGCATAGCCCCAGTCCCTTTTAGCATCAAGATTACCCAGCAATAGCATATCTAGTTGTCCTGTCATTATTTTTGACACTGCTACAGTAATTTTCCTTGTAACAAATGTTTTACCTCGCCGTTCCGATTCATGATTAAACAAAATTCCATTACAAGCAAACAAATTGTATGCTTCACGATAATTTACAACAATCCAGTAAGCATAAAGTTTTGCAGCACCATAAGGACTGCGAGGATAGAATGGGGTTTTCTCTGTTTGTGGAATTTCTTGAACTTTTCCATATAATTCTGAAGTAGAAGCCTGATAGAATTTGATTTTCAACCCTGTTTCTTTTATTGCATCCAAAAACCTAAGAGTGCCAACTCCATCAACTTCTGCAGTATATTCAGGGACTTCAAACGATACTTGAACATGACTTTGAGCTCCAAGATTGTAAATTTCATCCGGGGCTGTTTTTTCAAGAATTCTGTTTAAATTACTTGAATCTGTCAAATCTCCGTAGTGTAGGAAAAATCTTTTGTTTAGTAATTCTTTATTATTGTATAAATGATCAATTCTAAAAGTGTTAAAAGAGCTACTACGTCTAATTAGACCATGAACAGTATATCCTTTTGATAAAAGTAGTTCTGCCAGATAACTTCCGTCTTGTCCGGTAATACCTGTTATTAAAGCTGTTTTCATAAATAATTGTCTATTTTATGCGATATTTAAATCTACTTGTCGTTAAAAACCTTAACATATTTTTATAGCTCCGCATCCTCAGTCACATATAGTGTATGATCTGAAAAACTTGTCAGTTTAAATCTTGCAGTATATTACTGACTTTCCCGGGATAATGGGTGTATTTCTGTTGTAAGGTAGATAAATATCAATAAATATAAGAATCTATCCTACAAACTTGTGCAAAAATAAGATAAATTTAAAAAAAATGGGTAAAAAAATAATAATTTATTAGGAATGCTTTTATATATGTTGTTTTATGTTCATAATCAATAACTTAGAACTGAAATTTTCTTCAACGAATCACTGTTTATATTTTATTAATAAATTAAATTTATTTATTGAATTTTAATTTTTAGTTATTTTAGTAAAATATTGAAAAGAAAATATATTTTTGTGGTTTTAAAAAAATGTTATAGATTTACAAATTATAAATTAAAAAATAGTATTATGAAAAAGTGTTTATTGTTTTCAGTTGCAGTTATGATGGTTTTTGGGATATATGCTCAGGACAAAGCTTCATATTTAATTGATCTAAACTTTGGAGGTCGCTTATTAAAAATGAAAACATCTGCTGGTTCGGGATATGATTGTGCTGCAGCAGATTTGGGTGGCAGTATTGGAATAACTTATATGTTTTGCAATATCACCGATGAGGATTTATTAAGTTCATTAGGTGTAAAACTTGATTTAGGTTATGACAGAATTAATTCAACATATCTAGATTCTGAAATAACTACTCAATCAAATCTGTTCAGAGTTTCTGGTCAGGGTGTTATTGATTTGGACGATTTGTTCGGATTGAATATGGCTCCATTTGGTTTATTAGCTCATGGTGGTGCTGGGATTTCATATTTGTCGAATAAAGAAAGTTCTGCTGTTCGTACTGACAGAATTATGAATTTTATTGCCGGTGTTAGTCCTCGTTATTGGATTAATGAAAATATGGCTATCACAATGGATGTCTCTTTCATCGCATTGGACAGAATGAATAATGGTGTGGAAATGATCAAACTTGGAAGTAATCAGGCACCTATTGCTAAGTATGTTAATGCAACCATAGGATTTACATATGGGATCAACGACACAAAGTAAAAGTTATAAATTTTGAAAAAGGGTTTTGTTTTACAAAACTCTTTTTTTTTGATTTAATAATAAGATATATAAAATTATTATGAGAAATGTGTTGCTGGGAATTACTCTGATGGTCTTTGGATTTGAATTATCTTCACAAACAAGTGGAGAATTGACTTTTACTGTCACAACCTCAGGTGCAGGAGGTGGTTATGCCCCTAATAATATTGTAGCAGTATGGATTGAAGATGAATCAGATAATTTTATACGAACAATATATGCATATAATGGCGTTTACAAAACCCATCTGAACATTTGGGAAGCTTCGTCAGGATTTAACACAACAGATGCTAATACAGGAGCAACTTATTCAGGACATACAACACGAAGTTATGTCTGGGACGGGAAAAACAGTGCCGGAATTTTAATGCCTGATTCAAATTACAAATTAAGGATCGAACTAACTGATAAAAATGCAACAGGCAATTATAATTCATATACATTTACAAAAGGAATTGAAGACCAGACTATCAATCCTGCTGATCAACCAAGTTTTTCAAATATTACTATAAGCTGGATTCCCGAAACATCAAATCTATCATCAACCAAAAATTCAGAGTCAGTACTAGTTACTCCAAATCCTACATCAGGAATTATTAATGTGAAGGGGAAAAATATAAAAAGTGTTGAAGTAATAAATATTACAGGTCAATCAGTTTTAAGGACTAAAACAAGTACTGTTGATATTTCGAGTCAGCCTGATGGATTGTATATTATTAAATTTTCAGATGATAATGGTAATTATACGAGAAAGATTATTAAGCAATAAAATACCACGTGTGTTATATCACATTTCTTATCGAATTATTACTAGTTTTTGAATTAAACTCCCTGAATCAAAGTCAAATTTAATAGTATAAATACCATTCGGCAAAGAACTTAAATCTAATTCTTCCAGATTTGTAATTTCTGAGTGAAAAACTTCATCACCATCAGTGTTAAATATTTTGATATAACAATTTGCGATATTTATTAAGCTAAATCTGCATATTCCATTTGAAGGATTTGGGAATATACTTGCTGAGGTATTGTTGTCATTTTCAATTTCTGTTGTTTCAACAGGTGTAAAGTGGGTTTTATATGGATTTTCCCAACTTGTTGAAGTAGCAGTTCCGATTAGCTTTACATAAATACCGTCATCATTAACAGGTATATTAATAATAGTAGTATCAACTGAATTAGTAATTGTTTTAGACAGTGTTAGATTTTCGTTTAAATCATAAAATTGGATTGTGTTTACATTGGAAGATTCTCCATTGTAAATAAACTCTATTGTATGATTATCGCCACATTTAAGTTTATACATGTCTTCGTCAATTTCTAGTCCATTTTGTTGAAAAGTAACTAAACCAATTATTTCATCATCAGGTTCTAAAATATATGCAAGTGAAAATTGACTGGGCTCGTCAAGGCCACGGATAAGTGTGTAGTAATCATTACCTTCGTTTGTGTGAAAAACATCGGTGAGTAATGTGTCTGCAATACCTAAAGGGACAGGATTTCTATTTTGGTCGTAGAGCCATTGCTTGTTAATATCCACAGCGCCATCACCTATCAAACCTATGTCCCAACCAATCCATATGGATGTCATATATGTAAATTTGATATTCAAGGGCAATGGCATTTCTAGATTATAGGACTGGCTATCTGGTCCTTCATTGATTCCAATTATATCATCAGTCTGGCTTCCGTTACAATTAATATCAACATTATCAAATGTCGCGTTTCCGAAAACTCCACTCTCGCTTGCGATACAATTCTCATTTCCTCCAAATAAGTAAATTCCCTGAGGATACGTTTCGCAAAAGTTATAGGAATCGTATTCCCAAAGCATGTCTCGGTTTGCTTCCGATTTGCCTTGTTCGTCAGGGATATCCGATTTAGTTGGGTCGGGAGATGTATTAGAGCCTAAATGCGGAGTGCCAAATGTTGCTACTCTTGCTACCTTATGCCCATCTTCAACTGTAGGATCAATCCAGTTTACATGAACACTATTCTCATTAGTCCTTTGTAAATACTCCCTTATACATAATCCACCCATAGAATGACCTACTAAAATAACTTTGTCAGCACCTGTGAAGGCAAGAACTTCCTGTATCATTTTATTTAGAGCATAGCCTTGTTTGTATATTGCAGATTGATTACTTTGATCAAAATAATCGTTAAAAGTGCCATTTGCACCTTTGATATTCTCTTCCTTGAAATTTATTGCAAAAATGCTGGATTCTGTCCATCCTTGCACATAATCATCCATATCGTCTGTATAATTCCTTCGACCGACATATATAAAATCGTCATTATAAATGAAATTCTCCCATTTTACATCATTTTCCATTTGGGCAGTTTCCAAGTTGTTGTCAGCATTTAAAACAACATCAAAGACATTTATCTCCCCGAGTTGATAGTTGTCACGTAAGAATTCCATGCTAGTACCAAATGTGCTTTCACTACCTGCAAGTCCATGAATGAAAATAATCGGATATGGAAGTTTGTTTTGCGAATAAGTACTAAAACTAGTACACAAAACGATTAGAAAAAATAATATAAAATTCTTCATAAAAAAATAACACGTTCTCCGCCAAAGATAATTACTATTATATGAAAAACAATGAAAAATGTCAATATTATCAAAACGCACTCTCTCTTTGCCTCCTCCTTGACCTTAGCCTTCTTCTTAGCATACTCACAAACCTACTTCAAAACAATATTTATAATCTTTTTAGGTACAAAAATGAATTTTACAATTTGCTTGCCCTCAGTCCATTTTAGCGTATTCTCATTTGATTTTACAATATCTTCAATTTGAGTTTGATTCAAATCAACTGGAAGTTCAAGCATATATCTGGTTTTGCCGTTAAATGATACAGGATAATTAAAGCTGTTTTCGATTATATATTTCTCAATATATTCTGGCCATGCTGCTTCAGTAATGCTATCTTTATGGTCAAGCAATGTCCATAGTTCTTCGGCAATATGAGGTGCATAAGGCGAAATTAGAATGCATAACGGCTCTAAAACTTGCCGCTTATTGCATCTCATAAGATCATTAACACATATCATCAGATTACTCACGCCAGTATTAAAAGAAAATCTTTCAATATCGTTAGTTAGCTTTTTGATTGTATTGTGTAATATCTTGAGTTCTTCAGATGTTGGTTGTTCCTCACTAATAGTAAAATCATTGTTTTCGTTGTGATAAAGTCTCCAGAATTTCTTCAGAAATCTCGAAACGCCTTCAATTCCGTTTGTGTCCCAAGGTTTTGCCTGATCGATTGGACCGAGAAACATTTCATACATTCTCAATGTATCTGCTCCGTATTTTTCGACAAGATCGTCTGGATTTTGAACATTATAGAATGTTTTTGACATTTTCTCGACTTCCCAACCACAATGATATTTGCCATCTTTTTCTAAAATAAATTCAGATTTTGCATAATCGGGTTGCCATTTTTTAAATCTTTCAATGTCAAGAATATCATTTTCAACGATATTTACATCTACATGTATTTTCTGGGTTTCATATTTTTCTTTTAGATTGTATGAGACAAATTGGTTGGTACCGGATATTCTGTAAACAAAATTTGAGCGTCCTTGTATCATTCCCTGGTTTATCATTTTTTGGAATGGCTCATCTTTAGGAGTAAGTCCCAAATCATAAAGAAATTTATTCCAGAATCTGGCATAGATTAAATGACCGGTTGCGTGTTCACGACCGCCAATGTATAAATCAACGTCTTGCCAGTAGTTTACAGCCTTTTCTGATACCAGTTCCCATTCATTATTAGGGTCCATGTATCTTAAGTAATATGCTGATGATCCTGCAAAGCCAGGCATGGTTGACGTTTCAAGACGATACCCGTCAAAAGTTTCCCACTTCTCTGCTCTGGCAAGTGGAGGTTCTCCATCTTCGGTTGGCATATATTTGTCTATTTCGGGTAACTCAAGCGGTAATTCTTCAATACTTAAAACATGAGGAATATCTTCTTTATAGTAAATTGGAAAAGGTTCTCCCCAATAACGCTGACGACTGAATATTGCGTCCCGTAAACGATAGTTTATTTTTCTTTCACCAATTCCTAATCCGGAAAGAATTTTTGTTATTTCTGATATAGCTTTTTTAACTTCAATTCCATTTATGAATCCTGAATTAATCATTATTCCCTCTTTAGAGTCATAAGATTCCTCCCATTCTGATGTTGGAACAGTTGCTTCTCCGGGTTTTTGAACAACCTGTACAATAGGAAGATTGAAATGACGAGCAAATGCAAAATCGCGACTATCATGCCCCGGAACTGCCATTATTGCACCGGTTCCATATCCTATTAAAACGTAATCGGCAACATAAATGGGTATTCCTTGTTTCGTAAACGGATTTATTGCAAATGATCCGGTAAATTGGCCACTGACTTTTTTTTCTGCCATTCTTTCAACATCTGATCTGTTTTTCGCCTGAATAATATAGTCCTTAATTTTTTTCTTATATTCTTTTGTGGCTAATGTTTCTGCTAATTCATGTTCGGGAGCAAGAACCATGAAAGTAGTTCCGAAAATAGTGTCGGGACGAGTTGTGAAAACTTCAATTTTTTCACTTCTGTCCTTTATTTCAAATATCATACTTGCGCCTTCGCTACGACCAATCCAATTTGTCTGGATATCTTTAACAGGTTCAGGCCAATCAATTTTTCCCAAACCATCGAGCAATCTTTGAGCATAAGCAGTTATTCTCAATGACCATTGCTTCATTTTTTTTCTTTCAACAGGATATCCTCCGCGAACAGAAAATCCATCAACAACTTCATCATTTGCAAGAACTGTCCCTAATTTTGGACACCAATTTACACTTGTGTCTGATAAAAACAACAGTCTGTAGCACATTAGAATATCCTGCTGCTTTTTGTAAGGCATGGCATTCCACTCATCAGCAGTAAATTCATCGTGTTCGTTCCGGACAGCATTAATACCTTCGGATCCTGATTTTTCAAATCTTTCAATTAAATACTGAATGGGATTTGCACTGTCAAGCTCATTGTCGTAATAATGCTTGAAAAGTTGAATTACTGTCCACTGTGTCCATTTATAATACTTTGGATCACTAGTTCTTACCTCACGACTCCAGTCAAAAGAAAACCCAAGATTATCAAGTTGTTCACGATATCTTTTAATATTTTTTTCAGTTGTTATTGCAGGATGAGTGCCGGTTTGAACGGCATATTGTTCTGCTGGTAATCCAAATGCGTCATAACCCATTGGATGCAGCACATTAAATCCGTTTTGTCTTTTATATCTTGAATAGATATCAGAGGCAATATATCCTAAAGGGTGTCCAACATGTAAACCTGCTCCCGAAGGATATGGGAACATATCTAAAACATAATATTTTGGTTTTGTTTTATCAACTTCAACTTTGTATGTTTGATTGTTTGACCAGTATTTCTGCCATTTTTTTTCGATGTCTCTGAAATTGTATTCCATCTTATTATTTTTATGCGAAAATAGGAAAATATTATATCTTGACAAAATCCTGATTCCTACAAAAACTATTGTTTAAATGAGAAACTATAATTTTATGGAATCTAAAAATTAACAGTATCTACTTCCCAAATTTATTATTAGTAATCTTTAAATTTAATAAAATGAAAAAATGTATTTTAAGTATAATAATTCTTATAGCAGGAGTTTTATACATTGTCGCCGCAGAAATACCTGTAAATTCCAAAGTTGTAAATGTGACGGTTTTCCCAGGTTCCGCTCAGATTACCCGCTCAGCTAGTTTCTCGGTAAGTAATGGGATTAATGAGATTGTTTTTAGCGATGTTTCATCCTATGTAAATGCCTCAAGTATTCAGGCTAAAGGTAAAGGCAGTTTTACTATTCTTGATGTCAAGTTCAGATACAAACAACCTGAAATTGTTCTTGATTCTCAGGATGAAGTGATTCCTCCTAAAATTCTTAAGGAAATAGCACTTCTGGAGGATTCAATTACATACCTTAATTTTGATATTTCTGAGATAGGTCTTCAGATTGACGCATATAATTCAGAAAAGACAATATTAATGAATAATCAACTTGTAAAAGGAAATGGAGGGGACACAATTACTGAATTGAAAGCTACGATGGAATATTTCAGGTTGAGGATTAATGATATCAACACTAATATTCAAAAACTGAAAAAAAAAGATTTCGAATTGAATAAACAACTAACAAGGATGAATAACAGGCTGAGCGATCTTAAAGCGTACAATGAACAAAAGAATCCGGTGAAGCCTAATAACAATCCGATACCTCAGATAGTGGTTATAATAAGTTGTGATGCCGCTGTCAATGGAAGCATAGATATAAGTTATATGGTAACAAATGCAGGATGGACACCCACTTATGACCTTAAAACAAGTGGCATTGATCAACCTGTTCAGTTGATATATAAGGCTGATGTATGGCAAAGTACAGGTGAAGATTGGGAAAATTCAGCAATAAGACTTTCAACTATTACCCCAACAGCAAATAATGTAAAACCTGTTTTACCGGTGTTTTATTTGAACTATTATGATTATTCCCGTAATCAAACTTATACATTAAGTGATAATGAAAAATCATATAAAGACAAGAGGGACGAGGCTGCATGTGCTGGATCAGTTGGAGGAGATTTCGAGAATGCAAATTATGCATACGATTATACAAACATGGTTCAGACTATGACAAATGTTGAGTTTGATATTAAATTGCCTTATACAATACCCTCAGATGGTCAGGTTCACATATTGCCTGTTCAGAACGAGTCTTTACCTACTAAGTACGTTTATCATATTGTGCCAAAACTTGAATCTCAAGCATTTTTAATTGCAAAAATCACTGATTGGCAAAAATTGGATCTGCTACCGGGTAAAGCCAACATTTATTTTGACGGAACTTTTGTAGGTGAAACCCAGATAAATCCTTATACAGTGGACGATACTCTTGATCTTGCATTAGGAAGGGACAGAAGTTTGCAAATTCAGAGAAAACAGATTAAAAACGAAACAAGCAAAAAATTGGTAGGATCAATCTGTACCAAAACTATTACTTATGAAATAACAGTAAAAAATACAAAAACGGTTAAGACCGAAATTGTTTTGCATGATAATATCCCTCTGAGTCTTAATGAGGAAATAAAAGTCGTCCTTACCGATAAAGGTAAAGCAAACTGGTATGAAACAACGGGATTGTTACAATGGAGCGAAACTATGGCTGCAAATGAAACAAAAAAATATACTTACACTTTTTCAGTTGAATATGATAGCGCCAAACCACTTAATACGAATTTCTAGATATGTCAAAGAGCCTGTATCAACAAATGCAGGCTCTTTTTTTGGGGTTATTTCATTATAATCTTAATTTATGTTTTTATTTAATATTATAATTGGTTTCTCTGTATTTTAATTTGTAGTTTTGTAACAAATTATATGATATGAAAAGAGTTTTTTATTTATTATCAATATTGATTTTCTTAGTCGGTTGTAATAGTACTGGTTATAAAAACACCCCGACTGCCCATGGGAATGCCGGAGATATTGTAGTTGTTATGAATAACGATTCATGGAATTCAGAACCGGGAGATACTTTAAGAGCAATATTTCATGATTATTGTTATGGTGTTCCTATGGAAGAGCATTGGTTCGATCTTCACCAGATACCGCATGAAAAATTTGTTGATATTAATAGGATGCATAGAAATATCATTTATCAAGAGATAAACCCTAAATTTAAAGAAGCTACATTAACTATATACAATGATCGTTATGCGTTAAAGCAGGTTTTTGTAAATATTGCTGCTCCAAATCAAGCCGAATTTGTCAAAATTGTAAGTAAAAACCGAAATAATCTGATGAAATTATTTCTTGATGCAGACAGGGATAGGTGGGTGGAACAATTACAAAAACATACTAACAAAACCGTTTCAGATAAATTGGCTGACAAATACAATATTTCGATTAAAATACCTTCAAATTATTATCTCGAAGAGTACAGAGACAGTTTTGCATGGGTAACTTATGAAACCCGGAGTTATAATATGAATATAATTGTTTATTCCTGGCCCTTATCGGATTCTTCTTCATTGGACAGAGATTATCTGATTGCGATGAGAAATCTTGTTTTAAAGGAAAATATTCCGGGAGAGAGACCAGAATCTTATATGAGTACTGAGACAAAATATGATTATCCATTTTATGAACTAATAGACCATAGAAATCAGCCTACAGGAATTCTTAGAGGGTTATGGAAGGTTAAAGGAGATTTTATGGGAGGGCCTTTTGTCAGTTATACCAAAATAGATAAGCCAAGAAACAGAATGATTACAGTCGAAGGTTTCGTTTATCATCCAAACGAAGAAGTTAGGGACAAGATAAGACAACTCGAAGGTGTTTTATTTACTTGTGATCTGATAAAATAGCACATGTATATAACCAAGCTTTTATTCAATAATTTTATGAGTGAAAACATGGTAAAAAAGTATGGAGCATGGGGCAGGGAGCTTTGGACGCCATGCCCCATGCTCCATGCAATTTATAGAGACTAATCACTGTTATAGATTTTTTCTGTCAGCTAAATTATAATGTAATAGCAATTATAAATAATTAAAACGTATTTTATTGAAATAAAGGAAATTATTAATAAATTTGTAAAAAATTCTGTTATGAATCTTAATAAAGTAATGCTAATTGGCCGATTGGGTAAAAAGCCGGAGGTTAATTATATTAAGCCGGACATGCCTGTTGCAAAGTTTTCGTTGGCAACAAGCGAGACATATAAAAGTAAAGAAGGCGATAAAATTGAAACAACCGAATGGCATAATATTGTTGCATGGAGGAATAATGCAAAATTTGCTGAAAGCTATCTTGACAAAGGAATGCTTGTTTATATTGAAGGAAGACTTCAGACAAGAAAATGGGATGCTCAGGACGGAAGTACTAGATATTCAACCGAAGTAGTTACTGATCAGATTAAAATTCTCGAAAGAAAGCAGTCTTTTGGGGATAACATAAATGTAGTTGAAAAGCAAATGCCAAATATTCCCGATAATGCTATCTCAGAACAAAAATCGGCACCAGAACCAGTTGATTTGGGAAGCGTGGACGACACATTTAAGTCGGATATAGATGACGATTTGCCATTTTAATTAAATCTATTTGCTTTGGACCCTGATCCTTTTAGATACAGTTTGATAATTTCAGTAATTACAACCGATTCGATTAATTTTGTAATTATCGGATTTGTTGTTGTTGCGATTTTACTGTTTTGTTCGGGAATGATCTCGGCAAGTGAAGTCGCATATTTTAGTTTGCTGCCAAAAGATAAAAATAGGCTTAAACATTCAAAATCCAACTCTGCAAAACAAGCTCGTAAATTGCTTGAAAAACCCGATTATCTCCTCGCTACAATTCTGGTGACAAATAATTTTGTTAATGTGGCGATAATCATTCTTTCAACATACTTATCTGCAATTCTGTTTTCCGGCGTTACTAATAAACTGGTTTATTTTCTAATACAAATGGTTGGAGTAACTTTCTTAATTTTACTTTTTGGAGAAATGTCGCCTAAAATTATTGCTGGAAAGTTCCCTGTGAAAATTGCAAAAATAATGTCATTTCCACTCTTGGTGTCAGGTAAAGTTTTATATCCTTTAAGCTATATTCTAATTAAATCAACGGATTTAGTTAATAGAAGACTGAAAAATAAAAGAAATTCAGATATCAGCATTGAAGAATTATCTCAGGCTATTGAACTTGCTTCGGACGACCTTAAGGAAGATAAAGATGTTCTCGAAGGTATTTTAAACTCTGCAAATCTTGAAGTAAAAGAAATAATGACTTCAAGAGTTGATGTTTTTGCAATTGAATATAACTCAAAGTTTACAAAAGTACTGGGTCAGATAGTAGAAACAGGTTTCTCACGCATACCCGTTTATATTGACAATCTCGATAATATTAAAGGAATTTTGTATATTAAGGATGTTCTGCCATATATTTCGTTACAAAACAAGGAGGATTTTAAATGGCAAAAACTACTCAGGCCTCATTTTATCGTTCCGGAAACAAAAAAGATCAATGAACTTTTATCTGAGTTTAAAAGTAAAAAAATGCACATAGCTCTTGTAGTTGATGAGTATGGTGGAGTAAACGGAATGGTAACACTCGAAGATATTCTTGAGGAATTTGTCGGTGAAATCCATGACGAATCTGATAAAGACAATGACGAGAATTTATTTATAAAAATTGATGAGAGAAATTTTGAGTTTGATGCAAAAATAAGTCTGGTTGATTTTTGTAAATTAACAGATACAGATTATTCGCGTTTTTATGAACTGAAAGGAGAGTCAGACAGCCTTGCAGGTTTAATACTGGAAATAAACGGGGAAATTCCTAAAAAACATACCACAATAAATATAGAAGGTTTTGAGTTTACTGTTTCAGCAGCAGACGAAAGAAGAATAAAAAAAGTTAAAGTAAAAATTCCAGATGAAAAATAAATTATTCCTCAGCATAATAGTTTTCTTGTTCATTATTGTTAATGCATGTAGTAATAATAAACCCACACCAAGACCTCGTGGTTATTTCAGGATTGACTTACCGGAAAAAGCTTACAAGACATACGATGATGAATGCCCTTTTGTTTTTGAGTTGCCCGTATATTCTTTTATTATCAAAGAACAAGAGGATTACTGCTGGATGGATATTTATTTTCCTCAAAATCAGGCAACTATTTATCTTACATATAAACAGATAAATAATGATTTGAATGCTCATCTTGAAGACTCGCACGAATTCGTGTATAAACATACTGTTAAAGCAGATGCAATTGAGGAAGTCAGATTTGAAAATGACAGCCTGAGAGTGTATGGGATGTTATATAATTTAAAGGGTAACACAGCCTCACAGATTCAGTTTTTTCTGACCGACAGTACAAGTCATTTTCTGAGAGGCTCTCTCTATTTCAATGTGCCGCCAAACAAGGATTCTCTGGCGCCGGTCATTGACTTTATAAGAGTAGATATTGAGCATCTTATGGAGAGTTTTCACTGGAAATAGTATATGATATTAGTTTCAAATTTTAGTAATGAAGATTCCATATCGGGAATCAGAGAAATTACAAAGAATGAAATTGAACTTTATTCATTCTGTAATCTATCTGACGTTGACAATATGATACTCAGTCATTCGTCTCTGAACAGGCGACTCGAAATACTTAATGTCAGAGCTTTGATAAAGGAATTGAGACTTGACATCAAAATACATTATAAAGAAAGAAAACCAATTTGTAGTGATGGGTTTATAAGTATAACACATTCTGACGATCTTGCTGCTGTAATCTGGAGCAGAAACACAGAATATTCAATTGATATTGAAAGAATCAGTCCCCGCTTATTGAGAATTGCAAAACGTGCTTTTTCAGAAACAGAACTTGAGTTTGCTTTGGCTGATTTGATAAAATTATCACTTTTATGGAATTGTAAAGAATGTGTGTATAAACTGGCAAATGACAAAGGAATGAATTTTCAAAAGCAGATTCAGGTTCAGCCATTCAGCAATATTAAGGAAATTCTATGTCATTATATCGATAATAAGGGGAATAAAAGAATTTATAGATTTAGTGGCGGACAGATTTTAGATCATACTTATGTATGGGGAAAACAAATAAGAGATTATGATACTGAACGGTAATGTTTACAGACAAATAATAGACAAAGCTGCAAATAACATAAAACAAATTGCAGTATTAATAGATCCTGACAATGTGGATGATAAAACACTGTCTGAGAGGGTGCAATTATTAAATAGGAGTGAAGCAGATTATATTTTTGTCGGTGGGAGTTTGCTCAAAAAATCAATTGATAATTGTATTGAAATTATTAAGGATTATACTGCAAAACCCGTTATTCTTTTCCCGGGAAATTGTTGTCATATCAGCGAGAAGGCAGATGCTATTTTGTTTCTTTCGCTGATTTCCGGCAGAAATCCCGAATATCTGATAGGAAATCATGTAATTGCTGCTCCATTGCTTTATCAGACAGGTCTTGAAATAATATCAACTGCTTATATTCTGATTGATGGCGGGAAACTAAGTTCTGTCCAGTATATCAGCAATACAACCCCTATTCCGGCAGATAAATCAGATATTGCAATAGCTACGGCATTAGCAGGTGAAATGTGCGGAAATAAACTGATTTACCTCGAAGCCGGCAGCGGTGCATTAAATCCTGTACCTGATAATATGATTAATGCCGTAAAGGAAAAGATTAGTTGTCCACTGATTGTAGGCGGAGGAATAAATGATAAGAATAAAATCACAAACAAATTTAAATCAGGAGCTGATATAATAGTAATAGGTAATGCGATAGAGAAAAATTCGGAAATGCTAAGGCTTATATAAATTTATACTCGCTATATAAACCTGAAAATCTATAATTTACACCAATATTTTTTAACACTCTAATCTCGTATGATTACCATCTCATCAAGCAGATTATAAGCTTCGGCATACTTATCTATTATGAATAACGCATATCTGATGTCAAGATTTATACATCTTTGTAGATTCTCCTCAAAGTCAATATCTCCGGACATTGCCTCACTGTTCCCGTCAAATGCAATCCCTATCAGTTGTCCTTCGCCGTTAATCACAGGAGAACCAGAATTCCCGCCAGTTATATCATTGTTCGTTATAAAACATGTTGAAATTTCATTGTTTTTGTTGACATATTGACCATAATTTTTTGTTGCGTATAGTTTTTTTAGTTTTTCGGGAACTTCAAATTCTGGATTTTTTGGATCTTCTTTATCAATTACACCCTTGAGTGTTGTATAGTAATTATATGCTACACCATCTAGTGGATCATATCTCCGCACATTTCCATATGTTAATCGAATTGTGGAGTTGGCATCCGGATACATCAATTTATCTGGATTCATTTTTAAGATACCATCAATAAAAAGTCGTTCTCCTTTGTCCAGACCTTCAGAGTTCTTTTTGTATAATCCGTTTACTTCTATGTATTTTTCAAGCATACTAATCCCTGCAATCATTACCATATCTTTTTGTAATAACTTAAGATTTGGCTTATCCAAAAATGCATAAAGCTTTTCTTTAGTTGCAAAAACAGATTGGTCGAACATTTCGTCAACGTATAGTTTAAAATTCCCTTTGTATTTACCTTCGATTGTTGCAAAGAAATCGGGGTGAAATTGTTTGTCAAGATTATTGTAAACATATTCGAACATTGCAGCAATGATCTTTTTTTCGGTTTCAGCATTATAATCTTTATAGAATGCTTCAGCTGATTCCTTTATTGCAGCAATATTTTTATCTATCATTTCCTTGTCCTTTTTTTCGAGAGCCGTGATCAATCCTGAACATTGATAAGCAAAATATGGGAGTTCCGGACCTGAAATCAATCCTTCAATTAGATACATTCTTGCTACGGCATATAGTTGTCTGTTTAAATAAGCGGTTTCAATTAGACCAAGTGCATCTTTGTATTTTGAGTCTGAATGTGATCCAGCCCAACTCAGATAATCATTTTCAATATCTTTTTTAAGAATCATTGTCTTGAGTTTTTTCAAAGCTTTGTTTTGTTGTTCGGAATATTTCCAGTAGTTAGAGCATCTTGCATATTTAGTTGCATACTGAATTTTTATTTGGGGATCATTGTTCATTTCTTCGCGGAGAACCTTTATTTTGACATCTCTTATTTCAAATCTTAATTTGTTGGTAACGTTCATTGTTTCTTCTAGACCATAAGAAGTGATGTATCTTTCAGTCGTGCCTGGGAAACCAATTATCATAGTAAAGTCATTCTCTTTAATATCTTTTATGCTAACCGGAAGAAAATGTTTTGGTTTTAATGGAATATTGTCTTTTGAATATTCTGCAGGAGAACCGTCTGGGGCAGTATATATTCTGAACATTGAAAAATCTGCTGTATGACGTGGCCATTCCCAGTTGTCAGTATCGCCTCCGAATTTTCCCATTGCTGAAGGGGGAGCTCCAACCAGACGAACATCTTTGTATATTACATAAACAAAAAGAAAAAACTGATTATTACTGAACATTTCCGAAACATAAGCATCGTAATATGTTCCTTCGATGGCTTCTTCCGATATTTTTTTAGATATTTCGTATATTTTAGAGTTTCGATCTTCTTCACTCATATCATCAGTTATTTCTGCCATTACTCTTGAAGTTACGTCTTCCATCCTTATCAATATCGAGGCAGTAGTTCCAGGATTTGCAAGTTCTTCTTCTTTTGAATATGCCCAAAATCCGTCTTTCAGATAATTATGCTCAATAGTGGAATGAGATTGAATTGACGCAAAACCGCAGTGATGATTAGTAAAAAACAATCCTTCTGCTGACACTATCTCTCCTGTACAAAAGTGACGGAATGGAGTTCCTTCATTTCCTAAACCAACTACAGCATCCTTTATACTTCCGTTATTTAAACTATATATGTCTTCAGGAGTAAGTTTGAACCCCATTTTTTTCATTTCTTCATAATTCTTATCCATCATGGATAATAACCACATCCCTTCGTCAGCACGAAGATTGAAACTGAAAATCAGATTTATTGCAAATAAAATTGAAATGATTTTTTTCATAACGATAGTTTTTTGTTTATTCCGAACAAATATAACTCAAATTTCGGCTTATCAAATATTTTTGTGTTAATATGTACTTAAAATTATACTTGTTTTCAATGTGATGATACTGTTTTATGAAAGCATTTTTATGGCCATCACCCAAATAAAATTAGGATTAATGTTAAAATTTTGTAATTTTGACAAACAGTAAAGCAATCCATTCGCTTGACTTAGGATAAAATGATGTTAAGGAATATTAAAAATATTATAAAAATGATTTACAAAAACGTCTGTTTGATAATCCTTTATATTTGTTTCTCGGTTGTTGTAACAGCTCAGATAACAGTGCCAATTACATTAAAGGAGCTGAATGAACATAAAAGGAATCGGGATCTTATTTCCTTTATGAAAATTGATATGTCACAAACATGGCTTTACATGGTTAAAGATAATGTAATTTCATCTAACCGTTTGCTGGTGCAGGAAATCTATTATAACAAATCGGGTTTACCTGAAAAAATTCTTCAATATGATGAAAACCAGAAAGTTCAATCCTTCACGATTGTAAAGTATAATAATAACAACCTGCCTTTTGAGGAAATAAAATTTGCATCCGATTCGGTTCTGATAAGTGGAGTGATGTACAAGTATGATGAAAATGACCTTTTGAACTCACAAATAGACTACAAAACAAATGCGGAAGTCATTGCAGTACAAAACTATAATCGTTCTGCTGACAGTATTTTTGTTTCGGTTCTTGATAAAAATGGTGCTCTGATCTATAAAAACATTATTCTGCTTTCTGACACTACTTGCAACGCTATGATAAAAGGAATGATAAAAAAAGATAAAAATGACACAATTTTTGAAAAAACTGTTTTTGAATATGATGAGTTTCAATCTTTGCGGCATAAATTTATTTATGATAAAAACAATCATGGAACAAGGCGTGTTTTTGTTTATGATGAGCAGGGGGCATTGATTAGAGCAGTTACTTATGGCGATAATGTTAAGGTTTTGTCGGATTCATCATATGAGTACGATGAATATGGAAATGTTACAAGGGTTTTTGATTACGATTCTGAAAACAATACCACTAAGGTTTATTTTATTAAATATCTATCAAAAATTGATTAGATTTCGGAGTAGAGTTTTTATTAACATTTACTGAGCAGAACAACTCTGAAATTGTCAGTGTATTTTTGTACTAATCCAAAGTTTTTACAAATATGATCGAAAGTCTTTAAATGATAAAAACATACGTGAGTCGGATCTTTAATATAATACCATTCTGAAAAAGGTTTTTCATCTTTCCAAAATTCAGTCATTATTGCAAGTATGCCATTTGGCGACAAAACTCTAATAATGTTTTCAATTTCCTTGGCAGGATTAAAAAAATGTTCAAAACATTCGGAAGCAAAAACGATATCATATTTTTTATCAGTATTTAATTCGGGGAAAAAGTATGGGTCGTAATAATCGCATATTGTTCCGTATGAATGTAAAATTTTTGCCAATACAGGATTTGGTCCGCAACCATAATCTAGACATTGAGATCTGGAAGGCATGAGTTGTCTTGCGGGAAGAATAATTTGATTCAAAAAATCAACATATCCTTTATTTTCAATATTGTTATTATGAAAAGTATATCTCTTTTTCTCTTCATCAGGTGGCAAATGGTATTCCTTATCTGCAAAAATTAATTCGCAATTTGTACAAATATTGAATTCCCTTTCTGATGCTGACATTTGTGGTTGAGATATGTTGTTATTACATAATGGGCAATTCATTATAAATATCAATAAAAATACAGTACAAATTTAAGATAGTTTTCCATCAAAAATTGTTTTTTTATTCTTTGGTTTAGATAATATTTTATAGATTTACAAAAATTTAAAATTTATATTTATGAAAAAGATTTTATATTTATTTGTTTTTGCAATCGTTGCAACAAGCGTTTATTCTCAAAGAATTGATGTAAAAGAAACAACCGGACAATTTAGAAGTGGTAACAAAAATTCATTTGTGACAACAGTATATCATAGCGATCTTAAGACAGTTACAAAGGAATTCACGAGTTTGTTAAAGGGTTATAAAGGAAAGGTTTCATCTAAAAAGGGTGAAATTTTTGGAGACGATTTAATGATTACTTCAATCAGCAATAATACTATTGATGTATATGCAATTATTAAAGAGACCAAGGATGGAGATGTAGAAGTTACTGCTGCTTTTGATCTTGGTGGGGCTTGTATTTCATCATCACTAAACAGCGAACAATATGGACGTGCTTCTGATATTATAAGAGAATTTGCTCTGGAATTAACTGAAAAAGGGTATGCAGGATTTTTAAAAGTCGAAGAGAAAAACCTTAAAGATGCCAAAAAAGAATACGAAAAAATGGTTGATCTGAAGAAAGATCTGACAAAGGATAATGAAGACTATAAGAAGAAAATAGAAGACAACGAAAAAGAAATTGATAAACTGACAAAAGATATCGAAGAAAAAGATAAGGTGGTTAAAGAGATGGAAGAATCATATAGTAATCTCAAAAAAGGGTCTTCAAAGATTAAATAAATGGTTCCGGCTAAATGCCGGTTTTTTATTTATTAAGTATTTTTATGATGCTTTTTTACTTATAATTTAATTTGAAACTTATGAAATTTGGTGTAATAATTTTCCCCGGTTCCAACTGTGATCACGACATGGTTTATGCGTTAAAAGATGTTTTACGCCAGGATGTAGTGGAGTTGTGGCATAAACATACCGATTTGCAATTTTGTGATGCAATTGTGGTCCCCGGAGGTTTTTCGTATGGTGATTATTTACGTTCGGGAGCTATTGCAAAGTTTTCGCCAATAATGGAAAAGGTGATTGATTTTGCAAACGAAGGAGGCTTCGTTTTTGGTGTTTGTAATGGATTCCAGATATTATGTGAATCAGGATTATTGCCGGGAGCTTTATTACATAATGATAATCAGAAGTTTATATGTAAAAACCAGTTCATCAAAGCCGAAAATACAGATACGGCAATGACTATGTTCGTTTCCAAAGATAAACCATTAAAGATACCTATTGCTCACGGTGAAGGCAGATATTTTGCTCCAGCTGAAATATTAAAAGAAATGATCCAGAACGAACAGATTATCTGGCGTTATTGTGACGAAAACGGAAATCTTTCAGAGAAAAGTAATCCTAACGGTTCTTTGATGAATATTGCGGGGGTTTGCAATGTCGGTAAAAATGTCTTCGGAATGATGCCTCATCCTGAAAGAGCTGCCGACCCTGAGCTAAGAAATACAGACGGAATAGCTATTCTAAAATCTATTATAGTTCATCTGAGTACTCTCAAAGAAAAGAAGAAAATCAAAAAATAAAAATTATTTAGCTACACCCTTCACACGAACATCCGCAAGTGTCTCTATCACATGACTGAGGATTGTGGTTTGTATATTCAGAGTCTATTACAATATCAAAACCTTTAATCTTCCATGCCTGCAATCCACCGTCAATATTGGCAACCGAAGTATAAGCCTGCCTATTCAACAGGTTTGCTACTTTGGTACTGTTTATACCATCTGATGACAATACTAACAATGTTTTGTCTTTTGGTATTTGACCCAATCTGTCCATAATAACAGACATAGGATGCGAAACAACATTATTGAAATTCAGATATTCCTTTTTGAATTCAACTTCTTCACGTACATCAATTACAATGACCTGATTTTTTCTAATCAGTTCAATTGCTTTATCCGGTTTGATATGTCTTACTCCTGAAAGTTGAAAAATCTGTATCTCAGGATTCTCTGTTGTATCCATATTATTATTTAAGTATTTATTTAGCCGGTTTTTGTAGTATCAGGATGTCCTGAAAATCGACTTTGTCGGTTTTATGACCTGTTTTCCACCATCCCTCAAAAGTTCTAAAGTTTATATAACCTATGTCCTGAGCAGATTTTAAAACGAACTCCTTTTTATAAGCTACATTTGCGTTTTTGACTTTCAGATTATGTAAGCTGTAATTATCAAATTCGTAAGGGAAGAGACTTTGATTGTCGTTTTCTTCAGTCAGGAAAAATGTTGCGTAACAATAACCGCCCGGTCTTAGCACACTATAGATTTGATTCAGGTAATTAATTACTTCCGTTTTTTGCATATGTGTGAAAACCGAAATAAGAATAACAAGATCGAAGTCGTTTTTGTCGTAGGGAAAAACAAATTCGTCAGCAGTCTTATCTGCTATCAGGTTATATAAATCATTTTTCAGCGGATAGCAGGCGAATGAAAAATTTGGAAATTTCTTATAACTTTTTTTACACCAATTTGTCCCGTAATCAATAATGTCAAACCCATTGTATTTACCGTCTTTTGTTAGAAAATAAGCAAAAGGACGTGCAATTCTGCCAATACCACAACCAATATCAAGTACTGAAGAGTTGTTTCTAATTTTTGTGGTTTCTGCAAAATGAGTAAAGAACTTTTCTCCAATTTCTTTAAAATTTCCACTGCCAACAAAGCTTTTTCCTTTTGGCGGAATTAAAGAATCTTTTTTGTTAAAAATGCTATTTAAACAATCTGTCGGCAGATAATAAATTCGTCTGGCAATCCTGCGACCCGATGGAGTTAATATGAAATATAGTTTTCGAAGCATAATTTCTCGAACAACTTTTTTTGCAAATATAGTCTTTATTGAAATATTCGGGTTTAAATATTATAAGTACAAAAAAGAGGGCTTAACCCTCTTAATAGTTTTCAATACTATTAGATATTAATACTCATCTTCATTAAAGAAAAAGTCGTCTTTACTTGGATAATCAGGCCAAATGTCCTCGATACTTTCATAGATGTCGCCTTCATCTTCTATTTCCTGAAGATTTTCAATTACTTCCATCGGGGTTCCTGAACGGATAGCAAAATCTATTAATTCGTCCTTGGTTGCCGGCCATGGGGCGTCTTCCAGTTTTGATGCTAATTCGAGTGTCCAATACATAATATTTTAAGTTTGAGGTTAAACAATTTTAAAATTGGAGTGCGAAATAAATAAAAATTTCTGAATTACAAATCATTATACCATAAAATTTCATCAACATTATACTCTTTTGCGTATTTTCTTCCCATTACAAACAATAAATCTGACAATCTGTTAATAAAAATAATAGTATTTTTGAGTTTATCTTCGGCATCTTCAATTTCAACAATTCTTCTTTCTGCACGTCTGCATACTGTTCTGCATATATTACACCAACTGATTAACTCTGATCCTGCAGGAATTATAAAATTTTTTAAAACCGGTAAGTTTTTGCAAAATAAATCAATTGAATTTTCAACAAATACTATGTCAGATTCTTTTATGTCATTTAATTTAAGTTTTTTTTCTTCCGTTGCGAGAATAGCCCCTATACTAAATAACTTATTTTGTATGAATGCTAACAAATCCTTATCATTTTTGCTGATTTTATAATTAAGTATCATTCCAATAAAAGAATTCAGTTCATCAATTGTTCCATAAGCTTCTATTCTTTTATCATTTTTTTTTACTCGTGTTCCTCCGGCTAAGGATGTTTCTCCCTTATCACCGCTTTTTGTATATATTTTCATTTTGTTAAAATTAAAACAAAAAATAAAATAATCTATTTCCCCATTGCAGGGTTTGTATTAATTACATCAGATTCGATACGCCCGTCTCTTAATCTTATTATTCTTCTGGCATGGCGTGCAATATCTTCTTCATGCGTTACAACCACAATTGTATTTCCTTTTTTATAAATTTCTTCAAACAATGCCATTATTTCAATTGATGTTTTTGTGTCAAGATTCCCGGTTGGCTCGTCTGCCAATATTATTGATGGATTGTTTACCAAAGCTCGTGCAACAGCGACTCGTTGTCTCTGACCTCCGGACAGTTCGTTTGGCTTATGAGCAGACCTGTCTGCCAGACCAACATCTGCAATAACTTTATTGGCACGTTCTATTCGTTGTTTTGTCGGCATCCCTGCATAAACAAGTGGAAGCATAACATTTTCAAAAGCAGTATAACGAGGAAGTAAATTAAAAGTCTGAAAAATAAAACCTATTTCTTTATTGCGGATTGTTGCCAATTCATCATCACTATTGTCACTTACATCAGTATTGTTCAGAATGTATTTCCCGTCAGTTAAACTGTCCAGACAACCGATTATATTCATCAAGGTAGATTTTCCACTTCCCGAAGGACCCATTATTGCAACATATTCGTTTTCTTCAATACTCAGACTTACTTGTTTTAATGCTTCAACAGTTATAGTGCCTATATAATAGTTTTTTACAATATTTTCAAGTTCAATAATCTTTCTCATTAGTAAAAATTTGAAAGCTAAAAATAAGAATTTATCTGCTACAAAATCTATTATTAACAAAATTTATAGTAAAATGTCCCGGAACTGTGTCGTAGCCTGAAATAATTAAGCCTGTGCGATACAAATTCAGGTATGTTTTACTTTTGTCTAATTTTGTTATTTGTTCCCAGGTAGAATACATATCTCTGCTCCAGTTTATATCATCTAAAATTATTATGAATTGTGATTTTGTATAGGATTTTACTATTTGCTGATAATATTTTATCAATATTTCTCCTTTATGATTCCCATCAATAAAAACCAAGTCATATTTGTCTTTTATAAATCCCGAATCTAAAACTGTATCAAAATCATTATTTATAAAATTGATATTATAGATGTTTGCTGTAGATTTTATATTGTTTTTAGCAAAATCACAGGTATGTTCGCAGGCTTCAATTGTGGTTATATTAAGTTGTTTTGAGGCTGATGCAAAACACATTGTGCCTATCCCGACTGAGGTGCCGAGTTCAAGTAATACGGATGATTGGAAATGCTTCACGATTTTATGAAATAACAAACCGTATTTTTCATTTGTTCCGCACACAGAGGCAATTTTAGATATTTTTCTTTCCCTTGTTCTGATTTTTTTTGAACCCGCTCCAAAATCAGTTGTAGTTATTTTTTTATCTGACTTAATAAGACTCTGACGATAATCTTTTGCTATATGGTATGATTCAGGTACTTCCTTGTTGTTTAAAATAGATTTATTTAAATAGTCTGGTAGCTTATTGTTTTGTTTGATTTTGAAAAAATATGAGATATTTCCCGGAATTTTCAAGGCAGTAAATTTTTGGGTAAAAATATAAAATATTTACAGTAGAGTGAAATCACTATATTTTATTATTTTTACAGCATAAGTGTAATTTTTAAGATGAGTTTACTTAAATCGGAGCTGAAATATCTTCCCGGAGTTGGTCCAAAAAGGGCACAACTATTAAAGGATGAGCTGGGGCTGGAAACTTGGGAAGATCTGTTATTTTATTTCCCTTACAGATATATTGACCGAAGTAAATTCTACAAAATAGAGGAACTCAATAAGGAACTCCCATATATTCAGATCAAAGGACAATTCACACATTTTGAACTTAGCTCAATAGGTAGAAGCAGTAAAAAGCTGACAGGTTATTTTACTGATGAAACAGGAGTGGTTGAAATTGTATGGTTTCAGGGGATAAAGTGGATAAAGGATTCAATAAACAGAAATACAGAGTATATAATCTTCGGAAAACCAAAACTCTTTGGGAGCAAAATTAATATTGTTCATCCTGATATCGAAGAGTTTAACAAATGGCAACAGCGATTGGTTGGGAATCTATATCCTCTTTACAATACTACTGAAAAATTAAAGCAGAGTTTTGTAAATTCTAAAACAATTCAAAAGCTATGTGATAATCTGTTCAAACAAATAAACGGGAAAATATCTGAAACATTACCTCATTGGTTTAAAACAAAATACAAATTGAAAGGGCTTGGAGAGGCTTTACTTCAGTTGCATTTTCCGTCTGATATAAAAGAGTTGTCGTCAGCTCAATACAGGATAAAGTTTGAGGAATTGTTTTATATTCAGCTAAGTTTACTGCAAATCAAGAAAAAAAGAAAACAAAATACACAAGGATTTATTTTCGACAGGGAAAAAGATAATCTTGTAAAGGAATGCTTTTTCAAAAAAATTCCTTTTGAACTTACTAATGCTCAGAAGAGAGTATTACAAGAAATTCGAAAGGATTTGGGTAGTGGCAAACAGATGAATAGACTGCTTCAGGGAGATGTTGGATGCGGAAAGACTTTGGTGGCTTTACTTTCGATGTTGATGGCAGTGGATAACGGGTATCAGGCTTGCATAATGGCACCTACCGAAATTTTGGCTCAACAGCATTATAAATCGGTAAGCAAATTCCTTGAAGGATTGAATGTCAATATGGAAATACTTACAGGTTCTACTAAGAAAAAAGACAGAGAAACTATCCATGAAAATCTTAAATCGGGGGAATTGAAAATTTTAATAGGTACTCATGCCCTAATTGAAGACAATGTAGAGTTCAATAATCTGGGTTTGGTAATTATAGATGAACAACATAAATTTGGTGTTGAACAGAGGGCAAAATTATGGAATAAAAACATTAAAGCACCTCATATTCTCGTAATGACCGCAACACCCATACCAAGAACGCTGGCAATGACATTATATGGCGATCTGGACGTTTCGGTTATTGATGAATTGCCACCAGGCAGATCAAAAATTTTAACAAGAGCATTTAAAGATAAAGATGTTTTGAGAGTATTTGGATTTGTAAAAAAACAAATTGAACTCGGCAGGCAGATTTATGTTGTTTTCCCAATGATAAGCGAATCTGAAAAAATGGATTATAAATATTTGGAAGATGGTGTCGAAGGCTTTAGCAGGGCTTTCCCGCCTCCAAAGTATCAGATTTCAGTTGTACATGGTCGCATGAAACCGGCAGATAAAGAGTTCTCAATGAAAATGTTCGTTGATAAAATTACTCAGATAATGATTGCTACAACGGTGATAGAAGTAGGTGTAGATGTCCCGAATGCAAGTGTAATGATAATTGAAAGTGCCGAAAGATTTGGTCTGTCTCAATTGCATCAGTTGAGAGGAAGAGTTGGCAGAGGTTCCGAACAGTCATATTGTATTTTGATGACAGGCGATAAGTTGTCGGAAGATGCCTATGAAAGAATTATGACAATGGTGAACACAAATGATGGATTTGAAATAGCTGAAGCCGATTTACGTTTGCGCGGCCCGGGAGACCTTGAAGGAAAACAGCAAAGTGGATTTAGTTTTAAACTAAAAATGGCTGACTTAAGTCAGGATGGACAATTGTTACAGTATGTTAAAAATATTGCTGAATCAATTCTTGATGAAGACCCCGAGTTGATTTCCGAGAATAACAATTTAATGTTGGCCGAAGTCAAGAAGCTAAACTCAGGAAGAGTTGATCTTGGACAGATAAGTTGAGCGAAAAATGATGAAATTTTAAAGAAAAAGTATGAAGTAATTATTTGATTAAATTTAAAAACCCATAAGACATGAAAAAGATGAATTTACTGATTGCTTTTATAATGATCTGGTCAGGTATATACTGTCAGAATATTGTTCATAGAGAATTCAATTCCAATAATTATCATAATTCTATATTAACCAACGAATTTAAAGTTTTAGATATAAATTTTGATAAGAAATTATTGGCATTTAAACATATTTACCAACCAAGGACCACATATGATGAAGTGGGTGAAATTTATAGCAAAGCTTGTAATTGTAACTACACTGGAATGGAAGATAAGCCCTTGTCAGGTATTGTGATGGGAGTTTATGATCTGTCAACTCAATCGTATCTAAAAAGTTTTGTTATCTATAATGCTGCATATTCACAAGAAGATTGCTACACTTATGAACTATCTATTAAAATGCTAGATTCGGCAAAACAGTTTTTTATTGAGCATGATCTTGATATAACAAAAATGCCAGAACCAATTAGCCTTGATGTACAAGGGGATGAAGATAAAACATTTGTTTTTGAAAATACGAAATTTAAATACACTAACTTTAGGGAAATTGAATGGGAAAATAATATCATGAATACAATATCTGATCTTTGGCTTATGTCCGGAGAAGAAAAAATGATACATCAGATCGTTCAGGATGATAATTATTACATGGTAAGCGGAGGTAGAATAGATTATGTTTCTGCATATAAACAAGGTGATGAGTTTGTTTTCCTAAACTTGTTCTATCATACATCAAGTTTAGCCGGTTTTTCTGATTGTGAAGTTTATCATTTTAGCCCGATATTTAAATTGAGTGATTTTAAATAAATAATCCACATTATTAAAATATTTGGATATGACGACACATATATGACAAAATAAATCATATATTTGTTATGCATAAATTAAATTAATTTCTTATTTATAAAAATGTTAATTTGCAATTTTAGAAATATATTGTTAAAAATGATAGGTCATTGAAATTTATTTTTATTAAATTTGTCATATTTAAAAAGGACAATTAATTGACAAAATATTATTATAAATTGAAATATTGTCAATAAAAGCGACATATATATGACAAAATGATTACATTAATATGCAAGATATTAGTAAAAATAGCATAATTGTAAGAACTGAACATGATTTAGTCTATAGCAAGCTTGAGAAGTTTTGCAATAAAAAAAATATCACGATAAACAGGGTGTTTTCGGAAGAAGGGATAAGAGATAGTGTTGCAAATATTTTTGTAATAGATCACCAGTCTCATAAATATAAAAACAAGATATATTTTGACATGTTCAATTCTTTGCCTTACAACAGAGAAAAAATACTGGCAGTTTTTGTCATCGGGAAAAAAATTAAGGGCAAATCGGGGATATTGAAGAAGACATTTTTCGTTGATACAAAAATGATTGAGGAAACCTTAATTGTTAGAATTGATGAGTTGCTAAACAAAAATAACAATGACAGGGAAGAAATTATTATTAGAAAACTTTCCAGAATGGTAGAGATAATAAAGGCAGAAGAAAACGGCAGAAAATTGGACAGAAAAGAGTTTTGCAAAAAGCATCAGATATGTAAAAGAACATTGGAAAGGGATATTAAAATAGTCAAAGCAGTAAAAAATGAAATCAGAAACCTTAACGTCAACGGAATTGATGTTAAAGCCGGAACAGCCGTAAAAGCAAAAAAGCTTTTTAGGATAATTTATTTTTATTTACATATTTTGTTATTCGATGAGGTGATATCTGAACAATTCTGTAAATATTTCGATATTTCGCAACGTACTCTGAGTAGGGATATTTTCTATTTGAACACTGCCTTGGAAGACAGGCAAATAGAAGGGGATAGGGGAGTGTTTAGATAGAAATATAATGGTAAAAGGGTTGATTTATAATTTAGCTTTTTGGTAAACAGATAGTTTTTGAAAATCGAACATAATATTTTTTTAGAGTGAGTTGTGAGAAACAAAGTTAGAGTGATGTTTCGTGCTACCGCACTCACTCTCACTCTGTTTTGCTCCCCCTCTAGGACTTGAACCTAGGACCCTCCCGACTTTGGTCGGGATGCTCTAATCAACGAAGAAATTTAAAAAAAAAAGCCTGAATTTCTTCAGGCTTTCTTGCTCCCCCTCTAGGACTTGAACCTAGGACCCCCTGATTAACAGTCAGGTGCTCTAACCAACTGAGCTAAGGAGGAAAAAAGCGTTGCAAAACTAATATTGTTTTTTATATTTGCAAAATGTTTTTGAAAAAAATTTAAAATGGTAAAAATTATTGCAATGGGGAATGCATTAGTGGATATAATAACTATGCTCCCTGATGATAAAGTTCTTGAAACCCTTGGTTTGCCGAAAGGTAGTATGCAACTTGTTGACCTTGACACTAGTATGAGGGTTCAAAAAATTACTGAAGGCTTCCAAAAAAGTCTTGCAAGTGGTGGTTCTGCTGCAAATACTATTCGTAGTTTAGCAAAATTGGGCATTAGTACAGGATATCTGGGTAAAATCGGTAAAGATGAAATGGGTAGTTTTTTTGCTGATGACATGAAAAAAACAGGTGTATTACCTCGTCTTATTAAAAGCGAAACCCCAACAGGCTGTGCGGTAGCTTTGGTAAGTAAAAATTCGGAAAGAACTTTCGCCACTTATCTTGGTGCTGCTGCTGAAATGACTCCTAGTGATATTTCGGAAGTTACTTTTGCAGGCTATGATATTTTACATATCGAAGGTTATCTTATATTCAATAACGAGCTTATTGAAAAAGCTGTAAGTCTGGCAAAAGACAACGGCTTGAAAGTTTCACTTGATTTGGCGAGTTACAATGTTGTTGAAGCGAATCTGGAATTTCTCAAGTATCTGGTTGAAAAGTATGTTGACATCTTATTTGCTAATGAAGAGGAAGCAAAGGCATTTACAGGAAAGGATCCACTGAAAGCTTTGGATATGATTGCGGGCATCTGCGATATTGCAGTTGTTAAGGTAGGAGAGGGCGGCTCTTATGTAAAAAGAGGAGATGAAATCTATAAGGCAGGTGTGATAAAAGCTAAACCTGTTGATTCTACCGGTG